>JAESGI010000225.1_pt1 | contig 32662 bp, 30 predicted proteins | sample 9269671 | NCBI WGS metagenome assembly JAESGI01 (sample SAMN14515641, study PRJNA621666) | algae metagenome | isolation source: Nostoc indistinguendum CM1-VF10 and co-occurring heterotrophs from gravelly... | place: USA: Clark Mountains, San Bernardino, California | collected 1998-06-05 | reverse complement strand
CGATGGTCTGTCGCATCGAGCTTTCGTCAGCCTTCAGACGTTCGATTCTCTTGGCGAGGACGTAGCAGGTGATGATGGTGGCGACGAGCAGGCAGGCGACCAGTGCGTCGGCGATCAGGGTGAGGGTCATGGCGACTGGCTCCCGGCTCAGGCTGTCGGGGTGAGATGGCTGGTGTCGAATGCCGCCATCGTGGTCTTGGAACGGCGCAGCGGGCTGACGACCTGGACGGCGATCTTGTCGTCGACGCGGCCGATCCGGCCCTCGCTGACGATGAACTCACCGCAGCGCAGCGAAGCGACCGATTCCGGGCGGGCGTCGAACATCAGCGTGTCGCCGATCTCGAGCTTCATCACCCGCTTCAGCGGCATGGTGCATTCATGAAGCACGCATTTGACCGCGACGTCCGCCTGCCAGACCTCGGTGGCGAGATGGTTCTCCCAGATCGGGTCGCGGCCAAGCTTCTCACCCATGAAGCTCTCGAGGAGCAGTTCACGGATCGGCTCGATCGTGGCGTAGGGGAGGAGCACATGCAGCGAGCCGCCGCGCCCTTCCATGTCGAAGCGCAGCTCGACCCGGATCGCGGCGTTGGCCGGACGCGAGATCGAGACGAAGCGCGGATTGGACTCGATGCGGTCGACCTTGAAGGTCACCGGCGAGAGCGGGCGGAAGGCGGCCTCGGCATCGCCGAGGACCACGCCGATCACGCGCCGCAGCAGGCTCATCTCGATCGAGGTGAAGGGCCGGCCGTCGACGCGCGCCGCCGCCTGGCCGCGCTTGCCGCCGAGCATGGTGTCGAGCACCGAATAGGTGAGGGCGGACTCGATGGTGACGAGGCCGAAATTGTCCCACTCCTCGGCCTTGAAGACGGCGAGCATCGCCGGCAGCGAGATCGAGTTGATGTAGTCGCCGAAGCGCACCGAGCGGATGCCTTCGAGTGTGACCTCGACATTGTCGCTGAACAGGTTGCGCAGGCTGGTGGAGAGCAGGCGGACCAGACGCTCGAAGATGATTTCGAGCATCGGCAGGCGTTCATAGGTGACCGAGCCGGAATCGACTATCGCCTGGATGCCGTTGCGGCCGCCCTTGCCGTCCTCCCCGGCCGAGAAGCCGAGCATCGTATCGATCTCGTCCTGAGTCATCAGGCGGTCGATATGGGCCTCCGGCTCGCTCTCGTCGGGCGCGATGTCGGGCATGGCCGCCCACTCCGCCGCCATGCCTTCCGGGGTCAGCGGCAGGTTTTCCTTGGCGGCGTTTTCGAGGTCGAGATCTTCGGAGGCCATGTACGGGGTCGCTTTGCGGGGGGCTTGGCGGAGTGGGTTGCGCGGCGGCGGGCTACTGGATCAGCAGTTCCTTGAAGAGCACGGCGTCGATCTTGGCCGGGTGGACCGTGACGTTGACGCGCCGCAGCAGCTCTTCCTTGAGGCGGTACATGCCGGCCGAACCTTCGAGGTCGGAGGGCCTGAGCTCGCGCATGAAGACCTGGAAGGCGTCTTCGACCCGCGGCAGCAGCGGCTTGATCTGCTCGGAGGCCTTGGCGTCGGCGATTTCGAGCACGACCTTGATCTTGACGATGGGCTGGCGGTCCTGCTGGCCGCCGGCCGAGATGCCGATCATCATGTCCTTCATCTCGACGAAGGCGACGGGCTTCTTGGCGGCTGCCGCGGCCTCGGCTGCCGCGATCTGCTCGGCCGAAGGCTTCTTCAGGAAGAAGAACCAGCCGCCGCCGCCGAGCGCCAGCAGCGCGACGGCGCCGACGATCATGAAGAGCTTCTTCTTGCCGGGCTTCGGGGCGCCTCCGGATCCGGCCTCGCCTTCCTCTTCGCCCTTTTTCGGCTTTTTCGACATTGCGGCCCGCCTGCTTGGAAGGTGGCGCGCGCAGCGGCCGATCCCTTCCGAGCAACCTGACGAATTACGGTTAACGCCTCGTTAAGACAGGCAAAATCTGCCGGGTCGTTTCTGCCGCACGGGCCGTTTCATGCCGCCGCCCCGTGTGCTGCCAATTCTCCGTTTTTCGAATGATATCAATATCTTGAGTGTGGTTAACCATGTTGGCACGGCGGTTGCTGACCTCTTGGCTGCGATTGCCGCGCTGGGGAGCGTCGAGGCGATCGCGGGAAAGATCGGGAGCAGGGGCCGTGGAAAACGCGCTTCTCGTCGGCCTGTCGCGCCAGATGGCTCTGGCGCGGGAGCTCGATGTCATCGCCAACAACGTGGCGAATGTCGGAACGAACGGCTTCAAGGCCCGTTCGGCGCGCTTTGCCGAGTTCATCTCGCCCGGCGCCCGCGCGGACACTTTCCCGTCTGCGGATCGCCGCCTCTCCTATGTGATCGACCGCGGCTCGCCGATCGATCTTTCCACCGGTGCGCTCGAGCGTACCGGAAACCCGCTCGACATCGCGCTCCAGGCCGACAACTACCTCGTCGTGCAGACGCCGCAGGGCGAGCGCTACACCCGCGCCGGCTCGCTCGACATCAACGCCCGCGGCCAGCTCGTCACCCAGTCCGGCCAGCCGGTGCTCGGCGATGGCGGCCCGATCGTCTTCGGCGAGAGCGAGAGCAATCCGCGCATCGCCGCCGACGGCACCGTCTCCTCCGACCAGGGCCAGCGCGGCAGGATCCGCCAGGTGCGCTTCGACAATCCCCGCGCGCTGCAGAGCGAAGGCGACAACGTCTTCTCCTCGACCGCCGCGGCGCAGCCGGCCGGGCCGCTTGCCCGTCTCGAGACCGGGGCGTTCGAGCGCTCCAACGTCAAGGCGGTCGCCGAGATGACCCGCCTGGTCGAGGTCCAGCGCGCCTACCAGAACATGTCGGCCCTGCTCGCCAAGACCGATGAACTGCGTGGCAAGGCGATCTCGCGCCTCGCCGACCAGCAAGCCTGACGCGGAACGGAGACAAGCCCATGCGCGCCCTTCACACCGCCGCCACCGGCATGATGGCCCAGGAACTCAACGTCCAGGTCATCTCCAACAACATCGCGAACGTGCGCACCACCGGCTACAAGCGCCAGCGCGTGCACTTCCAGGACCTGCTCTACGAGCACCACCGCCGCGCCGGCTCGGCGACCTCCGAGCAGAACACCATGGTCCCCGCCGGCATCTCGATCGGCTCGGGCGTCAAGACGGTCTCGACCGGCCGGGTGATGACCCAGGGCAACATGACGCCGACCGAGAAGCAGTACGATGTCGCGATCCGCGGCGAGGGCTTCTTCCGCATCCGCATGCCCGACGGCCGCACCGCCTATTCGCGCGACGGCTCCTTCGATCTCGATGCCCAGGGCCAGCTCGTCACCCGCGACGGCTACCAGGTCGAGCCCGGCATCACCATTCCGAACAACGCGACCAGCGTCAGCATCAACGCCCAGGGCACCGTCGAGGCGACCATGCCCGGCCAGACGGCGCCGCAGCAGCTCGGCCAGCTCCAGCTCGCCCGCTTCGTCAACAAGGTCGGCCTGGAATCGCTGGGCGACAACCTGTTCATCGAGACCGCCGGTTCCGGCCCGGCGATCGACGGTGTCGGCGGTGGCGAAGGCTTCGGCACGCTGCAGCAGAACTATCTCGAGGAAGGCAACGTCCAGGCGGTGACCGAGCTTTCCTCGCTGATCGCGGCGCAGCGCGCCTACGAAATGAACTCCAAGATTATCTCGGCGGCGGACCAGATGATGCAGTCCACCACCCAGATCATCCGCTAGAGCGAGGGACTGCCGCCATGATGCGCTCCATTCTCCTTGTCGCGGCCTTCGGATTCGGTTCCGGATCGGTGCAAGCCGAGCCTGCCGCCCAGAGGAATACGGCCGAGGCCTCCGCTGCCGCGCCCTCCGCCGCCCCGCAGGCCGTCGCCGGCAAGCCGCGCCTGCGGCCCGACCTCACCTTGACCCGCGACATCGTCAGCTTCGGCGACCTGATCGCCGGCCTGTCGCCGCAGGACGGCGCCCTGCCGGCCTTCCGCGCCCCCGCGCTCGGCGAGACCGGCACGATCCAGGTCGCCCGCATTCTCGATGCGGCGCTCAAGAACGGCATCCTGCGGGAGGCGCTCGACCTCGACAGCCAGGGCCTCGCCCAGGTCGTGGTGACGCGCGCGGCGCGGCGGATCACCGGGCAGGACATCGAGTCTGCGGTGAAGACGGCGCTGCTCGAGCGTTTCGGCTTCGATGCGCGCGCTTTCGCGCTGGTCTTCGACGGCGGCGCGCCTTCGGTCGCGGTCGAGCCCGAGCTTTCGGGCGAGATGGTGGCGCTCGACCTGACCTATGATGCCCGCGCCCGGCGGGTGATCGGGCGCCTTGCGGTGCCCGGTAGTGCCGCGACCCGGCTGAAGCCGGTCAGGGTCTCCGGGCTCCTGGTCGAGACTGTCGACGTCGTGGTGCCGATGCGCCCGATCGCGCGTGGCGAGACGCTCACGGCCGGCGACGTCATGGTCGAGCGGCGCCCGCGGGATGCCGGCGCGAACGACCAGCTCAGCGAGATGCGGGCGGCCATCGGCAAGGTGGCGAAGCGCTCGCTGCTCGCCGGCGTCGCGCTGCGCGGCAGTGACGTGCAGCGCGAGGAGATCGTCGGTCGCGGCGAGATGGTGACGCTGGTCTACGAGGCGCGCGGCGTGCTGATCAGCCTGCGCGGCCGGGCGAACGAGGCCGGCGCGATGGGCGACGTCATCTCCGTCACCAACCCCAATTCGAAGCGGGTGCTGCAGGGGACCGTGAGCGGTCCCGGCCGCATCAATGTCAGCCCTCCCGGCGGCGGCCATGTCGCCGCGGCGCGCTGAACCCTGAATTTCAAAGTGCGGATCAACATCATGACCCGGAACAACCCGATCGCCTTCCCCGCCGTCCTCGGCCTCGGTCTTCTGCTCGGCGCCTGCGGCGCCGCCGACCGGCTCGCCAATGTCGGCCAGGCTCCCGCGCTCTCGCCGATCGAGGACCCGACGGCGAGCAAGGGCTACAAGCCGGTGCAGATGCCGATGCCGGCGATGGAGCACGCCTCCTACGCGCCGAACTCGCTGTGGCGGACCGGCTCGCGCGCCTTCTTCAAGGACCAGCGCGCCCGGCAGGTCGGCGATCTCGTCACCGTGAAGGTCAAGGTCACCGACCGGGCCCAGCTCGACAACACCACCAAGCGCAGCCGCAAGAACGGCGAGGATTTCGGCGCCGCCCGGCTCATGGGCTTCGAGAACAAGCTCGACAAGTTCCTGCCGAACGGCTCCAGCGCCGGCGAACTGCTGAGCCTGGACTCGGAAGGGTCGAGCGAGGGCTCGGGCTCGGTGCGCCGCGCCGAGCAACTCGCCACCAATGTCGCCGCCGTCGTTACCCAGACCCTGCCGAACGGCAATCTCGTGGTCGAGGGCAAGCAGGAGATCCGGGTCAATTTCGAGGTGCGCGAGCTGATCGTCGCCGGCGTGATCCGGCCGGAGGACATCGAATCCGACAACACCATCGAGTCGACCAAGATCGCCCAGGCCCGCATCGCCTATGGCGGCCGCGGCCAGATCACCGATGTGCAGCAGCCGCGCTATGGCCAGCAGGTGATGGACATCCTGCTGCCCTTCTGAGGACCCCGTCACGGACGAGTGGCAACCGGTCTTCCGAGAAGGAGCCTGCGAAAAGCACAACCACCCGAGTTCCCGGCGCGACGGCGACGCTCCCCACGTCCACGCCCCGCGCCGGCCGGCGGTCTCTCCCGAGCCGCCGATCCTCCCGGCCGCCCGCCACGCTCCCCAAGCAACAAGGCTGGCGGCCAGAAGCCCCGCGCCCTCCCGCGCGGGGCTTTTCCTTGCAAGGCGAGACGTCGAATGTCCGAGTCGAGTGGAAAGCCGAACTCGCCTCCACCGTGACGCGCGGAGGGAAGGTGAGAGATAGGCACGGTTTGCAGGGCGGATGAACCGCGCCGCGACCTAGCCCTGCTGTTCGATCTCTCCCGGCCGCCAGCTTTTGTCGAACCAAGGCTCCAGCGGACCGTAGAGCCGCAGGATCACGAACCAGCCCTTGCCCGGGATCGTTTGGACCCAGTTGTCTTCGAAGCCAGCCGGAGCCTTCGGCCCGAAATAGATGTCGGTGGATCCGTCGGCGTTGGTCTTCATGCCCTTGCTGTGGCTGCTCACGCTGGGAAACTGCTGGTCCGTCTGCAGCATCCCGCGGGTCTGGTTGTCGTAGGCGATGACCGACCAGAAATCCTTGGCCGGGACGTTGGCGGGAAGGTGCAGCTTGTAGGTCTTGGCGCCGTCGAACGGATTGCCCTTCGAATCCTGGACGGCCCAGGGATATTGCGAGCCCTGTCCCACCATCTTCGCGTCCATCGCCGGGGTCACGCCGCCGGCCAGGTAGAAGAAGTTGATCGCTCCATCGAGATTGCTCACGCCCGGGGAGGCCTCGAACCTGTAGCCGCCGAGGAAGGGCAGGCGCCACGAGCTGTTCGGGTAATAATAGGCTTGCGGGTCGCGGAGCTTGTAGGTGATCGTGCGCGCGGTGACGGCGCCGATATTGGCGGCATCCTCCAGGATCCGCCTCATCCGTGCATCGGGGTTGAACGGCTTGCCCTTCGCGATGCCGATCGAGGCGAAGAGCCCGAGCGTGGTGGCGTCGATGCCGTTGCTCGGTTCCTCCTGGACGACCTGATTCAGCAACGTCCAGTAGGAATAGTCGGTCGGGAAGACGAAGTTTGCCGGGACGCCGGAGCCGTTGGCGAAAGTCATGGCAGACGGGTTGGCCGCTTCGGCGAGCTGGTAGATTTTCAGGGTCTTCTTGATCGTCTCGACGGCGGGCTTGGGCGAGCCGTCGACGAGATAACCCCGAAATATCAGCCAGTTCCCGAACGTGTTCGGCTTGACGACGAAATAGCCGGAGGGCACTTCGCCGGCATAGCCCGGAGGCAGCACGAGGTATTTGCCGCCCTCTCCCTTGTCGGCACCGGTGATGCCGACATCGGCGGCCCAGCGATACCAGAAGTCGTCGATGATCCCGAGGACCTTGGGCGGAAGCTCGACGACCAGCGGGCCCTTATGCGTGTCGAGCCAGATCCAGTTGTAGATCGTGTCATCGTTCGGGGTGAGCTGGACGGAGCGCGAATCCGCCAGCTGCTCGAAAATGACGTTGGTCTGGTTGTCCGGGCCGAACTTGCGGAGGGCTTCGCGCATACCTGCCTGGTTTACGATCGGCAGTGCCAGCAGATAGGCTTGGAGCGCGCGCGAAGCGTCGAGATTGTCGTAGATCTTCTCGACCGTCGCGGCGTCCGGATAGCCGTCGCGCAGGGTCAACGCGCCGATCGAGCTCTCGACCTTGTCCGGCGTCGCGACGCCCGGGGCCGGCGGTGCCTGGTACTTGTATTGCTGGGCGCCTGCGGGGAGCGCCAACAGAGTCGGCAAGGCCAGCGATAGAATGGTAGCCGTCGAGACGCGCACCACATCTGCCTCCCGTGGGAGTTCCCAGCGGCGCCAGAATATCATAACGGCCGCTCGCGTCAGCCATGGGCGGCGAGCTGACACGCAGGTTGTCGAGGCAGCGCGCGTAATCTAAGGCTCGCCGCTGCTCATCATGGCGGCGCAATGACCCAAACTGCTGGACCGAATGGCGTTTCCGTCGGGAACTTTGCCGCCGCATTGTTTCTTGCGGTGATGTGGGGCGTTTCGATCCCCGTCACCAAGCTCGGCTTGCTGACGATCCCGCCTCTCACCTTGACCGGACTGCGCTTCCTGATCGCCGTTCCGCTGATGTTTCTGCTTGTCGCGGGCAGGCAAGGCCTTCCGCTCAGGGCTTTCCCGCGGGTCGCCGCGCTTGGCGTCCTCGGTATCGGCATCGGGCAGGTGGCCCAGAGCTTCGGCGTGGCCGGGACCTCCGCTTCGATCGGAACGACGATTTCGGCTGCAATTCCCGCCTTCGTCGTCGTCTTCGCCGCCATACGCCTGCGCCAGCCCGTCACGCTGATCCAGGGCATCGGCATCGTTGCCGCGTTTGGAGGCATTGCTCTCGTCGCCGCCGGTCGCGGCGACGGTAGTTCGGCTGCAACCCAAACCAGCCTGGCTGGCGCAGGCCTGGTGTTGCTCTCGACCCTGACGATTGCCTTCTACTATGTCTGGAGCGTCGAGCTTTCCGAACGCTATGGGACCGTCGTCGTCGCGGCATGGAGCACCTTGTTCGGCTTCCTGGCGCTGGCGCCGTTCGCCGTTTGGGAGGCACTGAACACCCCGTTCGCCCTGACCGCGGTCGGCATCGGCTCGGCCCTCTACCTCGGCGTGATGGTGACCGTGGCCGGCCTGTTTCTCTGGCTCTATCTGCTGCGAACGCTTCCCGCCCGAGTGGCTGCGAGCGTCCAGTATCTCCAGCCGATCGTCGGCGTTGCGGTCTCCGCGCTGATGTTCGGTGATCAGCTCGGCCCGCTCTTCATCTTCGGCGTCGGTCTCGTGCTGACGGGCCTCACGCTCACAGTCGTCAACAAGCGCACTGCGTGACCGTGCCCGCAACGGGTGGTGAGCGGACGTTCATCAAGCAAGGACAACCTGACGGGCGCGCGAATAGCGGTCGTCCGACTTCCGCTCGAAAGCGGACGTACGTGAAAGAGGTCGTCGACCCAATCAGCTGCTCGTACTTGCTTGCCTCGTGGGCACTCTTGAGATCGTACCTCCGACCGGTTCGATCCGGGCGCAGGCCATAGAGCGAGGCTTTTCCAGCCAGTACGCCGTTTGTACAAGCCGACGCGGAGGACTATACTCGTCGGGCTGGATCAAGCACCTCCGAGCCCAGATGTGGGCTGATGCGCGCCCAAGAATAACATCTCTGTTTTCGGCGACTTCAACAGGAGAGTAACAATGATCAAGTTGTTCGCCGTTGCCTTCGCATTCGTCTTGACGTCGTCGGCGCAGGCCATGCCGCTGGCCCCACCCCAACAGCCGGACGGGATTGTCATGCAGGTCCGCGAAGCATGCGGGCCGGGTATGCGCCGGACTGCGAATGGTGCTTGCCTCAGAACTCCCGCCCGACGTAGCGCCAGCAGGTGCGCTCGTGGCGTGACCTGCTGACGTCGCACGGCTGCTGCGGACCAACACGGCGACCGCCTCGCCAATCCGATGGGATTGCCATCCCTCGTTGTCGGCGCAGCGGTGTGCCGATTTCGTTACGCCGATCATTGGCATGGTGCGGGCGCTCGGCAGGCTGGCGAGACTTGGCGGCCCGACGGGCCTCGGGCGATCGATCTGATCGGCCCCGAGACGACATCACAATCCGCCGCTGGTTCAGCCGTTGGAACTCTTGTTGGCAAGGACACGAAAAGCCGCCTGATGTTACGAATGTCTCCGTTGGGTCGGGAGCGGACATGGAGGAGAGATGCGCTCAAGCAGCGGGAGCTACTGTTGCGCTGTGGCCCATCCTCCGTCAGGCTCGGCGGCGAGTACTTGAACTGCACTTCGCCGCAGCTCCTGCCTCGTTGGCATCATGCAAGGGGGGAAGTCATGTTGACGCTTCGAGGCTTGGCACTCGCCGTGACCGCCGTGATAACGGCAGCACTACCCGCTTTTGCGCAGGGGCAGCCAGCGCCGAAGTTCAGCGCACAGGTGCCTGCCGATATCACCACGCCCGATACGGTGCAGACCCGCATCGGAACCCTGAAATTCTTTGATGGTCTTCCCGACGGCGAGACCGTGAAGAAGGTCTACGACAATCTCGATTTTGTTCGCGGGGTCGAAGCGTTCCTTAGCGGTATTCCGGCTGCGTCGGTCTACGCCGCCTGTGAAGGTCTCGGCGAGGTCGGGGTCAAGCGAAACGCCGGCATTGGGATCAGCGAAGACCTGCTGGACGCGCGAGGACTGTTTCTCACCGCGAATTCGACTACGGTCTATGTTCTGCAATGCCTGGACCTGAAGGATGGCCCTGTCGTCGTCGAGGTGCCGCCGGGCGTCCTTGGCCCAATAGACGACGCTTATTTTCGCTTCGTCGCGGATGTCGGCATGACCGGAGCGGACAAGGGTAAGGGCGGGAGATACCTCCTTGTTCCGCCCGGCTACGGCGGCAAGCTGCCGTCAGGCTACTTCATCGTGAAGCCGCCCACTTACACAAACCTGATGTTCTACCGGGCCTTCGTCAAAGACGGCGACATCGCCGCCGCAGTCAAGAACGTCAAGGATAGGGCCAGGATCTACCCGCTCTCGGCAGCGAGCAAGCCGCCGGCGCAGGCCTTCACCAACCTGTCAGGCAAGCGGATGAACACGGTTCATGCCAACACCTTCCGCTTCTACGAAGAACTCAACGCCGTTATCCAGCACGAGCCCGGTGATGCCTTCGACCCGGAGCTGGTTGGCCTGTTCGCTTCGATCGGCATCAAGAAGGGCAAACCCTTTGCTCCGGATGCGCGGATGGCCGCCATCCTGACAGATGCAGTTGCCGTGGCGAATGCCACCGCGAGGGCGATCCTATTCTCACCGCGCGACGAGCGGGTGAAGCTCTATCCGGATCGCCAGTGGGGCGTTGGCTTCATCGGCGGCAGCTATGCGTTCTTGAACGAGGGAGAGCGCATGCTCGATGCGCGAACCCTGTTCCACTACTACGCAACCGGGATCACTCCTGCGATGGCCTTCGCGAAACCTGGGACGGGCTCAGCCTATGCCTATTCTACCCGGGACTCGTCGGGGCATTATCTGGATGGCGGAAAGACCTACAAGATCACGCTGCCCGCTCCCGTTCCCGTCGGCCAATTCTGGTCATTCATGGTCTATGACGGCCAGACGCGCTCGATGCTTGAGACCGATCAGAAACTCGCAGGTCTCGACAGCAACAAGAAGGACATCAAGAAGAACCCCGACGGTTCAGTGACCGTGTGGTTCGGCCCCAAGGCCCCGGCGGGTCAGGAAAGTAACTGGGTGCAGACCATATCCGGCAAGGGCTGGAATTCTCTCCTGCGCCTTTACGCTCCGCTCCAGCCTTGGTTCGACAAGACCTGGAAACCCGGAGATTTCGAGCTTGTCGAGTGAGGCGGGCATGTCTGGGTGATCTCGCATGCAATGTCCGCAACGGGCCGAAAGCACAAGCTCGGCGGCACAATCCGATTCATGCCGGTCCCCGCCGATCGCTGACATCGACGACGGCCGACCCGGCGGGCCAGCACGGATGGCCGCGCCTTTCGCGGTCAGCTCGCTTTGGCCGGGCTCATCTGTGGAACAGGGGCATTGGAATTGGTCCCGCGCGAGGATCGGGCTCGGGCGCGAAGATTGCGACGGCCTGGGGATGGACCTTGAAATGGGCGGGCGTCGCGGTGACGATCTCGCCATCGGTGTTCACCGGCATCGGCCGCTTGGTCAGGATGTCGAACTCGACGCAGCGCGCGGTGCGCACTTCCTGCCAGGCTCCGTGCGTGCCCGACCTGAACGACCGCAGCATCAGCGCCAGCTTCCAGAGGTTCTTGAGTTCGAGGCTGTAGAGATCGAGATGGCCGTCATCGATCTCGGCATCGTCCCGGACGACGTTTCCGCCGCCATAATGCCTGCCGTTGCCGATCGCGATCTGGAAGGTGTCGACCTCGGTCGTCCGGCCCTTCTCCGTGATCGTGGCGTGAAAGCGCGAGGCCTTCGTCAGCACCTTGGAGGCGGCGAGCGCATAACCCAGGCGCCCGAAGCGCTTCTTCAGCGTCGGATCGAGCCCCTGCGCGAGCTCGCTGCTCAGGCCGATGCTGGCGACGTTGAAGAAGGCGTGGCCATTGACCGTGCCCATGTCGATGCGGCGCGTCTGCCCCGCGGCGATCACCCGGGCCGCGGCGGTCAGATCCATCGGGATCGCGAGGGTCCGGGCGAGGTCGTTCGCCGTCCCCATCGGCATGACGCCGAGCGGCAGGCCGCTTTCCATCACGGCCATCGCGCCGGAGGAGATCGAGCCGTCTCCGCCGCAGATGACGATCAGGTCGGCGATGCTGCGCAGCCGCACGATGTCGCGTGCGATCTCCGGCAGGGCCTCGAAGGTCTCGATCGTGACGTCGATCCCGGCGTGCTCCAGTTGCCGAAAGGGACCGTCGAGCGATTCCTGCCCGCGCCGCGCCTTCGGGTTGCGCAGAACAAGGGCGCGTTTGCGATCAGGCTGCTTCATCGGGACCGTTCTCGTGGCGGGATAGCCGGGCTCACTTGGGAGCGCAGGCGCGCGGATTCAATCGCCAAGGGGGGCGTGTGCGTGGCTGCTTGCGCCGCCGGTCGCAGGTCCAGGGTCCGGTGAGGCGTCGCCTCACGCCTCGATGTCGGTGTTGGAAGCAGAGGTTCCGCGCGCTTGCCGTAGGGGCCCCGCCGACTGGCGGACCATATCCGAGATCTCGATGAGTTGCCGGGCCAGCGGGCTGGTCTTGCGCCAGACCATGCCGATGGTCCGCGACGGTTCCTGCGTCGTGAAATGGGTGACCGAGACCGAGGCCGAGCGCGTCTCGACCGCAACCGCCATTTCCGGGATCAGCGTGATCCCGAGGCCGGCATCGACCATCTGCACCAGCGTCGACAGGGAGCTGGCATCCAGAAGGTCGCGCGATGCGACCGCACGTGGCTTCGCATTGCAGAAGGAAAGCGCCTGCTCGCGAAAGCAGTGTCCCTCTTCCAGCAAGAGCAGCCGCATCTCGCTCAGGGCCTCGCGATCCGGGGCGGGCTTGCCTTCGTCCTCGCGCGGCCGCACCAGGACGAAGCGCTCGGTGAACAAGGCGACCTCGGTCAGCGAGGGTTCGGAGACGGGCAGGGCGAGGATCGCCATGTCCAGCCGGCCCTCGTTCAGCTCCTGGACCAGTTTCGGCGTCAGCGTCTCGCGCACATTGAGGTCGAGCCCGCCATGCAGCCTGGTGAGATCGCCGATCAGGCTCGGCAGCAGATAGGGCGCCACCGTCGGGATCACCCCGATGCGCAGGCGCGTGACCTGCCCATCCCGCGAGGCATGCGCATAGCCTTCGAGCTCGTCGAGCGCGCGCAGGATATCCCAGGCCCGGGTCGCGATCTCCTCGCCGAAGCTGGTCAACCGCACCTGGCGCCTGTCCCTCTCGAACAGATCGGCGCCCAGCTCCTGCTCCAGCGCCTTGATCTGCTGCGACAAGGCCGGCTGCGAGATCGCGCAGGCCTCCGCAGCTCGGCCGAAATGGCTGTGACGCGCCAGGGCTTCGAGATAGCGGAGCTGCTTGAAAGTCAGATTTGTCATAATTGCAACTTATCGTCGCAATCAGAAAATCGAAATTAAAATAATGAAATGGCTTTGCTAAGACGCAATCCAGCAGCCAGCCCTGCAAGCTCGGAGAGAGAGATGAACGCGAAGACTGAGGACAGCACGGGCAAGTGCCCCGTCGCCCACGGTGGCGGCGCCCGTCAGAACCGCGACTGGTGGCCGAGCCAACTGCCTGTAGACCTCCTGAACCAGCATTCGGCCAAGTCCGACCCGCTGGACCAGGCCTTCAATTACCGCGAGGCGTTCAAGAAGCTCGATTACGAGGCGCTGAAGAACGACCTGCGCAAGCTGATGACCGACTCGCAGGACTGGTGGCCTGCGGATTTCGGGCATTACGGCCCGCAATTCGTGCGCATGTCCTGGCATGCGGCCGGCACCTACCGCCTCGCCGACGGCCGTGGCGGCGGCGGCCGTGGCCAGCAGCGCTTCGCCCCGCTCAATAGCTGGCCGGACAATGTCAACATCGACAAGTCGCGCCGCCTGCTCTGGCCGATCAAGCAGAAATACGGCCAGCAGATCTCCTGGGCCGACCTGATGATCCTCACCGGCAACGTCGCGCTGGAGACGATGGGCTTCCGCACCTTCGGCTTTGCCGGCGGCCGCGAGGACACCTGGGAGCCCGATCACGACGTCAACTGGGGCGCCGAGACCGCCTGGCTGACCCATCGTCCGCTCGACAAGTTCGACGCGCCGCTGAGCGCGACGGAAATGGGCCTGATCTACGTCAACCCGGAAGGGCCGGGCGCCAATGGCGATCCGATCTCGGCGGCGCATTTCATCCGCGAGACCTTCGCCCGCATGGCGATGAACGACGAGGAGACCGTCGCGCTGATCGGCGGCGGCCACACCTTCGGCAAGACCCATGGCGCGGCACCGGAATCGCATAAGGGCCCGGATCCGGAAGGCGCCGAGCTCGAGGCGCAGGGCCTCGGCTGGGCCAGCAATTTCGGCAGCGGCCATGGCGCCGACGCGGTCGGCAGCGGCATCGAGGTCACCTGGACGCAGACGCCGGCGCAGTGGAGCAACTTCTTCTTCGAGAACCTGTTCAAGTACGAATGGGTCCAGACGCGCAGCCCCGGCGGCGCGATCCAGTGGGAGGCGAAGGACGCCGAGGCCGTCATCCCCGACGCTCACGACCCGTCGAAGAAGCACAAGCCGACCATGCTGACGACCGACCTGTCGCTGCGCCTGGACCCGGCCTATGAGAAGATCTCGCGCCGTTTCCTGGAAAATCCGCAGGCCTTCGCCGAGGCCTTCGCCCGCGCCTGGTTCAAGCTGACCCATCGCGATCTCGGGCCGCGCTCGCGCTATCTCGGCCCGGAAGTGCCGAAGGAAGAGCTGATCTGGCAGGACGTGCTGCCGGCCGCCGACCACCCGCTGGTCAACGCCGCCGACGTCGCCACGCTCAAGGACAAGATCAAGGCCTCCGGCCTTTCCGTCTCCGAGCTGGTCGGGACCGCCTGGGCCTCGGCCGCGACCTTCCGCAGCGGCGACAAGCGCGGCGGCGCCAATGGCGCCCGTGTCCGCCTCGCGCCCCAGAAGGACTGGGAGGTCAACCAGCCGGCTCAGCTCGCCAGGGTGATCGAGGTGCTCGACGGCATCCGCCGCCAGTTCAACAAGGAGGCCGATGGCGACCAGAAGGTCTCGCTGGCCGACCTGATCGTGCTGGCCGGCAATGTCGGCGTCGAGCAGGCGGCCAAGGCCGCCGGCCATGAGGTGAGCGTCCCGTTCACCGCGGGTCGCACCGACGCGAGGCAGGAGCAGACCGAGGTCCATTCCTTCGCGGTGATGGAGCCGGTGCTGGACGGCTTCCGCAACTACCAGAAGGCCGGGGCCAAGGTGCCGGCCGAGGTGGCGCTGATCGACCGTGCCCAGCTGCTGACGCTGACCGCGCCGGAGCTGACGGTGCTGATCGGCGGCCTGCGTGCCATCGACATCAATGCCGACGGTTCCAAGCACGGCATCCTGACCAACCGGCCGGGCGCGCTGACGAACGACTTCTTCGTCAACCTGCTCGACATGGGCACGCAGTGGAAGGCGATCTCCGAGGCCAAGGACGTGTTCGAGGGCACCGATCGCAAGACCGGCGCCGGCAAATGGACCGGCACCCGCGTCGACCTCGTTTTCGGCTCGAACTCTATCCTGCGCGCCCTCGCCGAGGTCTATGCCAGCGCCGACGCCAAGGAGAAGTTCATCAAGGACTTCGTCGCCGCCTGGACCAAGGTGATGAACCTCGACCGCTTCGACGTCGCCTGATCGAGAAGCCAGGCCCGGCCGCCGCGCTCAGCGGTGGCCGCGGGCCGGAAGGCCCTCGTGCCGAATGCAAAAAAGGCCCCGCAGCGCAACTGCGGGGCCTTCTTATTGGAGAGTGCTGCTGCTGCCGCGTCTCAATCGTCGCGGAAGACGCGTTCGTTGCGCTCGTGGCGTTCCTGGGCTTCGAGCGAAAGCGTCGCGATCGGCCGGGCTTCCAGACGCTTCAACGAGATCGGCTCGCCGGTATCCTCGCAGAAGCCATAGGTGCCATCGTCGATGCGCGCGATGGCGGACTCTATCTTGGAGATCAGCTTGCGCTGGCGGTCGCGGGCCCTGAGCTCGATGGCGCGGTCCGTTTCGGACGAGGCGCGATCGGCGATGTCGGGGTGGTTCTCGCTCTCGCTCTGCAGGGTGACCAGGGTTTCCTTGGCCTCCTTCAGGATCTCCTCTTTCCAGGCCAGCAGCTTGCTGCGGAAATATTCACGCTGCCGTTCGTTCATGAACGGTTCTTTTTCTGACGGCTTGTAGTCGGGATCGAGGGTGGTCTGCTTCGACATGTGCAGGCTTTCTCAATTCACGCTGCTCGATGACCCCCGCCGGCATTGCCGTGGGGGCCGCCGATTTGGCGCCCTTATAGCGATTGGTCCCCGCCGTAACAATCTGCTTTCGCGTAGCCGTGATCTCTCGCCCAAGTAACGGTAATTTCAGCGAAAATAAGCGGATTTGGCCGTGATTTCGGCCCCGGACGGCCGCGCTATCCCCAGTCTGTGGTGGCCGGGGCGGGTTCGTTGCCCGGCTCGCGATTCTCCTTGCGGGCAGCGCGGCAATCGATCGGAGCGGGGAGGCGGTGCCGGTTCGCCTCAGAACTGGAAGTAGATGAACTCGAAATTCGCGTCGTCGCCGATCTTGAACAGAACCAGCACGAACAGGATCGCGGTCACGACTGCGAGCCAGCGGGCCGGCGGCAGCTTCCAGGCCATGGCCCAGGCCGTCGGCCCGATAATCGCGACGGCGGCGGCCGGCAGCAGCGCCCGCCACTTGAAGCCGGCTCCGGCGGGGTTCAGGCCGAGCAGCCCCTTGTAGATGGCGAGCGCGGCATCGAAGGAGGTGGCGCGGAACAGCACCCAGGAGAAGGCGACAAAGAGGAAGGTGAGGGCCCAGCCGAGGAGTTGCGGCATTGGCAGCCCGGCACGGCGCCAGAGGACGCCGATGGCGAGCATCACGCCATGGGCCGCGCCCCAGGCGACGAAGTTGAGGCCGGCGCCATGCCAGAGACCGCCGAGCGCCATGGTGGCGAACAGCGCCCAGAGCTGCAGGGGCAGGCCGTGGCGGGAGCCGCCGAGCGGAATGTAGAGATAGTCGCGCAGGAAACGCGACAGCGTCATGTGCCAACGACGCCAGAAGTCCTGCAGGCTGATGGAGCGGTAAGGCGTGTCGAAGTTCTGCGGCAGTACGATTCCGAAGAGCAGCGCGAGGCCGAGCGCCATGTCGGTGTAGCCGGAGAAATCGAAATAGATCTGGAAGGTGAAGGCGAGCGTCGCCTGCCAGGCCTCGCCGGCGGCGATCGCCTGGCCTTGCGCCGCCGCCGCAAAGACCGGGTTGACGTACTCGGCGAGGGGATCGCCAAGCAGGACCTTCTTGGCGAGGCCGATGGTGAGCAGGATCAGGCCGCGGGCGATGCGCTCGGCCGCGTCGGAGCGCAGATAGGGGCGCTCGTCGAACTGGTGCATGATTTCGCGCCAGCGCACGAGCGGGCCGGCCAGCACCTGCGGGAAGAAGGCGATGTAGAGCGCGTAGCGCACCAGATCATAGCGCGGAGCTTCGCCTCGGCGCAGATCGGTCAGGTACATCACATGATGGAAGGTGAAGAAGGAGATGCCGAGCGGCAGTGCGAGGTCGAGCTTCGGCGCCGGCAGTCCCGGGATCATGCCGGCGAGATCCGCGAAGAAGTTGAAGTACTTGAACAGCGCGAGGACGGCGAGGTTGAGGACGATCGCGAGCGTGATCAACGCACCCGCCTTGGTCTTCTGGAAGGCTTCGGCGATCAGCCAGTTGAGCAGGATCGAGAAGCCGAGCAGGGGTACGAAGCGCCAGTCCCAATAGCCGTAGAAGGCAAAGGACAATCCCGCCAGGAGCGGCAGCCGCCAGGCCGGCGCGAAGCGCTCGACCAGCCAGTGCAGGGCGAGCGCGAGCGGCAGGAAGCCGAGCAGGAAGACGAAGGAGTTGAACAGCATCGGGCGGGCGAGGGCGGCGGGAGAGGGCCGCTTAGACGATTATGGCGCCGATGTCATGGGCGAGGGCAAGTGACTGGTTCCGCCGGCCGGAAAAGACGGGTTCATCCCGGGCGACCCATCGGGTCCGACCTTCCGTCATCCCGGGCGACCGGAGGGAGACCCGGGATCCATTCCGGAACCTCTTTCGGAAAGGCTCCGGAATGGATCCCGGATCTGCGCTGCGCTCCGTCCGGGATGACATGGTGAGGGTATACCGACGCCAAGGCCGCACGATGCCGAGGCGTCATCGCGGCCGGGCCATGAGAGGAGCGAGACGTGCCGCGCTGCTCAGATGATGTTGTCGCCCCTGAGCGCCTCGCAGACGGCCCGTGTCACCTTCGCCGTCGTGGCGCTGCCGCCGAGATCGGGCGTGTGCAAGGCGGGATCGGCGGTGACGCGCTCGACGGCGCGCATCAGCCGGGCGGCAGCGGCCTTCTCGCCGAGATGTTCGAGCATCATCGCCCCTGTCCAGAAGGTCGCGACCGGGTTGGCGATGCCCTTGCCGGTGATGTCGAAGGCCGAGCCGTGGATCGGCTCGAACATGGAGGGCGTCTTGCGCTCGGGGTTGAGATTGGCCGTCGGCGCGATGCCGAGCGAGCCGGCCAGCGCCGCGGCGAGGTCGGAGAGGATGTCGGCGTGCAGATTGGTCGCGACGATGGTGTCGAGCGTCTCCGGCCGCAGCGTCATGCGCATGGTCATGGCGTCGACCAGCATCTTGTCCCATCTCACGTCCGGGAAGCCCTCTGCGACCTCGGCGGCGATCTCGTCCCACATCACCATGCCGTGGCGCTGGGCGTTCGACTTGGTGACGACGGTCAGGAGCTTGCGCGGCCGCGAGCGCGCGATCTCGAAGGCATAGCGGATGATCCGGGTGACGCCGGCGCGGGTGAACATCGAGACATCGGTCGCGACCTCCTCGGGCAGGCCCTTGTGCACGCGCCCGCCGACGCCGGCATATTCGCCTTCGGAGTTCTCGCGCACGATCACCCAGTCGAGCTCCGGGCCGGAGACATGGCGCAGCGGGCTGACGATGCCGGGTAGGATCCGGGTCGGGCGGACATTGGCGTACTGGTCGAGCGGCTGGCAGATGGCGAGGCGCAAGCCCCAGAGGGTCAGGTGGTCGGGAATGTCGGGCGCGCCGACCGCGCCGAAATAGATCGCATCGAAGGCGCGCAGCTGGTCGGCGCCGCCGGCCGGCATCATCACGCCATGCTTGCGGTAGTAGTCCGAGCCCCAGTCGAAGGATTGGACATCGAGGCTGAAGCCGCCATCGCGCTCGGCACAGACCTCGAGGGCCTGGAGCCCCGCGGCGATGACCTCGGGGCCGATGCCGTCCCCTCCGATGGCGGCGATCCTGTGCGTGCGCATGCTCTTCGTCCGATGCTCTGGTGCTGCGGTGGTGGTGAGGCGGCGCCGGATGCTGGCGCCGCCCGGGTGATTACTGTGCGGTCACGCCGGCGTTGCGGATGACCGGCACCCATTTCTCGACTTCGCTGCGCACGAGCTCTCCAAGCGCGGCCGGCGTCTGGCCGGCCTCGTCCGGCAGTTCGGCGCCGAGATCGAGGAAGCGCTTGCGCGTGGTCGGGTCGTTGAGGGCGGCGCGAGCGGCAGTGTTCAGCCGGTCGACGATCTCCTTCGGCGTGCCCTTGGGCGCGAACATCGCATTCCAGCCGGTGGCCTGGAACTGCGGCAGGCCCTGCTCGGCTGCGGTCGGCACGTCGGGAATGACGGCGAGACGATCCTTGACCGCGACGACGAGGCCCTTGCCCTCCTTCGCCTGCACGGTGGGAACGATGGCAACCGTCTGGTCGCAGACATAGTCGACCTGGCCGCCGAGCAGCGCGTTCAGCGCCGGGCCGGAGCCGCGGAAGGGGACATGCGAGGGCTTGGTGCCGAGCAGCGAGTCGAGGAAGAGGCAGGTCAAATGCGAGGTCGAGCCGACGCCACCCGAACCGTAGTTCATCTTCGCGGCGTTCTCCTTGAGATAGGCGACGAACTCGCGGAAATCCTTGACCGGCAGATCCTTCTTGGCGACCACCAGCATCGGGGTCGAGGCCGAGTTCATGATCGGCTCGAAATCGGTGCGCGGATCATAGGCCAGCTTGGGATAGAGCCCGACGCTGGCAGCCTGGGTACCGAGATTGCCCATCAGCAGCGTGTAGCCGTCGGGTGTTGCCTTGGCGACGCGCGTCGCACCGGTGGTGCCGCCGGCGCCGGCGACATTCTCGACCACGATCGACTGGCCGAGCGTGCGGCCCATATGGTCCGCCATCATCCGGGCGACGATGTCGGTGGTGCCACCGGCCGCAAAGGGCACGACCATGGTGATCGAGCGGGTCGGATAGCCGGTCTGCGCCGTCGCCGACGTCGTCGCGGCCAGCCCGAGCGCCAGCGCTAACAGCATTCGCTTCATTGCGTCTCTCCCTGTGCCGGCGCCGTTTGACGGCGCCTCGACTGCTCTCCCATTTATGTTCCATGGAAGTTTGCATGCTTGTAGCGTTTCCGTTCACGGCTGGGTTGTCAAGCTTCCATTCTTGCTTGCATGGAAGTGATCCGCGTGCTCAATCGGTGCTGGAGGTGGCGATGGCCGAGCTTGCGCGGGCGGAGATCTCAGGAGACGGGGCCAGGCGCGGTTCGCTGGTCGACGAGGCCTATGCCGCGCTGAAGCAGGCGATCCGCGATACCGTCTTCGCGCCGGGCTATCAGGGCTCGGAGCAGGAGATCGCGGTCCGCCTCGGCATGAGCCGGACCCCGGTGCACGAGGCGATCATCCGCCTGCAGGAAGACGGGCTGGTCAGGGTACTGCCGAAGCGCGGCGTGCTGATCTGCCCGCTGGCGCCACAGGATATCCGCGAGATCTACGAAGTCGTCATCGCGGTCGAGTCGATGGCCGCGGAACTGCTGGCCGCGCTTCCGGACAGCGACCGCGCAGCCGTGGCAGACGAGCTCGAGGCCGCGACGGCGGCGATGGAGCAGGCGCTGGCGGCGGAGGACCTCGCCGGCTGGGCCGAGGCCGACGAAACGTTCCACCGTCTGCTGGTCGAGCGCTGCGGCAATGGCCGCCTGCGCCGGATCGCCCAGACCGTGACCGACCAGGCCCATCGCGCCCGCATGCTGACCCTGAAGCTGCGGGCGCGGCCGACGGGCTCGGCGCAGGCGCATCGCCTGATTGGGGAAGCGGTGAGGGGCGGCGACGCCGAGGCGGCGCACCGGCTCGCCCGCGCCCACCGCGTTGCGGCGCGCGACGAGCTCGTTCCCCTGATCGAGCATATCGGCCTACGCCAGCTCTGAGCTGCGCTCAGGCCGGTGCGGCTGCGGGAGCTCGCGCCTGCGGGTTCTGCTTCAGCAGCTGCAGATCGAGATGGAGAAGCTGGACGAGCGGGCGCGCCGGCCGAGCAGGGCCGCGCCGCTGGGTAACGCCTCCTCGGGCTTGAGGCACGAGGCGCCTCGTCGTTAGCGCAAGACGCTTGGGGGCAGCGGCGGCTCCGCGCCGAGCAGCGTGATCGTCACCCGTTGGTTCGGCGCGATGTAGGGATTGTCGGGGAAGACCGGCTCGGTGTCGGCGCGTCCCGCCACGGACGTGAAGCGGTCGTTGGGGATCCCGGCACCCGACAGGATCTTGCGCACGGCGAGCGCACGCCCGGCGCTCAGGCTCCAGGAATCGACGCCTCGCACCGAGCCCGGACGCGCGGCGGCCGTGTGGCCCGTGACAGACAGTTGGTTGGGCAGCCGGCGCAGGGTGGGCGCGAGCCCTTCCAGCACGCGACGGGTGCGATCATAGGGCTCGACCGAACCCTGAGGGAACATGGAGCGGCCTTCCTCGTCCACGAGGGAAACGTTCAAGCCCTCCTTGGTCGGCTCGATCACGATGTTGCGCGACAGCTCAGCCATTTCGGGCATGTTCTGGAACGCCTGCCGGAGGCTGGCCGCGGCGCTGTGCTGGGCCTGCGCGCCGGTGGCCGGGCGGCTGGCCTCGCGGTCGCTGGCGCGGCCCGAGCTGGCCCGGCGCGCGCCGTCCTCCTGCCCGGTGATGCCGCTCGCCGTCTCGCGGGGCGCCGACGACTTGTTGCCTGACGTGTCCAGGGCGGTGCCCATCAGGACGCCGCCAGCGCCGCTGGTGCTGGCACTCACGGCCCCCGGCGCGAAGTATTCAGCCAGGCCGACCTTCTGCTCCTGCGTCGTCATGCTGATCAGCCACATCAGCAGAAAGAACGCCATCATGGCGGTCACAAAGTCCGCATAGGCGATCTTCCAGGCCCCGCCATGGTGCGCATGAGCGGCCTTCTTGACCTTCTTGATGATGATCGTTTGGGCGGGCTTGGCCATCGCGTCCCTGCTGGTGATTGGGTCAGATGTTGGCAGGCAGATCGGCGGTTGCCGCTTCCACTTCGCTGAAGGTCGGGCGGACGTCGCTCATCAGAGCCTTGCGGGCAAATTCTACCGCCATCACCGGCGGCTGGCCGCTGATATGGGCGAGGAGGCCCGCCTTGAGCGAAAGGTAGTACTTGGATTCCGCCTCGAAGATGCTCTTGAGCGACTGCGCCATGGGTCCGAAGAAGCCGTAGGCGACGAATACGCCGAAGAAGGTGCCCACGAGCGCGCCGCCGATCAGATGTCCCAGCACCTCCGGCGGCTCGGTGATCGAGCCCATCGTCTTGATCACGCCGAGCACGGCGGCGACGATGCCGAGCGCCGGTGTTCCGTCGGCGATCGACTGCATGGCCGCAACAAGACGCTCCTGCTCCTGGTGGTGCGTCTCCAGTTCCTCATCCATGAGAGCGTCGATCTCGTGGACATTGTCGGCGCCCATCGTCAACATGCGCATGTAGTCGCAGACGAACTCGACCGCATGATGGTTTTCTGCAAAGGTTGGGAAGGCGTTGAACAGCGCCGACTCGCTCGGATCTTCGATATGCTGCTCGACCGCGAGCATGCCCTTCTGCTTTACAAGCCTGTACAGGGAATACTGCATCGCCAGAAGTTCGACATAGGCCTCCCGATTGTACTTGGGGCCCTTCACGAGCGTACCAAGCATGGTGGGGACGGACTTGAGCACCGGCCCGGTGTTGCCGATGATGAAGGCACCCATCGCTGCACCGAGGATGATGACGAACTCGAACGGCTGCCAAAGGACGAGGAGTTTGCCGCCCATCGCCGCATAGCCGCCGAAGACGCAAGCAAAGACGATGATTGTGCCGACGATCAGCCGCATGAATCTGCCACCCTGCGCCGCAGCAGGTGCAGCCCGCGCTAGTTCACTACTAGTCCAGCGAAATGAACGATCGAGGTTAAGGGCGAGTTTACAGCCACTGGTCCGCAGCTTTGCAAGCGTCGTCCTCCGGACACTGAGGCTTGGGGCTGCAAGGCAGGCCAGGGGAGAAAATCGGGGCGCAATGAGTCTCCGCCAATCCCTGTGATCGGCGCCGACGCTTTTGGCCTCGGTGATCTCGAGAGTGAGTGCCGGATGGTGCTCATCAACACCCTCATTTCAATCAATCGATTGATTGAAATGAGGTGTGGTGCTATGCTCTCGCGATGGCACGCTCATCCATCATCAAGGATGCCGACGGGACGCGGCTGGCGCTGATCCGGGCCGGGCTCGACCTGTTCGGGCGTAACGGCTTCGACGCGACCTCCACACGCGAGATCGCGCAGGCGGCTGGGGTCAACAGTGCCGGCATCGCCTATCATTTCGGCGGCAAGGACGGGCTCAGGAAGGCCTGCGCCGAGGCGATCATCGCCCGCATGCAGGGCGTGCTGACAGGTGGCGCGCCGGCCGTCTCGATGGCGCTCGATGTCAACGATCGCGACGCGGCAGCCGAGCAGCTGCTCGCCCTGATCGATCGGGTCGTCGCCTTCCTGACGACGGTGCCGGAGAGCGAGGTCGTCGCCCGCTTCGTCGTGCGCGAGATGCTGACGCCGAGCCAGGCCTTCGAGGCGCTCTATGGCGGGCTGTTCGAGCCCGTGCACCGCCGGGCCTGCCAGGTCTGGGCGGCGGCGACCGGCATGGAGCCGGAGGCGCCGGAGACGAAGCTCGCGGTCTTCGCGGCGATCGGCCAGGTCTTCTATTTCCGCATCGCGCGGCCGGCGGTGACGCGGCGGCTCGGCTGGGACGGAATCGGCCCCGACGAGGCGCGCCTCATCGGTGAGACGATCCGGCGTTCGGTTCGCGCCAGCATCCTCGCCTGCAGGGGAGAAGCGTCATGATCCTCGGCTTCATCTGCTCCTTCGCCATCGCCGCCTCGCTCGGCATCTGCGCGCCGCCGACGACCCGGATCGTCGGCTATGTCGAGGGCGAGTATGTCCGGCTCGGGCCGATCGATACGGCCCGGATCGAGCGCGTCGCGGTCCGGCGTGGCGAGCGGGTGACGCCGGGCGCGATCGTTGCCGAATTGCAGGCCGACGATGCGCAGAACGCCGTCACCGAGAGCGAGGCGCGCCTCGTGCAGTTGCGCGCCCAGCTCGCCAACCTGCTCAGCGGCAAGCGCCCGGAGGAGATCGCGGTGATCGAGGCCAATGCGGCTTCGGCCCAGGCCCAGCATCGCGAGGCGGAGCGTGCGCTGGAGCGCCGGCAGGACCTGTTCCGCCGCGGGGTCTCGACCCAGGCCGATCTCGACCAGGCCCAGACGGCGCGCGACGTCGCCGCGGCGAGCGTCCGACAGAGCGCCGCCAATCTCGCCGTGGCCCGGCTGGCGGCGCGGGACGAGGAGATCAAGGCGGCGCAGAACCAGGTGGCGCAGGCGCAGGCCGCGCTCGACCAGGCGAAATGGCGCCTGTCGCAGCGCCGGCTCACCGCGCCGGCCGCCGGCATCGTCACCGATCTCGTGCGCCATCCCGGGGAGCTCGCCGGCCCGGCCGCGCCGGTGCTGACGATGCTGCCCGACGGGGCGGTCAAGCTGATGCTCTATGTGCCGGAGGCGCTGCTTTCGGGCACGATGGTCGGCAACCGGCTCGATGTGCGCTGCAATGGCTGCCCGCCGGGACTTGCCGCCACGGTCTCCTATGTCTCGCAGGAGCCGGAGTTCACGCCGCCCGTGATCTACTCCGCCGATACCCGGCAGAAGCTGGTCTATCTCGTCGAGGCGCGGCCCGAGGCCGGCCCGGCCGCCCGGCTGCAGCCCGGCCAGATCGTCGACGTGGTGCTGCAGGGCCGGCGATGAGCGCCGAGGACGTCATCGCCGTGCGCGGCCTGACCAAGCGCTTCGGCTCGCGCACCGTGGTCGACAATGTCGACCTGACCGTGCGCCGGGGCGAGATCGTCGGCTTCCTCGGTCCGAACGGCTCGGGCAAGACCACGACGATCCGGCTGATCTGCGGGCTGCTGACGCCCGATGCCGGCGAGGGCACGGTGCTCGGCTTCGATGTCCGCAGCCAGAGTGCGCAGATCAAGCTCAATGTCGGCTACATGACGCAGAAGTTCTCGTTCTATGAGGACCTGACGATCGCGGAGAACCTGACCTTCGTCGCCAGGCTCTACCGGCTCAAACCCGTCGGCGAGGCCGTCGCCCGCACGCTTGATGGTCTCGGCCTGACCTCGCGCAAGGACCAGCTCGCCGGCACGCTCTCGGGCGGCTGGAAGCAGCGGCTCGCGCTCGCGGCCTGCATCATGCACGAGCCGAAACTGCTGCTGCTCGACGAGCCGACGGCCGGCGTCGATCCCAAGGCGCGGCGCGAGTTCTGGGATGAGATCCACCGCCTCGCCGGCGAGGGCCTGACCGTGCTGGTCTCGACCCATTACATGGACGAGGCTGAGCGCTGCCACCGCATCGGCTACATCGCCTATGGCCGCATGCTGGCGACCGGGACGGTCGAGGAGGTGGTGCGCGGCTCCGGCCTCTCGACCTATGTCGTCCACGGCGCGCTGAAGCCGGCCGAGATCGCGGCGCTCGCGCAGGCGGACGGTGTCGAGCAGATCGCGCCCTTCGGCGCGACCTTGCATGTCGTCGGCACCGACAGGGGCAAGCTGGAAGCGGCGCTGGCGCATCTGAAGGAGCGCCCCGGCCTCAGCATCGAGCCGGGTGCGACCAGCCTGGAGGATGTCTTCATCCAGTTCATGGCCCGGGCGCAGGCGGAGGGGAGGGCGGCATGAGCGCGCTCGCACGTTCCGGCGGGCGGCTCGGCGCCATGCTCGCCAAGGAATTCGTGCAGATGCGGCGCGACCGCATCACCTTCGCGATGATGCTGGTGGTGCCGATCATCCAGCTCCTGCTCTTCGGCTATGCGATCAACAACGATCCCAAAGGGCTGCCGGCCGCCGTGCTGGCGCTGGGGCAGGATCGCTACACCCGCTCGGTCGTCGCGGCGCTGGAGGTCTCCGGCTATTACCGTTTCGTCAGGCGGCCGGAGAGCGCCGCCGAGGCCGAGAGCCTGATGGCGCGCGGGGCGATCTCCTTCCTCGTCACCATTCCCAGCGATTTCGGCATGCGGGTCGAGCGCGGCGACGAGCCGCGTATCCTGGTCGAGGCCGATGCGACCGACCCTTCCGCCTCCAGCAATGCGGTCGGCGCCCTGCAGACCATCGCCGCCCGGGCGCTGACCCGGGCGCTCGGCACCGAGGAGATCGCCCTGCAGCAGAGCGAGAGCGCGCTCTCCTTCGTCGTGCACCGGCGCTACAATCCGGAGGGGATCACCCAGTACAACATCGTGCCTGGCCTGCTCGGCGTCATCCTGCAGATGACCATGGTGATGATGACGGCGATGGCGCTGACCCGCGAGATCGAGCGCGGCACCATGGAGAACCTGCTCGCCATGCCGGCGACGCCTGGCGAGATCATGCTCGGCAAGGTGCTGCCCTATCTCGCCGTCGGCAGCGTCCAGGTCGCGGTCGTGCTGTCGGCGGCGAAGCTGCTCTTCGGCGTGCCCTTCCTCGGCAGCCTCGCCCTGCTGCTCGCCTGCGTGCTGATCTTCGTGCTGGCGCTGGTGCTGCTCGGCTACACGATCTCGACCATGGCGCGTACGCAGCTCCAGGCGATGCAACTGACCTTCTTCTTCTTCCTGCCGTCGCTGCTCCTGTCCGGCTTCATGTTTCCCTTCGCCGGCATGCCGCTCTGGGCGCAATGGCTCGGCGAGATCTTCCCGCTGACCCATTTCCTGCGCGTCATCAGGGCGATCATGCTGAAGGGAGCCGATCTTGGCGACATCGGCGCGGAGGTCTTCTACCTCTCGGTCTTCGTGCCGCTCTATGCCGGGATCGCGCTGCTGCGCTTCAGGAGCACGCTGGACTGACGAGGGAGCAAGCCTCCGTGTGAAATAGTGGCTTGCAAAAAGATAGTCACTGCGTTAGCGAGCCCGGGCCATGCAGCTCAAGCTCGCTCCGCTCGCCGAATGCCCCTGCGCCCGCGCGGTCGAGACCGTCGGCGAATGGTGGAGCATCCTGATCCTGCGCGATGCCCTGCAGGGGGTGACCCGCTTCGACGAATTCGAGCGCAGCCTCGGCATCGCGCCGAACATGCTGACGCGCCGGCTGAAGCATCTCACCGAGAGCGGGCTGTTCGAGCGGCGGCTTTATAGCGAGCGGCCGAAACGCTACGAATACGTCCTGACCGAGAAGGGGCGGGACTTCTTCCCCGTCGTCGCCGCGCTGATCGGCTACGCCAACCGGCATCTTGCGCCCGAGGGCGCCTCGCTGCTGCTGGCCGAGCGCGGGACCGGGCGCCCGATCACGCCGATCGTCGTCGATGCCACGACCCTGCAACCGGTCACTGCGGAAAGCGCCACCGTCATCGCCGGGCCGCGCGCCAGTAGCGACCTGCGCGAGCGCCTCGCAGCACGCCAGGCCGCCACTCAAGACAGATCGAACTAGGAGCCTGCCATGCGCCGTATCGTCGTCACTGGACTGGGCGTCGTCTCGCCCCTGGGCTGCGGCACCGAGCTCGCCTGGCAGCGCCTGCTCGCCGGCCGCTCGGGCCTGCGCCGCCTGCCCGACGCGGTTGCCGAGACCTTGCCGGCCAAGATCGCCGGCATCGTGCCCGGCAAGGCAGAGGACAATGAGGGCGGCTTCGATCCCGATGTGGCGATCGCGCCGAAGGACCAGCGCAAGATGGACCGGTTCATCCAGTTCGCGCTGGTCGCCGCCAAGGAGGCGCTGGCCCAGGCCGGCTGGCAGCCGCAGGACGAGGTCGAGCGCGAGCGCACCGCGACCGTGATCGCCTCGGGCATCGGCGGCTTCCCGGCGATCGCCGAGGCGGTGCGGACCACCGACCAGCGCGGCGTGCGCCGGCTTTCGCCGTTTACGATACCTTCCTTCCTGGTCAATCTCGCCGCCGGCCATGTCTCGATCGACCATGGCTTCAAGGGGCCGATCGGCGCGCCGGTCACGGCCTGCGCCGCCGGTGTGCAGGCGATCGGCGATGCCGCCAGGATGATCCGGGCCGGCGAGGCCGATATCGCGCTCTGCGGCGGCAGCGAGGCCTGCGTCGATCTCGTCGCGCTCGGCGGCTTTGCCGCGGCGCGCGCGCTTTCGACCGGCTTCACCGATGAGCCGGAAAAGGCGTCACGCCCGTTCGACCGCGACCGCGACGGCTTCGTCATGGGCGAGGGGGCCGGGATCCTGGTGATCGAGGCGTTGGAGCATGCGCAAGCGCGCGGCGCGACGATCCTCGCCGAGCTGACCGGCTACGGCACCAGCGCCGATGCCTATCACATCACCTCCGGACCCGAGGATGGTTCGGGCGCACGCCGGGCGATGGAGACGGCGCTGAAGCAGGCGGGGCTGAAGCCCGGCGATGTCGGCCACCTCAACGCGCATTCGACCTCGACGCCGGTCGGCGATCGCGGCGAACTCGCAGCGGTGAAGGCCGTGTTCGGCGAAGAGGGCGGTATCGCGATCAGCGCGACCAAATCGGCGACCGGCCATCTGCTCGGCGCGGCCGGTGGGCTGGAAGCGGTCTTCACCATTCTTGCTCTGCGCGACCAGATCGCGCCGCCGACGCTCAATCTCGAGAACCCAGACGAGGAAGCGGCCGGGCTCGACCTCGTTGCGAAGGTGGCCCGGCCACTGCCGATGGATCACGCCATCTCGAACGGTTTTGGCTTCGGCGGCGTCAACGCCAGCGTGGTGTTCAGGCGCTGGCGCTGAAGACTTCTCGGGCGCTCAACTCAACGCGCGCAGCAGCAGCTCGTAGTTCCGCAGCCTGAGCGCGGGATCGTCGAGGAAGTCCTGGATCATGAACTCGTTGGCGCCGGTGAGTGCCGCCATGCGACGCAGCCTGCGGGCAACGCGCTCCGGCGTGCCGACGATGAAGGTCGGCCAGTCGGCATCATCGGCCGGCACCATGCCGTCCATGATCGCGACAGCGTCGTCTAGCTCCGGCAGGCGCTCGAGCATGATCCGCTCGGGCTTGCGGCGCTGGCGGAAGACGGCGCGGACCGGCATGGCGAGGCGCTCGGCCTCCTCCTGCGTTTCCCCAATGATGGCGCGCACCGCGATGAAGGCCTGCGGCGCGGCGATGCCGGCGGCATGGCGCGAAGGCCGGAAGGCCGACTGATAGGCGGCATAGGAGTGCGGCGCCTGCTCGGGCTGGTGGAAGGCGCTGCAGGCGAGGCCAAGGCCGAGTTCGGCGGCGCGGCGCGCACTGCCTTCGCTGACCGCGAGGATCCAGGGCAGGGGGCCGGCAGGCTCGTCGCGCATGATGCCGATCGCATGGAAGGGCGAGGTTTCCGGCAGGTCGTTGCCGAGCCAGCCGATCAGCTCCTCGACATTCGCCGCATGGTCGTCGGGGATCTCGGCGTCGCGCAGCCGCTTCAGCGCCCGGTCGGCGAGGGGGCCGGCGGTGGCGCGGCCGATGCCGACATCGATGCGCCCGGGGAAGAGCGCGCCGAGCGTCCGCAGCGCCTCGGCGACCTTGTAGGGGCTGTAATGGTTGAGCAGCACGCCGCCGACACCGATGCGGATCGTCGAGGTCGCGCCGGCGAGCGCGGCGGCGAAGACTTCGGGGGCCGGGTTGGCCTCGAAGGCGACGTCGTGATGCTCGACGATCCAGTAGCGGGCGAAGCCGAGGCGCTCGACCTCCTTCGCCATGGCGATTGCGGTGCGCAGGGCGCCGCCGGAGGTCTGGCCCTTGGGCACGACGAGAGGATCGAGGAGCGAGAGCTTCATGGTTTCGGCCGCCGGCGGGAGGGGTGGGCGTCCGCCGGGTGGCGAACGCCCCGATGGGATCAACGCAGGGTGAAGGCGGAGGGGGCGATCAGCGTCGCCTTGAGGTCGATCGCCTTGGCCTTCGGCAGCATGCCGGCCTCGATCATGAAGGCCTGGTCCTCGGTGAGGTTGGCGACGTCGGCATCGGTCATCGCCGGGGTGAAGTCGTAGAGCGGCAGCTGGGCGCGGGCGTCCTCGATCGAGATCTTCTGCTCCTTGGCGGCGATCGCCAGCGCCTCCTCCGGGTTCTTCGCCATGAAGTCGAGCGCCTTGTGATGGGCGGCGAAATAGGCGGCGACGAGGTCCGGGTGCTTCTCGAGGAAGGCGGCGTTGGCGCCGATCACCGTGGTCGGCCTGATCAGGCCCTCGCCGCTGGTCAAAGCGCGGCCGCCGGCCTTCTCGACCTGGGTGACATTGGCGCCCGCGAGCGTCGCGACGTCGACCTGGCCGGCGAGCAGCGCGGCGCGGGCAGCCGGCAGGTCCATGTTGATGTACTCGACATCGCTGAGCTTCAGGTTCTGCGAGGCGAGGGCGGCGACGAGGAGCTGGTTCAGCACTGTGCCCTTCGGGCCGGCGATCTTCTTGCCCTTGAGGTCGGCGAGCTTGGCCGGGCCGTCGGCGCGGGTCATCAGGAAATAGGCTTTCGGCGAGCGGGCATAGGCGGCAACGACCTTGAGCGGCACGCCGTTCGCGGCAGCGAGGATGGCAGAGGTGCCGCCGAGCACGCTGGCGATGTCGATCTCGCCGGCGGCGATCGCCTGCGTCTGCTGGGCGCCGGAAGTAATCACCGGGTTCTCGACCTTGATGCCCTTCGCCGCGAAGGCCTCGTCGAGGAAGCCTTTCTCGCGCATCACGATCGAGGGCACGTTGAAGGGCGCGGTCACATAGGTGATGCGGACCGTCTTCGGCTGGTCGGCCTTGGGCTTGTCGGTGGTCTGCGCCTGGAGGTGAGCGGCGGGCAGCAGCAGCGCGAGCGCGAGGCCAAGATAGGCGAGGGGCTTCTTCATGGTGGTCTCCTTGGAAAGCGAGTTCAGGCCGCGGCAGGCGTGGGCGTCGTCATCAGCCGAGCGAGGATCGCCCGGCGATGGAGGTTGACGTCGGGGTCGGTCGGATCGCGCGGATAGGGCAGGGCGATCTCCTCGCGGCCGACGATGCGGCCGCCCTGCATCTCCAGCGCCCGCTCGCCGAGCAGCACCGCCTCCTCGACGTCATGGGTGACGAAGACGATGGTCGGGCGCCGCCGCTGCCAGATCGCGACGAGCTCGTTCTGCATGGTCCGGCGGGTGAAGGCGTCGAGCGCGGCGAAGGGCTCGTCGAGCAGGAGCAGGTCGGGCTCCTGCACGAGGGCGCGGGCGATCGCGACACGCTGCGCCATTCCGCCGGAAAGCTGCGCCGGCATCGCGCCGGCGAAGGCCGAGAGGCCGACGAGTTCGATCGCGGCGGCGCAGCGCTCGGCGGCGACGGTGCGCGGGACCCGGCCCCGCAGCCCGAAGCCGACATTGGCGGCAACGTCGAGCCAGGGCATCAGCCTGGCTTCCTGGAAGACGACCGCGATGCGCAGCCTGCCGCCGTCGTTACGGCGGATCTCGCCCTCGCTCGGCCGTTCGAGGCCGGCGAGGATGCGCAGCAGCGTGGTCTTGCCGCAGCCGCTGCGGCCGACCAGCGTCGTGAACGAGCCGGCGGGAAAGGAAAGGTCGATATCGGCGAGGGCCGTGACCTCGCCTGAGCCGACGCGGTAGCGCCGGCCGATGCCGGAAAGCTCAAGCACGGGCCATCTCCAGATCGCCGGAGAGCCAGGGCGCGCTGCGGCGGATGGCGAAGCGCAGCAAATGGTCGGCGAGGAGGCCGAGCACGCCGATGACCAGGATGCCGGCGAGCACGATGTCGGTGCGGGCGAGGTTCTCGGCGTCGACGATCATGTAGCCGAGCCCGGCCGAGGAGGCGATCAGCTCGGCGCCGACGAGCGCGCGCCAGCTATAGCCGAGGCCGATCCGGAGGCCGACGACGATCGCCGGCAGGGCCGAGGGCAGGACGATGCGCAGCATGATCTCCGGCCGCGAGAAGCCGCAGACCGTGCCGACATCGATCAGCTTGCGATCGACCGAGTCGAAGCCGCCGCGCACGCCGAGGAAGATCGGGAAGAAGCAGGAGAGGATGATGATCCCGACCTTCTGGGTCTCGCCGATGCCGAGCCAGAGCATCAAGAGCGGCATCAGCGCCAGCGGCGGGATTTGACGCAGGAATTCGAGCAGCGGTTCGAAGAGCGCGCGCAGCCGCCGGCTCAGCACGAAGAGCAAGGCGAGCGGCACGGCGAAGGCGATGGCGAGGAGATAGCCGAGCGCGACGCGCCTCAGGCTGACGAGCGTGTGGCGCAGGAGCTCGCCCGAGGCGATCAGCTCGCCCAGCGTTTCCGCGACCGTGCCGGGCCCGGGCAGCAGGAAGGCGCTGACCCAGCCGAGACGGCTGGCCAGCCACCACAGAGCGAGCGTGGCGGCGAAGACGGCGATGGTCGTGAAACGGGGCAATGCTTGCTGGCGCCAGACATGGGGGACGCCATGCTCAATAAGCCGATGACCGAAATGCGCAAGCGTGCTGCAATGCCGCAGCAATGGTGCGGCACTATTTCAGAATTGTTCTAATTAAATACTTGGCGGAGGCGTTTGGGGCCGTGCGCGCCGCGCCACACAGTTCGCCCCGCTCACAGTGGGATATTGTCGTGTTTGCGCCAGGGTCGCTCGAGGCTCTTGGTGCGGAGCATGGCGAGAGCCCTTGCGATGCGGCGGCGGGTCGAGTGCGGCATGATCACCTCGTCGACATAGCCGCGCTCGGCCGCGACGAAGGGGCTCATGAAG
>JAESGI010000224.1_pt1 | contig 32699 bp, 21 predicted proteins | sample 9269671 | NCBI WGS metagenome assembly JAESGI01 (sample SAMN14515641, study PRJNA621666) | algae metagenome | isolation source: Nostoc indistinguendum CM1-VF10 and co-occurring heterotrophs from gravelly... | place: USA: Clark Mountains, San Bernardino, California | collected 1998-06-05 | reverse complement strand
TCGGCATTTTTTTGTGACTTTTTTGCTGATTCTCAATCAATTGTAGCGATCGCTTGGCCCTGTCCAGTTGAGCAAATTCATATCTAGCAATCTTTTTGGGCTTTCCTATCCGTCTAACTCACGTTATGTTAGTCGAAGTCTAAATCCCCGTCACAAAACGTAATTGCGTTAGCGCAGCGTAAAGCCTTCTCTACGAGAGGCTACGCCAACGGCATGGCTTCGTTTAGAGCGACGTAGGAGCGTCATTGTGAATTGCGAATTGCGAATTGTTTTAACTTGTTTCCTGAATTTGCAAACGAACAGTGTGTTCAGTCGCACCACTAAGTTGCAATTCCATGATTTCACCTCCCAGAGGTTCCAAGCAAGTGAGGAGCGATCGCAAGTTGGGTGTACTTGCACCTGTATCTACATATAATCGATCTGCTAAATTACCGATCCGTTTCCAAGTCATGTACAGTTTAGCGATCGTTTGTTCAATCTGAGATGCTTGATTTACCAAATCAGCAGCAATACTCAAACAGCCGACTCTTTGCGCTTCTTCTAAGGCTGTTTCAATATCAATATTTTCCTGCGTTAGCGCCTGGACTTGAGCCGCCCCTTTGAGATATTTGGCCAAGTTACGCGCTTCGGTAGTTACCTGTTTTAGGGTATCCACATCAGGGTTAGCAGCAATTTCCTTTTGGATAAACTTTTGGTGCGATTCTGGCAGTTTTTCCATTTCCTTCACCAGTGGGGCGATGTAGCGTGGGGGAAGGGTGTTATCTGCTGCTTTTTCCTTGACTGCTTCGGGTAATAAATCTGAGGACATGGCTGTCCATTCATCACTGAGTTGACGCACTTCCCGCCTGGTGATGCGATCGCCTTTTTGGGCGGCTTCACTCACCATCTGTTGCACTTCTGGGACTGCTTTGGAAGTTTCAACAAATGCCCGTTTACTGAAGTTGTTCACAGATCCGGGATCAAGTTTACCGTCTTCGATGAGAGTATCGGCACTATTCGCCAGTTGAATCCAGGAATATGCTTGACTTTTGCTGATTTCCCGCTCTTTTAGCCATCGCAGAAAGCCAGTACCACGTCCGTCACCACCGACTTTCTCTCTGTCGCGGATAGCCCGTAAAATTCGCCCCCGCCAGATTTCAGTTTGCAAATCAAAGCGATCGCATACCTGCCAAGCTACTTCTAGCTGCTGTTGAAAATCTGACTCTAGAATCTGTTCATCTTCTGGATCGGGCAGTTCAAAGCTGATATCTGCTGGCTGTAGTAAAGCAGCAGCAAGGTCGTTGATGGAGTCGGTATCTTGCACGATTGATGACTAACGAGTGGATGCGATCGGCTTATTATGCCACAATCTGTGGACTCGCACTTAAGGGGGAGTAAGGTATTTTGAGCTACAACAAATATAGTAGGAAGAAATAAATCACCTTTGTAAAGTCTTTAATTAATCAGAGAGAATAAAAATAAAACGATGAACCAGGTAGACTACCTCCGCATTAGCCTAATTGATCGCTGCAATTTTCGTTGTCAATACTGTATGCCAGAGGGAGTAGAACTGGATTATATCCTCAAGCAACAGCTGTTGACTGATCAAGAACTGCTCACCCTAATTGAAGAGGTATTTATTCCGGTAGGCTTTAATCGGTTTCGGTTGACTGGAGGTGAACCCTTATTGCGTCCGCGCGTGGTAGATTTAGTAAGCGCAATCGCCTCTTTTCCTCAAACTCAAGACCTCTCAATGACCACCAACGGTTTTTTGCTAGCTCCGATGGCACAAAACCTCTACAATGCTGGTTTGCGACGAATTAATATTAGTCTGGACTCCCTTGATCCCGACATTTTTGATCAAATTATTGGTAATCAGGGTCGTTCTCGTTGGCAACAAGTTTGGCATGGGATTCAAGCTGCCCATCAGGTCGGATTCGACCCCCTAAAGCTGAATGTAGTGGTGATTCCTGGCGTTAATGACCACGAAGTTCTAGATTTAGCTGCTTTGACAATTGACAAACAATGGCACGTTCGATTTATTGAATTCATGCCTATTGGTAATCTGCATTTATTTGGCGATCGCGGTTGGCTATCTTCAGCCGATTTACGAGAATCTATCCGCGATCGCTGGGGCTTGACAGAATCACAAGTTCGTGGCGCAGGCCCTGCTGATGTCTTTCAAATTCCTGGTGCGAAGGGGACACTAGGATTTATTAGTCAGATGTCGGAATGTTTTTGCGATCGTTGTAACCGGATGCGTCTGAGTGCCGATGGCTGGCTGCGTCCCTGTTTATTGAATGAAACTGGTCAAATAGATTTAAAAACTGCTTTACGTTCTGGCACTACCACCGCTCAATTACAAGAGCAGGTAAGGCATTTACTTGGAATCAAGCCAGAAATTAACTTTAAAGGGCGCGATTCTGGCATTTTAGGTACATATACCCGCACCATGTCGCAAATTGGCGGATAGTCATTGGTCATTTGCCCTTTGCAAATAACTAAGGACAAATGACTAAGGACAAATGACAATTAGGCTTGTCGTGAGTAGTATTCCACCACAAGTAGTTCATTAACTTGTAGTGCCACCCATTCTCGCTCAACAACGCTGTTGACTCTACCAACCAACTTATTTTTGTCAAACTCCAAATGACTGGGGAGGTTGGCCAAACCGGGATATTGCAAGTTAGCTTCCACCAACTTCCGTGATTGTGCCCGATCCCTAACTGCAATTACTTCACCAGGACGGCATTGGTAGCTGGCAATATTAACCACACGACCGTTAACAGTTACGTGACCGTGATTTACCAGTTGACGAGCTGCTGGGATAGTCGGGGCTATACCTAAGCGGAAAACGGTATTATCTAAGCGCATTTCTAGCAATTGCAACAGCACTTGTCCGGTAGAACCAGTAACACGTCTGGCTTTACGCACATAGCGCAGCAATTGCTTTTCAGTCAAACCGTAGTTGAAGCGAAGCTTTTGCTTTTCCTCTAGACGGATAGCATACTCAGAGCGCTTCTTGCGGTTCTGACCATGCTGCCCAGGTGGGTAAGCGCGTCTAGCGCTTTTACGAGTTAATCCTGGTAAATCGCCCAAGCGGCGTACAATTCTGAGGCGTGGCCCTCTATATCGGGACATGAGTTTCCTTAATCTAATCCTGTTTAAACTTTACCCAAACATTCGATTTTGACATTCCCCTGATTAAAAATCAGTAGATTCTTGGTTCTTTGATGCCTCTACTTTGGTATGACGTATCCTACAAAAGTAGAGGCATCTTTTTTACGCCAGTTGCTTTAAGTCGGTAAAGCCGACACACTAGCTTCCAAGCTTGAATTCCGGTCTGTCACGCCGTACTCCTGCCAATAAGTTTTTTGTGTTTATTTAGTTTCGTAGGCTACTCAATCATCAGATTGGTTTACGCAGTATTCTTACTCTGAAATACTTTTTACGTTGCCTACTTATCTTTCAAACAGTTATATTAACACAATTTACGGCATAATTAATTATGTCTATAGCTTGCTACCGCCGAAATTATTTAATTACAGAGGATTTTTAAAATATTTGAGTTAGCATAACTTTGGGTGTTTGGAGAATGGCAACGTCAATGAGCAATAAAGCGGTTAATAGAGGTAAGAACAAACAAGCCAGTTCCACCTCCAGGATTTTAACAGTACCAGTTTTGGCTATAGCTGGATGCTTGGCAACGATCTTACCAAATACAGCGATCGCTGCCTCTTACAGCAACGATTATAGTGTCTGTGCGGGTCGCCTTTTGAGCGTGGGTGTAACAGCAGAAGCGGCATCACAAGGTTGTGCAGCAGCACTGCGTCCAAGGGATTTGGCTGCTTGCGTGGTTAAAATTGATAAGGAAACCCAAATTGCCGCGACAGATGCGCTTTCTACTTGTGGGAATGCCCGACGTCCTGAGGAGTTAGCTACCTGTGTAGTTGGCGTCAGCTTAAGTACTAAAGAAGAAGCTAATCCGGCAGTTTTAGATTACTGTGGACGTAGTTTGTTGCCTGTGCGTTTTGGCCAATGTGTAGTTGGCTTGCGTAGTCAAATCGACTTTCCCGCCACACAGGCATTAGATACTTGTATCAGTGCTGATGATAGTGTTATCGGTGCTTCATCTTCGTCTACACCGCAAACTATAATACCTGCGGGTTCAACTCCAAGTTTAGAGACTACCCCATTTCCAACACAACCGGTTATTCCAACACAACCGATTGTTCCAACGCAACCCGGCACGACGAATTAATTACAGTCCTTTGTAATTGACTGAGAATACAGGTTAAGTAGTAGGGTGGGCATTAAAATGTCCACCCTACTATGGTTTAAGCAAAAATATTTATATAAAACTTGCTACAATTACCCTCTGCTTGCAAATTATGCAAACTAAATATTTACAATACAAAAGTCACAAGCAATTTTGTGACTTTTGTACTACTAGTACAGTATTACAGTTTAAATAGACCAACAATCCCCCTACCTACTAAGCAAGGGACAAAATCAGTGAAAAGCTTACTTCATAAGCTTTTTGAATTTTGGGTAGTGGAACTCCAAAAAATAAATTATCTAATTTTTGGAATCAAAACGACTTTTCCTCCCCCAAGTAAAATATCCCCTGGACTAAAAGCGATGGGATATTTTTTTATTTGAAAGTCCCTAGCGCGACTAGTCTTCTCTTTCGCCAAAAGCTGTCTGTAAAACCACTGCAATACCACCGTCTTGGTGATATTTATCTGCCCAGGCACGGATAACTTCATCCAATTCTTCCATAGCCTGCTCCATTTTTTCTGGGAGGATATCGAGTTCTTCCAGTAAGCGCATGGCATTTCGTCGCCGTTCTGCCCAATTCTTCATCATGCGGAAATACCGAGCGGTATCTTCTACCATGATGTAAGTGCGTTCTTGATCGTCTGCGGGAGCATAAAAAGGACGGGTAAGAGCGTAGAAGGGCATTCCCCAAGGAGAATCAATGCGTGTTACCGTTCCTGAGTAGAGCAGACGGCGCTTGATATGCTCACCCAAGGCTTCACTCAAAGGCATTTGGTGTTCAGGCGGCAAGTCTTCTTGCGATCGCCTGTGCAAAAACTCAATCAAATCCAGAAACTCAAAGGAGCTAACTAATTGGGCATCAGGTAGATTACTTGGAAGTTTTTGCTCAATTTGTCTTTTTTCTTCACTTGTGAGGCTAGTACCAGGAACGCGCGATCGCCCCGGTTGCCAAGGATACTTTTCTAGCCAGACATAAGGCAATTGAATCAAATAACGCGGTTCCTGAGAACCCAGCATCTTTAATAGTTTGCCTTCTGTTAGAGCCTGTCTGACTTCTTCTACAATAATTTTTACCCGTTTCGGCTCCAGGTGGTGCAAATGCCCTGTCATCCGCAGGTTTTGCCCCTGCTCCAGATAGGTCATGTAAATTGCACACTTTGCTGCTGTTGCGGCTGCGTCTAAAAATGCCCCATGCCTGTGCCCACTCGTCCGCATGGCACTAAAAGCCAGATAAAGCATGATCTGATCCATCGCACTGGGGTCAAGACGTTTGATCAGATCTATGTCGTTACTCATATTACAGACAATTGAATAGCACGTTTACACAATTTTTAATCGAGTGAAAATAGGTAGTATACACCTGGCTGAAGGGAATGTCTTTACTTCAGACTATATTAATATGCGATAACTCTGAAATCGGTGGTAGTCCAAACTACTATTTTCGCATATTTTTCTCATATACAGGCAGATTCAGTTGTTATTACAATAACTGTCGCTGTATCTGACCGGAAAATTACATAGATCACCAGGTTTAGCTTGAAGGCGGTTTAAATCCCAAAAGTCAACTTTGTGTGTTGCAATTAATCTACAAAGCCTTTAAGTTCTCTGGGGTTTTTCTTATCTTTTAAGAGCAACAATATCAAGCTGCTTACGCCTAATTATGGCACTATGCCGACTCGGAGTAAAAAGTAATTGGCGCGGTTCATCTAGAATATGTATTACTCAAAAAATATGATTTTAATTCGGCTTTGACGAATTTTTTGTACTACACAAATCGCTAGAGAGCATTGGGAATAGCCTAAAAATAAATCGCTTACCAGGTGTAGAAACATTCAGAGGTTGAGTCATACAACTCGTTGCGAACTATCATCTTGTTCACAACCTCCAGTGATGTCTCGCCACTATAAGCCGTTGGCTTGAGGGAAGATAGTAGACATCAATTAGAGTAATTAATTCCAATTTCAAAAATACCTGTTGTTTCACATATCGTTCCTTATCATATCATTATTTTTTTTGTTTGCAATAAATTTGTGCCTTTTTAATTTAAAAATTATGCTTGTTTAAATAATTTGTATTCTTGTTAAATGAACATTTGATTATATTTTTATTTTTCGTTCTAAATCTAAATCTTAATTAGCTTTTTGTGCTGATAATTTGACACAGAAAGCCCCAATTTAGTTTGAATTCATCGTATAACCATCAAGCTTTATTGATCATGCTAACAGCCTAATAATTAGTTATTAGCCAGAAATATCATAAAACGTATTAGATTCAATTTGATGGTTTTTTAAATGTTTTTTCCCACTGAATTGGTATTGTTTGCATGATTTGACTAATTTATTGGCTACTTTCAAGTATGTTTTTACCTCGCTGTTTTATATATTTTCTTGGCTTGAATTGTGTAGAGAATTTTTTGCTAGAAAAGGAAGAGAATCCGTAGCAAGGTGCGATATAAACTTCTTCCTCTAGGCATCTAGGCGATCGCCCAGATTGACTAATACAGACTGACAAAAACAAATATACCATCTCAGCAAACACAATAAGCCAGTGGGCGTGAATAATTAAAGGTTTATTAAGCGGCTTCAAACCTTAGAATAGGCGTGAAACCCTTACTAAGAGTGAATCTAATCGATTTTACATTCCGTAACATAGTTTAATTTATTCTTACCCACTTACTGAGTCTACCACGCTTCAAAACCGGGTTACTCTAAACACTTCTGCTACTTTTTCATCTCCTAGTTCCAAAAGGTGCTGCAATGCTCTTAATTGTTTGCAAATCTCCTCCTTAAGCAAGTACTTGTACTCAATTGCTTGAGTTAGTACTACTCATACTGCTTATATATACGTGTTTTCCCTGCCCGTATCAGGCTAAATTCCTAAAAATATATTACAAGTCCAGTTATTCTGATTACTGCTGACTGATGACTGATGACTGATAACCGTTAACCGTCAACAGTTAACACTTAACGACCTGATTGAACTCGTCATTTAATTGGTAGGACTAGAGGGTTTAACCTGATTTTTCATTGTTTCAAAACTGAAAGCAGCCGCGCCAAAGGTTACTAACAACACTCCTAAGATTTGCACAATATCTAAATTTTCTTGAATGATTAACCCAGCGAAAATCACGGTTAAAACTGGGATGCTACCACCGATGAGGGCTGACCGTGAGGCACCTAGTTTACTGATACCAATATTGTTTAGCAAATAGCCCGCAAGAGTCAGTACACCCAAAATAAATGCGCTTAAAACGAGTTCCAGCATCTTAGAGGGGTCAACTACTAAGTTCCAGCTGCTTGGTAAAGGTAGCATCAAGCAGATAAAGCTCAACAGCAACATGGTAGCGAAGTTAATTAAAGTAAAAGTCACGGGATGCAGTTTGCTAGCACAAACCCGCGTCAGAATTATGTAGGCAGCAAAAGCCACGCCTGAAAGAATGGCGGTGCTGCTTCCTAATGAAGTATTACCCATACCTGTGCTGGGAGAACCTGCCAAAACCAACAATTCACCGCAGCATATCGCGGCGATCGCACCGATGCGGAATATGGTAGGGCGATCACGAAACAAAAACCACGAGAATAGACCACTAACCATCGGATAGATAAAGAACAGTGCGATCGCCATTCCAGTTGTGACTTGGGCGATCGCAGTGTATATGAGTACCTGAGACAAAAACAAAAAGCACCCACTCATAATTGAATACAGCAAAATCCGCTTGCTAGCTGTATTAGCAGCTGTGGGATTTCCTCGGGCTGAGTTAGCCAAGTTTTCTAAGTCTTGCCACAATGTTGGATGCAGTATTGGAGACAACAGTACCATCAGTGGTACCACTACCATAAACCGTAGGGTCAAAATTAACAGAGTATTGCCCAAAGTCGGCGGCAGCAAACGCTCTACCTCTAATACTCCAAAAATTTGAGAACCTTCGTGGAAAATTATCTTAATGGCTACGTTGTAAAGCGACGATAATACTGCCGATAAGACAATTAATAAGAAACCGATTTGGAGCGGCGATAAACCTGAAGAATTGCGCGATCGCGATTGTGGAGGTTTTGCTCCCGCCTGCGGCTCTAGCGCAGTAGAAGGCGGGGATTTAACTTTGCTCTGCGACACGTTCTTGCGGGTAACAGAAGTTGGTTCACCAGCGTTTCTCCTCCGTAAACGTTGTATTGCTTCCGTCGGTGGCACAGATACAATAGGAGGCTCTGATGTAGTTTCGCTTTCTGATAAATCTTTATTGAGGACAGAAATTGGTTCAGTAGGGTTTTCTTTTGGTGGCGGAACTACGGTAGCATTTGGCTCTGATTTAGTTTCCCTTGGGGACAAGTCTTTGCTGGGAGCAGAAATTGGGTTCGCGGCGTTTTCTCTAACAACAGTCGACTCTGATATTGTTTCCCTTTGGGACAAGTCTTTGCTGGGAGCAGAAATTGGGTTCGCGGGATTTTCTCTAACAACAGTCGGCTCTGATTTAGTTTCCCTTTGGGACAAGTCTTTGCTGGGGGCAGAAATTGGATTCGCGGCGTTTTCTCTAACAACAGTCGACTCTGATATTGTTTCCCTTTGGGACAAGTCTTTGCTGGGGGCAGAAATTGGATTCGCGGGATTTTCTCTAACAACAGTCGACTCTGATATTGTTTCCCTTGGTGAAAATTTATTAGGGATGGGGGAAATTGGCTCAGAGAAATTTCTTGCTACTTCGCCAACTTGTGGCGAGGATGTCCCAAAAGAACTATTTTTTTCTGGTTCCGTAAATTGCAAAACAGTAGGTGTACCTGTTGTTGCTGATTTACGTGAAGTTTCTTCTATAGTTTTTTCTAGTTCTCCATGCAGGCGATTAACAAACTCCGTCAAAATCGTTTCCCCTTGCTGCTGCTGGCTGTACATCCGTGACAACTGTTGGGAAAGATTACTTTGATAGTTCTTCAGCTCCTGTTGCAGGGAGTTAAAGGTTACAGTAACGGTGTCATCTAAGCTGTCAAACATATGTTCGACTTTTTCATTGATTTCACCTACTACATTGCTGCTTACTTCAGCGGATTTAAGCGCAGCTTGTTCATAAGACTTGCCGTCTATGGTTTGGTTCGCTAAAGTTGCCAGAGAAGATTGCAATTGTGAAGATATATGTTTTGCTAGAACTTCTGCAAGTTGCCGAATTAACACTTGCTGCTCAGTAATTTGGCGCACTTGTTGTAAATGCTCTTTTTCCTCTAGCAAGCTTTGAATGTCATCAGACAATCGATTTTTTTCTGACTGAAGCCGCTTTACGTCTTCTTGTAACCCTCTGAGGACATTCTGCTGAAGATTTTCTAAATCTTCAACTACAGCCCAAAGAGCATTTTCTGCTGCTCTGGATAGCTCGCCTCTGACTCTTGGGTTTTCTGGTTGCTTCTCGAATCGCCCCATTAGCTTCTAACCTCTAACATCTTGACGATAAAGCTGCTTCCGGTACACTTTATTAGCGCTCATACTAATTTCTTGTATTTTGTCAGATAAATTAAAAATTCTAACAGCACTTCCGCATTTCAGCGCAATTCTGTCATACTGAGCACAACTTGGCAAAGTATTAAATTTGTACTAATACTGAATACACAGTATTTTCTTCAGCATTGACAAGTGTTTTGTCATTGGATTTTAGATTTTGAGTTTTAGTTTGTCTGTATGGCTGTAAATGCCTTGAACTAAAACCTTTTTTTGGTCAGTTTAATTTACATCAACTATTTGCTAATGAGATTTTTACTTTTAAATAAATCTCACTCCAAATAGATATTTATTGTTGTGCTGCCGATAGTAGTTGTCAAAGATTTACAGATGCGTATGCGTAGGCGCAAAGCGGCTTGTCCCCAGACATCGCCACAAAATTGTCTGACTTGCAAAATTAGCTGTAAATTTTTGTGGAATGTAACTTGTGTGACAGTTTATATCTCTAAACGGAGATTAAAGTATCTTGTTGTAGAAATTCAAAGTTACGCTATCCCCTGCACAACATTCTAATGAATGAGCAGCAGTTCTGCAAAAACACGCTTTTTTGGTGTTGTTGCAGTCCAGGTTTACTTTGAGTAGATGCAGTAGAAGAAAAAGTTAGAGAAATATTAATAATTATTAGAGAAATAAAATCCTGGCGATGCTAAAGATGGCAGCGCTAAGGATAGCACTCACGGGGATTGTAATTAGCCATGCGGCGGCAATGCCTTGTAGTGTTTTAAACTTAATCGACTTGATATTTTGCACTAGTCCAATACCAACTACCCCGCCGACAAGAGCGTGGGAGGTGGAGACTGGTAAACCTAGCCGGGAGGCGATGAGGATGGTGGTAGCAGTAGCAAGTTCGGCACAAAATCCACTACTAGGTTGCAAAGCAATAATATTTTCGCCAATAGTGGCGATGACTTTTTTACCCCAGACAGCCAAACCACCAACAATACCAGCACCGCCAAGGATTAAAATCCAAATGGGGATGGTGATACCATCTGTAGGTACGCTACCAGTGCGATTGATGTAGACGATCGCAGCTAAAGGAGCGATCGCATTTCCCACATCATTAGAACCGTGGGCAAAAGCTACAAAGCAAGCACTTAGCAGTTGGAATCGAGCGAATAATCTTTCTACAGGATTGGGGATTGGGGACTGGGGAGTGGAGAGTAGTTCTTTGTTATCTCCCGTCTTCCCTAGTTGTCGCCAACTAATGATTGTGAGTCCAACTGCTGCTATAGCACCCGTTAACAGTGGGATGTCGTAAGCGGGGATGTTAAAGCCAAGCTCAATTACAAAATTGGTTAGCGGTTGAGTCAGCGATGGTAATACAATTACGCCAAATACCCCTAGCAGCGCAGCACTCAACCAGGGAATCCATTCTTGTAACTGCACTACTTGATTGGGTTGATCCAAAATCCAGTGCTTGATTTGACTGTAAAATAAAGCAGCGATCGCACCACTAATTAATGGCGTTAAAACCCAGCCAATGCTGATCAAGCCAATTGATGACCAATCAATTGCACCTACTCCCAAAGCTACCCAACTAAATCCAGCGATCGCACCAACAACCGCATGAGAAGATGAGACTGGTAAACCTCGTGATGTGGCAATTTGCAACCACACACCACAGGATATTAATACCGTTACCATTCCAGTTACGAATATTTGGGGTGTAGCTGCGAATAAAGCAGGATTCGCAATTTTCGTTGCGAGAGTTTCCGTTACCTCATGTCCAAACAATACAGCACCCGTAAACTCTAATATCCCGGCAATTATTATCGCTTGTTTGAGGGTAACAGCTTTGGAGCCTACAGAGGTTCCCATCGCGTTAGCAACATCATTTGCTCCGAGATTCCAGGCGACATAGAAAGCTAGTAGAGCTACGAAAAGTAGGGTAATAAGCATTTTGTTGGGGACAAGGGGAAAGTGAGAGAGATGAGGATGAGACTTGAGCTTTTAAGGGTGAACTTTGAACCTTTGAGCTTCATTGTTGAACCTTTTAGCTTTATTGTTGAACCTTTGAGCTTCGTCGTTGAACCTTTGAGCTTTAAAATTCTACTTTTAACGAACTTTGGGGGTTTAAGTCCCCTGCCTCTATAGGCAGCGCGTTTTGTGTCGGGGTCTAAATCCCCGGACGCTCGCAGACTCGCTAACGCTTCGCTAACACAAAATGTAATTGCGAATTGCGAATTGCGAATTGCGAATTGGTTTAACACTCCCCCATCTCCCTAATCTCCCTGTTACGGATAAATTAAGATTTTATAAGTATCGGGTGTAGGTGCGATCGCTTGCTCAACAGCTGCTGATAAATCTTTCAATGGATAGCGATCGCTAATCAACGCTTTTACATCTATTCGCTGATTAAATACAATATCAGCTGATAAACTCTGAAGCCGATAAGATGAGCTATAACTTCCTATCAAGTCAATTTCTCGACGATAGAGAATATTGGGATTAATTGGAATTTCCACCTCATCAGGGAATTCGGCGAAAAATAATATTTTGCCACCTTTGCGAGTACTATCAAGTGCTTGAAAAAAGGCTTTCTCACTAGGAACAGCCAGCAGAGTAATATCAACACCCAGTCCACCAGTTAGCGCATGGATTTTTGCTGTTAAATCGGGATCACGGGCATCAAAAGCCGCCTCTGCACCGATACTCAAGGCTTTTTCAATTCTAGAAGGTAGTAAATCGGTAGCGATCGCTTTTGCTCCGAAATACTTCACCAACATGATAAACATTAACCCAATTGGCCCAGCACCAGTAACTAATACAGTTTGTCCTGGAGCAATTTGGGCTTTTTTCACTGCCTTCAAGCAGCAGTTAGTTGGTTCTACAAAACTCGCTTCTTCAAAACTGATGTTATCCGGGATAGGAATCAACCCACCATTTTCCACAATATGTCCGGGAACCTTGACATAATCAGCAAAACCGCCACCACTGGCGTTAAAGCCTGCGGTAGTGGAGATGTTTTTGTAAACATCGCACATAGAGAAATTATCATTTAGGCAGTAGGCGCAACGCATACAAGGGATGTGGTGCATCACTGCTACCCGTTGTCCAACTTGCCAACCTTTGACATTATTGCCTATTGCTGCGATCGTGCCGGCAGTTTCATGTCCAAAAATGCGCGGTGGTTCATATAGTGGATAACGAATTTTTTTAATATCTGACTGACATAACCCCACAACGCGCACCTGTACCAGCACTTCATCTGGTTCTAGGGTTGGAACTGGGATATCTTCGTAAGAAAGTTGATTAACGCCTCTAAATACCTGTGCTTTCACGTTGGTTTTTTCCCGCTCAACGATACTAGATGTAACATTTAGTGGTTCAGGTTAGGTTATCAAGTTTGAGATTTAATATTAACTGCGGCTGCCATCCAAGCGGCGCAACGGGGAGCCAAAACTATTCTGGTGAGATAGTATTACAGCTTCCGTAACGCTGTATTATTTTCTCAAGATTTTTTTTCCGAGACGGTAGCAATGACTATTCGCCATGCCACTGAAACTGATTTGCCTGCAATTGTGGCAATTTATAATGCTGCAATTCCTAGCCGCATGGCAACTGCTGATTTAGAGCCAGTATCTGTGGAAAGTCGCCTTCCCTGGTTTAAGGCGCGATCGCCTTCACAACGCCCACTTTGGGTAATCGAAGTAGAAGGAGTAATCGCTGGATGGCTTAGTTTCCAATCCTTTTATGGACGACCCGCCTATAGTTCTACTGCCGAAATTAGTATTTATATCGCCCCTCGCTTTCAACGGTGTGGTTTGGGGCGACAACTATTAGCACAAGCAATTAGCGAAAGCCCTAGTTTGGGTTTAAAGACCCTAGTATGCTTCATTTTTGCTCACAATCAACCCAGTTTAAAACTTTTTGAAACATTTGGTTTTAAAGATTGGGGACATTTACCTAAAGTTGCCGAAATTGACAGCATTGAATGTGATTTGAACATCATGGGACTCCGAATTAGTCAACCTGTTGTTTGATTTGATATCAATAATATTAACAAGGCTGCAATTGCGTTAATAACACAACAATTTCATCAATTGCCTGCCGCAAAACCGTTGCAGGTTGTTCTGATTGATTGACGATAATACTAAAAACTAACGGCTCATATTTAGGCGCATTCATATATCCAGATAAAGAAACTACACCCGTTAACGTACCTGTTTTTGCTTGCACAATGCCCTCAGCAGATGTGTCTTGAAAGCGGTTTTTCAAGGTTCCACTTTTACCTGCTACGGGTAAAGATGCGCGATACAGATATGCTGTTGGTGTTCTTGCTATTCCTCGCAAAGTTTGGACAAAAGCTTCTGGTGTCACTAAGTTTCGACGTGATAAACCCGAACCATCCACTAAAATATAATTTGCTGGATCAACTCCCAATTGAGTTAAACTCGCTTTAACAACTTCCAAACCTAGATCAGCACTAGTTTGATTTTTCAGTCGGAGTTTTTTTACAGCTAATGCTCTCAGCAGGGCCTCAGCATAAAGATTATTACTATTTAGATTCGTTTCTGCTAATAATTCAGATAAAGGTGGCGACTCTACAAATGCCATTTCTTCTTGATTAACACCACCGCTTACGACTAATGTTTGACCCAAAGGAATTTTTTCTGTTGCCAAAGCAGTACGGAAGCGCCGTAAGAAGTAATAATTAGGGTCAACTACCGGCAAATCTATTAAAGACGGTTCAGAGTTTGCTGTTAATTGTCCTTGAATCCGTAATACTGTTCCTGATAATTCGCGGGTAACATTAACGTAGGTTGGTTGATTTTGTGCAACCGTTACAGACTGATTAATTGTCCGCCACTGTCTCGCCTCGTTAATATCAGTCCACACTACTTGTAAAGATTTACCTACAGCCTGCGGTACAAGTTTTAAGCTAAAAATATTTTGATTTAGAATAAAGCTGCTGACTGGTGCGCCATAGTCTGACTGCACATCTTCCCATTGCCAGGTGGGATTAACAATATCACCTTGAATATAACTATCATCAGCTATCAACTGCTGAATTTGCGTAATACCTTTCTGTTTTAACTGCTGTGCCAATGTTTGCAGTTGAGTATCACTTAAGCTGGGATCTCCCCTACCGACAACACGTAAAACACCATTACCATTCTGATAAATAGAAGTGCGAATCCGAAAATTAGCACCCAATTGCTGCAATGCTGCTGCTGTTGTCAGCAATTTGATGTTAGAGGCGGGAGTAAAATATTTTTGAGCATCCCGGCTGTAAAGAATTGGCCCCGTTGACACGGGTTGCACCAAAATTCCCCAACGCACCCGAGTGAATAATGGGCGATTGATTACAGCATCTATAGCTGTTCCCAGTTGCGTAGAGCAAATTGATTTTGTGGTAGTTGTTGGTACAACTGGGGTTTGTGCTTTAGCTGCTGGCTGGGTAACACCAACTTGAGTACCTAGAAACAGCAGCATCAAGCTAAGAGAAATTTTCCTGGTCATCACATAGTTCGTAAAACTACTTGATGATAATACCTTGGTGTGGCATTTTTTACGTCAATTCGACAAGAGGAAATTAATACTCTTCTTCCTCTTCCTCTTCCTCTTCTTCTTCTTCCTCCGCCCCGAATAATTCGTCTATAAGTTCTTGTGCTCGTTCGTCTGAAATCTTTAAGGCTTCTTGAAGCTCAGAGATATAATCTTGTTCAGCTTCGGGTACTTCCTCCTCAATTCCCACAACTAAAATAGCTGTGATGTATGCAGCTTCACGATAACCTTTATTTGGTAAGGATGCGATCGCCTGTTCGATTAAAACTTCAGGTTCTTCTTCTTCTAGCAAGCTGACAACTTTTTGGGTCAACTCTTCAAAATCTTCATCAGAGTAATCTTCAAATTGGGAAACAGCACCCAGCATTTCACTCAACGCGTATTCTTCTTCTATGGTTATGCCTTCACCGTCAATAGCTGCGGAAAAGAGTCCAATAACTGCGATCGCAACTTCTGGTTCTAAAGCAACTGAACTGGTGCTAAGGCCTTTGGGCAACTTGCGTTTAGACATAATTATCCTTTAAAAGTTACGTGATATTTCAGGAAGTAATACCTTGCGGTTTATCAACCCTCCTAAAATTTAGGGTTCCCAAAAGAATGTCAAAATATACATTGGTATAAATATTTATTTATAAAAAATACGCAGAGGAATGTATCCTCTGCGTATAAAAACAGTTAAATTGTCTTAATTTATCAAAAAGCGTTACAACTTCGTCCCACACTCAGCGCAGAAGTTATGGGTGGGAGCATTTTTTGCATCGCAGTTACTACAATAAACTGGCTCTGCTGCTGCTTTCGGCGGTTGCTTCTGCAAACCGACCATTTGAGCGTTGCTCTTGCCAGGAGCTACCATTGGATAGCAATTTTCGTCTCTGGTGACGTGGACATTCAAGATCACTGGGCCTTTGTGTGCCAGCATTTCGGCGATCGCATCTTTTAATTCACTGCGATCGCTGATTATCATGCCTTTAATGCCATAAGCTTTTGCCAATAACTCTACGTCTGGCATCCCTACTTCCATGTTTGAGCATGAGTAACGCTCACCATAGAAGGCTTGCTGCCACTGGCGCACCATTCCTTGCCAGCCGTTATTAATAATTATTGTCTTGACATTTATCCCATACTGTGCAAGCGTACCAAGTTCCTGCAAACACATTTGGAAACTAGCATCACCGCTAATACAAATAACTTCTTCATCAGGAAACGCCACTTTAGCGCCCATTGCCGCAGGTAAGCCAAAACCCATCGTTCCTAAACCAGCACTAGAAATCCAGCGTCTTGGCCCGTTCTTGAGGAATTGTGCTGCCCACATTTGATGTTGTCCGACATCTGTAGTGTAGTAAGCTTGGGGTGCTTGGCGACTGACTTCTACAATCACTTCTTGGGGTGAAATGCTGTCGGGATGCTGCGGCACTATTAGAGGATACTCATCGCGCCAACGGTTAACTAAATTTAACCACTCTTGGTTTTGATTAGGGGTGGCCTTAACGCCTGTTTCTTTGCAGCGACGCAACAAGTCTACTAACACATTCCGCACATCGCCGACGATGGGCACTTCAGGAATGCGGTTTTTGCCGACTTCTGCGGGATCGATATCGACGTGAATTACTTTGGCGCGGGAGGCGAATTCGTCTAATTTGCCTGTAACGCGATCATCAAATCTAGCGCCGACGCAAATCAGCAAGTCACAATCACTAACGGCGAAGTTAGCGTAAGCTGTGCCGTGCATCCCCAACATTCCCAAAGCTAGGGGATGATGTTCGTCAAATGCACCGATCCCCATTAAGGTTGTAGTGACAGGGATATTGAATAATTCAGCTAGTTCTTTGATTTCTTCATGAGCGCTAGCTGCGATCGCACCACCACCGACATACAGTAGAGGACGACGGCTTTCAGTAATCAACTGGATCGCGGCATGAATTTGGCGAGGATTTCCCTTTACGGTGGGACGATAACCGCGTAATTTTGCCGAACCTGGTTTCACAGGTACATAGTCAAATTCTTCTAATGCAACATCTTTGGGGACATCAATCAAAACTGGCCCCGGACGCCCACTGCTAGCGATGTGGAAAGCTTCGGCGACAATTCGCGCCATATCTTTGGGGTCACGCACTACATAGGAGTGTTTCACAATTGGTAGCGTAATCCCGTAAATATCGGTTTCCTGAAAGGCATCTGTCCCAATCGATGGACGTGCTACCTGTCCGGTGACTACAATCATGGGGATTGAATCCATATAGGCAGTGGCGATCCCTGTCACCAAGTTAGTTGCTCCTGGGCCAGATGTACCAAAGCATACTCCTACTTTGCCTGTGGCACGAGCGTAACCATCAGCGGCGTGGGCTGCGCCTTGTTCGTGTCTCACGAGAATGTGCTTCATAGCACCAGTTGCTTCCACCTTATACAGGTCATCGTAAATTGGTAGAATTGCCCCACCAGGATAACCAAAAATATAGTCTACGCCGTGGCGACGAAGGCTGTCAAGCAGAGCAAAACCCCCAGATGCACGTTTGGGCACGACTGGTTGGCTAGAAATACGAGATTCTTTGTGATTCTCGGTTTGTGGGAGACTGATTTGGGATAGCGATTCTCTTGCGGAGACACTTTGTGAACGCACGGTCAAACCTCAGACTATAGCTTAAGTTAATGCTGAAATTCTGTATTTAAGATTTCATTTTAATTGAAAACTTCAATCAAAATCTTATTAATTCTTATATTAAATATAAAGCTAGACTATTAGCCTACATTAATTAAATTACGTCTTGCAAGACATTGCGAGTATTTTTCCAAGCCCAAACACCGACAAGTACCACAACAATACTCATTGCTACAAGCACAGTTCGCAAGCCGAGAGCATCAGTTAATGGCCCAGTAATCGCCAGAGGTAAGGCCAAAGCGAGGTTGACGGCATGATTTTGAAAGCCAAACACTTTACCGTGCATGGTAGATGGTGTTTGCTGTTGAATTAAAGTTTGCATGGGTACGCCAATTAGGGAAGCACCTATACCCAAAACTGCACAGAGTCCTAGTGCCAGTAATAAGTTGTGCGTAAAAGTAAACACCCCTAAAACTAATGCGATCATCAAAAATCCAATTAAAGGTAAAGGCTTGTGATGCAATTTATCACCCCAGTGACCTAAAATCGCTGCGCCAAATACCATACCTACGCCTGCTGCTGCCAAGAAAAAGCCAAACTGTTTTTCTTTTAAGCCAAACTCCTCGGCTAATTGAATTGTCAGCACCGTTAAGGCTGCAAACACACAATATAAGGTTGTCAGTTGCAGCATGGCATTCAATATCAAACGGTTTTTCTTGAGATAGCGCAGACTCGCGGTGAATTCGGTCCAAGGGTGATTTGATGCCTTATCTTCCCCTTGAGGGTTGTGTTCTTTAAATTTAATTGGCTGCATGATCGCAGCCGACAATATGTATAATCCACCAACTACAATTTCTTGACCGTATTCTGCTCCCATCAAGTCTTTCGCCAAACTCAAAATCGGCTCTCCTATAGCAAAGCCAACAATTAAAGCTCCCATCATCGTGCTGCTAAACAGCGCATTGGCTGCTAACAAATTCTCTCGCTTCACCAACAAGGGAATGGCTGCTTGTTCAGCTGGTGCAAAAAACTGCGTCACTGTGGAAATGGCAAAAGTAAGTATTAACAGAATCAGGAATTCTCGTGGCAAAAGAGGAAGACACAGTGTTAACAGTCCACGCACAATGTCTGAGCCGATCATAATCAGCTTTTTTGGCAAGCGGTCAACAAAGAGACCACCGGCAGAGCCGAACAAAATTGCTGGTATTGTAAACGACAGCATCAAGGTTGAATACATAGAGTTTTGTGCCAACCCAGGAAGTGGTGAGTAGTTCTCCAGTAAAGCAATCATCAAAACGAAGAAAACTTTATCTGCTAACTGGGACACCAGTTGCCCAATCCACAGGAGCATAAAACCACGGTTTTTTAGCAGTGCGCTAAACCCGTTATTAACAGCAGCCGGTTCAGTTGGAAACATTTAGATACTTTGGGTAGATGGGGCATGGGGCTTGGGGCATGGGGCATGGGGTATGTCGCATTGGGCATTGGGCATAGTTTTTTTGGCTATCCCCTGTACCCTGTCACCTGTAACCTTCTCCCTTCCCCACTCCTAACTCCTAACTCATAATTCTATTGTCCGGACTAATTTGCTTCATAATGCTTTAACAGCATAAGCAAAAACTCAGTAGCTGTCAGATAACCTTTAGGTGGATAAATTCCAATGGATGAATCTACCCACCAGCCTTGTACAGTTTGGGGCGATTTCCAAATTGACAAGTGATCAACTGCTGGCTGTGCATAAAAGTTATTTTGCCCACTACCTAGCAAACATGAACTCCAATGAGTAAAATAATCATGGCTCATCCGATGAATAGGAAAATTACCCTGTAGAGGTACTCCCCATCCATCTATAGCAATAAACGCTTTGACACGACCACCTAAGAGTTGCCACAAATGCGCTGCTCCTATTGCCCCGACTACGCCAGCACTAAAGCTAATAAATATAATTGGTGATTTTAAAGAGTCGCTCAAGCTATACCTGCTGTGAGCTACGCTAACGCGCAAAAACTGCAAGATATGAAATGCTGATAAAACTAAAATATCTTTACCGGGATAAAGCAGTATATTTGCTGGATTTTGGCTGATAGTGCCATTAGCAACCATATCTAATAATCCGACTTTAAAGGTTTCACTTAAGTCTGGCTCATGAATTCCAGGGCAAATAATTATACTCATCTGTCTATTCTAAAAATTGGTTATTGGGTATTGAGCATAGAAAATTGAAGTTAAGTTGACACTAATGGGCACTGCCGTGCCCTTACAGGTGTACCTCACGTAAACGAGAACCGCCGCCTTAACACGATATACACAACCGTGCAAGCCCAAAGATTTTTTTTAATACCCAATCCCCCACGAAAGTCTTACTTTTGATGTATTGTTTTAATTTTCTCACCTATCCTATGCCCCTGGATGGGATAATAAGTTACAAGTAAGGAAGGGGAAATGTGTAAGCTATTCCCTTATTTTATATTTCTCTGCACTCTGGTTATATTGAGGAACTAATTGTGGTTGCCACGCCGGAAAAAGTACAACACACCCACGAGCATCTATCAGGTAAAGACCGTGTAGCCGTACTGCTTATGGGCTACGGCGAAGTCGAAAGCTACGAAGATTTCGCCAACTATAACGAACAGGCTTTAAATCTACTGACAGCAAAATTCGCACCAGTACCAACCTGGATTTATCCGCCTCTGGCAAAGCTTTTGGCGCTATTTGACCGCCATGAGTGGGGACACACACACCACGATTTTATCTCCCCACACAATGCCATCTTTGAACAGCAACGGGCTGGGATTGAGAAGCAATTACAAGAAAAATGGGGTGATAAGGTTCAAGTTTTCAAAGCTTTTAACTTTTGCGCCCCTTTTCTACCTAATCAAGTCTTGGCAGAAGTCAAAAACCAAGGCTTCGAGAAACTACTGATTTACCCACTGCTGGTTGTTGATTCTATCTTTACTAGTGGGATTGCGATCGAGCAAGTTAACAATGCTCTCGTTGAGTTGACTGATGGTGAGGAACACTGGGTTAAAGCACAGCGTTACATTCCTTCTTTCTTTAACGAACCAGCCTACATCGATTTAATGGCTCATCTGGTTGAGGAAAAAATTGCTGAGTTAGGCGCAGCTTATCTACCTTCTCAAATCGGTATTGTGTTAATGAATCATGGCTGTCCCCATAAAGCTAAAGGCTTTACTTCTGGGATTGCCGAAAGTGAAGCAATGTATGATTTAGTTCGGGATAAGTTAATTAACCGCTATCCGTTAATCTCGGTGGGTTGGCTTAATCATGACACGCCTTTAATTGATTGGACACAGCCAAACGCCGAGCAAGCGGCAAATAACCTGATTCAACTGGGTGCAAAAGTGGTAATTTTTATGCCAATTGGCTTTGCCACAGAAAACCATGAAACTTTATTGGATGTACACCACATCATCCATGCTTTGGAAAAACAGCATCCTGGTACGAACTACGTGCAAATGGCTTGCGTAAACGATCATCCAGAATTCTTGGCTATGGCGGCACAATGGGCTGATGCTCATATTGCAGAGTTGTTGTCAGAACAAACTTTAGCAGTTAATCCCCAACTAACTGGGGATAACCATCACCACCATCACCATCATCATTAGACATAGGAGTGGAAAAGAATGTAGAGACGTTGCATTGCAACGTCTCTACAAGGGTTTCAGGTAACGCATAATTAATTTTGGAGATATTTATTTGCTTAGAATACTCTATTAAGATTTTGCCAAAAACCGCTTTATCTGATTCATTTCCCGACCCTGCTCTGAAAAATAAGGGAATATCTTCATAACTACTTATTATTAAATTTAAGAGGATGTTTTAAGTCAGGTATATGATCACAAGAACACCCCTGTGTGATCAAGAAAGGTAGTATTGCAATGAGAATCTTGCTGATCGAAGATGACGAAGTTTTAGCAAGTGTTTTGTTGCAGTCTCTTAGCCAACAACATTATGCTGTTGAACTCGCACAAGACGGACAAATTGGCTGGGAATATTCTCAAGGTACTAACTACGACCTGATATTAACAGATGTGGGACTGCCGAAACTGGATGGCATTACTTTATGTCAGCGCTTACGTTCTAGTGGCTGTTCCACTCCTATTTTATTGATCACAGCAAAAGATGAAACTAGCGATCGCATTCGTGGACTCGATGCTGGAGCAGATGATTATCTAATTAAACCTTTAAATTTGGGAGAACTCCAAGCAAGGGTACGCGCTTTGTTACGTCGCAGCGATACTCCCCGTTCTCCAGTGCTAGAAGTTGGAGCATTGCGTTTAGATCCAAGCATTTGCGAGGTAACATACGATAATCAAGTTCTAGATTTGACACCCAAAGAATATAGTCTGCTAGAGCTATTACTGCGGAATCCATTGCGGGTTTTTAGTCGGGGAGATATTATCGAACATCTCTGGACTTTTGACGATCCACCCCAAGAGGAAACTGTTAAGTCCCATATTAAGTGGTTGCGACACAAGTTGAAAGTAGTGGGAGCCGTAGACTGGATTGAAAACGTTTATGGTTTGGGATATCGCTTATCTCAAAAAGCTATTAGTAGTGGAAAAAGCGAAAAAGAAATAACTCAAAAAAATCCAGTTCAGAATTCCTCCATACCCGATACTTCCCCATCCGTTGAACAACAGTTTAAGCAAGCAATGGGTGGGTTGTGGAGTCAATACCAGGGGCTAATCATGCAGCGAATGGAGGTACTGCAACAGGCTGCAACAGAACTCTCTAGCGGCACACTAACTACAGAATCACGTAAATCGGCTGGACAGGAAGCGCACAAGCTAGCTGGTGTTTTGGCAATGTTTGAGCAAGAAGCAGGAACTCAAATAGCACGGGAAATTGAACAGATTTTAGACAAAGATACAGAATTATTAGCAGCCCAAAAAAGCCAATTAATATCGCTGATACAAGAGTTAGGTAAATTATTAAACTTAATGGCGCAAAAGGTAGTTAATCAAACTGCTACCTCAATTGAGGAAGAGATAAGTCCTAAGTTACTGCTGATTGACCCTGATTTACAACTGGGTTCACAGTTGCAACAACTGGCATATTCTCTGGAAATGCGCTGGCAGCAAATAACAACGTTAGAAGGTGCAAAAAACTTTTTGCAAACCACATCACCAGATTTAGTAGTGCTGAATGTAGATGAGATTGGGCTGCGAGAGGAAAGTTTGGCATTAATGTTGGACTTAGCAACACATACCCCTCCTGTACCTGTTCTGGCGCTGGCTGTCACTGATCAGCTAGTGGATCGTGTAACTTTGGCTCAGTCTGGGGCACGGGGTTTTCTCGTCAAGCCTGTCACAGCAAATCAAGTTTGGGAAACTGGATCTCAAATATTACAGTTTACCCGTTCTTTAACAGTAAATGTATTAGTAGTTGATGATGATCCACTGATTCTAGCAGCGCTAGGCCCAATGTTAGAGCCTTGGGGAATGCGAATCACCGGATTAAATGATCCCCGACGTTTCTGGGAGGTATTGCAATCTACTGCACCAGATTTGTTGATTTTGGATGTGGAAATGCCAGAAATAAGTGGTATTGAACTTTGCCGAGCAGTTCGCACAGATCCCCAATGGCAGGAATTGCCAATTGTATTTCTAACAGCTCACCGAGAGATGGAAACTGTGCAGCAGGTGTTTGCTGCTGGAGGAGATGATTATGTAGTTAAACCCGTTGTAGGGGCAGAACTGCTGGCAAGGATTACCCATCGCCTAGAACGCAGTCGCCTACTCCAGTCACTCTCTACCAAAGAACCCATAACCGGACTAGCAAATCAGTTCCAGTCTAGCCGGGACTTACAGCACCTGATTGCTAAAGCCGAGAAAAATCAGCAATCGGTTTGCTTGGCGATCTTGAATTTCAATGATTTACGCCAAATTAATATCCAGTACGGCCATGAGGCTGGTAATCATGTGTTGCAACGATGGAGTCGTCTATTCCAGTCGGCATTTTGCAGTGGTGAAATATTGGGCTATTGGGGTAACGGAGAATTTGTGGTGGGAATTTCTGGCTTTACTGAAACAGAACGGCTCGTCATCCAACATCGCCTTAATGACATTTTAACCAAGCTCCGCCAGCAAGTATTTACAGCTCCCAATGGCGATCGCTTCCAGGCAACCTGCAATTTTGCTGTGGTTGAGTATCCTAATCATGGACTAAAGTTACAATCTCTATACCAAGTTGCTAATTCTATGCTGAAGCAGAACTAAAGTTCACCTTCTAACTGTTGGGCTACCAGTTTGGCAAATAACCCTTCTTGGGCAATCAATGCCGCAAAATTACCTACTTGCACGACTTTACCAGCGTCAATAACATAGATGCGATCAGCATTACGAATTGTGCTGAGGCGATGGGCAATCACCACTCTGGTAGCATTTAATTTCGCTAAACTTTCAGTTACAATTGCCTGGGTGCGATTGTCCAAAGCACTGGTAGCCTCATCCATCAAGATAATTTTAGGCTTTGAAACAAGCGATCGCGCAATTAATAATCTTTGTCGTTGTCCACCAGAAAGATTAGTACCTCCCTCGCTAATTATGGTGTACATTCCCATTGGCATTTGCTCAATATCACCAGCCAAGCCTGCCATTCGTGCCGCTTCCCAGACTTGTTCTTGCGTCACCAAAGCTCCAGCAGTAATATTATCAAAAATTGAGCCTGTGCCGATTTTGCCATTTTGCAGCACCACTCCTAACTGTCTTCGCACAGCCTGAATATCCAACTCTGTCAAGTCTTTACCGTCATAGTAAATGCTGCCTGTTAATGGAGTCTCAAACCCCAATAACAACCGCAATATTGTTGATTTTCCGCTTCCAGAAGGGCCAACGATCGCAATAAATTCTCCTGGTTCGGCATGGAGACTAACATCGTTAAGGATTAAACTTTTGTTCTGGGAGTATTGAAAGCTGACACGATCTAGCGCAATGCGACCGCTTAACGCACCAGGATTTGTCTTAGTTGAGTTTGATTCTGGCTGCGATCGCCAAATCGGTTTGGCCCGTTCCCAAATTGGTACGATACCCAAGATGTCGGTGACGGTATTGCTCAGGTCAGTCACTCCCTTGATAAAAATTGTTAAAGCATAGTTAAAAGCAACAAATGTACCAATATTTAAGCGTGTCTGCATCAACAGCATAATAAACCCAAATAGCAGCAATGTACTGATTAAAGGGAGGGCTTCGTTAAATATAGAAACGCCATCTTTTATTTGTTGCCAACTTGCCTTCAAGCGGATCTGCTGGCTGTACTTTTTTGCCCAAGCTGCAAATGCTCGTTCTTCTGCCATTGCTACCCGCAGGTTGGCCACACCATTATACTCTAAACGGCTAAAATTTGGACTTTTTCAAAAGTCTGAAAATTAAGAACCAACAAGCTATCTAGCTTTTCCTGCTTGCCAGTATTAGCAGTGTCAATACAGTTAGATATTGCTGCCTTAAAATCAGCAAAGCTAGCATAGTATTTAGAGTATAAACATTCATTTCTAATAAACTTCCAAAATCGCTCAATTAAATTTAGCTGTGGTGAATAATAAGGTAAATAACATAACTGTATGCCCAATTGTTCCGCATAGTCTTGTACCAGCTTACACTTCTGGTATTTAGCATTATCTAAAACCAGAATAATTGGAATACTTAAACCTAAATTAGCTAACTTAAACAGCAATTGACAAATACTTTCTGAATTAATATAAGTTTCATTCGTTATTGTAATTATTTCTTTACTGACTGCATTAACTGCTCCTAAAACATTAAATCTTTCCCGACCAGATGGGGAACATATAAATGTTCTTGCAAAACACCATATAAATACTTTATATGCTCGATGTACAAAGTGCGCTGCGTCAACAAAGAAAACTGCTTTTTCTCCGATTATAGCCTCTTCTAGCAGTGGTTCTAGCGTTTCAACCTTATATTTTTTTACCTCTTCAATCTTTTTTTCTTCTACCGACTTTCCCGGCACATAACCCACTTTTAAGCAACGCAAACCAATTCTTTTTAAAAATTCTCTCACTTGTGTTGGACTACGCTTAATACCAGTTATTTTTTCAATGGCATCACTCGCTTCTGCAATACTTAATGCTACCAGTAAGGGCGACCCCTCTTGAAAGAAAACTGCCTCCTGCTGCGGTTGCAAAACTGCTGCTAAATCAGAGAGTGCCGCCTCTATTACTTGCTGATTAAATTGTTCGCGTTCTTGAAACTGCTGGAATTCTGCTTCTGCTTCTTTGTTTGCCAACAAACTAAAGTAGTGAAAGAAATAAGTCTGCAAACTGGCTAAACCTGTCAGAAGTTCCTCAGAATTTTTTAAATCTGCCGTTGACAACATCTCTCCGATAACCGCATTTTCTGCCTCCAGCCACATCGCATTGGTGATTGGAAATGCTGGTGAGGTGGAATTCAAGGCTAGTTCCTCAACTCCCATCCAGTGAGTATTGCCTTGCTGTAACCTCAGCCATCGGAGTGTTTGTTGCCTACACTGTAGCGTTTCACCATGCGATAATGAAAAATCCCGCTCAAATGCCGACACTTGGTTTAATGGCGTTGTCAAAACTGTTTGCTGGGCGTTAAGAGATTGTCCTAAATGATTTACCCAACCTTCTAAAAGTTCTATGGTTTGCGAGTCAACCGCCGCAATTCCCTGAACCAAATCAACCATTGATATCTGGCATAATTGAGTGGGTTCAATTGCGATCGCGACAAAACTCCATTGGCTTTGTGCAACTACTTCCGGTAATAACACTGCACTAAACAAGGCTTCACCAGCGCTGACATGAAATAGATAGCGGCGATGTTCCTTTGGTAAACTGTTCTTAACTCTAGTTGCAAACACCGCCAATGTTCCAGACTGCACTACCCAGAATCTTTCGGAGTCATTCAACAGTACTGATTCGTTTGCTTGAAAGGAGTAAAGTTTAGAAGAAGGATTCACCTGCGGGCTATTCATCACTCAACTATGCCTCTACCGCGTGAAGTAAGCGGACATAAGTTCCGCCTTGCTGCCATAATTCCTCATGAGTTCCACGCTGCACGATTTTACCTTGCTCTAGCACAATAATTTCATCACAATCGCGAATTGTGCTGAGGCGGTGGGCTACTACAATACAGGAACAACCACGCTGTTGTAAATTGCGATTAATAATCAGTTCTGTTTGGGCATCTAGAGCGCTTGTTGCTTCATCAAGTACTAATACTGCGGGATTTCTCACCAAAGCGCGGGCAATTTCTAAACGTTGGCGTTGTCCACCGCTAATATTCATGCCGCCCTCAATCAACTCAAAGTCATATTTTCCAGGCATAGATGCGATCGCATCATGAATAGCTGCATCTTGGCAAGCCTGCACCAAATCAGGTTCTGGCATAGTAGAGTCCCAAAGAGTGATATTTTCTCGCACAGTCCCTGCAAATAAAAAGATATCCTGTTCAACCATTGCCAAACAATGAGCAAGGACAGAGCGTTTAATCTGCGATCGCTCTACACCATCAAAGCAGATTTTCCCTTCCCAAGGCTGATAAAGACCGCAAATTAATTTGGCAATTGTAGATTTACCAGAACCACTTCCCCCCAACAGCCCTATCCTTTGCCCTGGCTTGACACTCAAACTCAAATTCTCAATTAACGGAGGTTCTACAGGACTGTAGCCAAAGGTGATATTTCGTAACTCAACGTTACCCTGTAATTGCCAGAGAGATGAAGAAGTACTTTCTCTCCTAGCTCCCCGTACCTCCCCTGCCTCCCCTACTCCCCCTGCTCCCCCTCCCCCCCTGCTCTCCTCCACTTCCGAATCAACGGAATTTTGAAGCACATCATCAAGACGGTTTAAGTCAGCTTCTAAATCTTGTAAAGTACTGCCAAAATTGACGAGGCTATTAACTGGTTCTAAGAAGCTCTGGGTTAAACTTTGGTAGGCAACCAGCATCCCAATACTAAGACTTCCATTCATTACCTGTAAACCACCAACTAGCAAGATAAAAGCTGTGGTCAGGGCTGTTAAAATCGTCGGTAATGTAGTGATAATTTGAGTTTGTAAACCTAACTGCTGTTCGGCGTTAACTGCTTTAGCATAATAACCGGCAAACCGAGCAAATAAATCTGACTCCAGCCCAGAAGCTTTGACTGTTTCTATTGTTTGGATACCACCGCCACCCCAGCTACCTTGCCATGTTCTTGAGCCAGCCGCATATTGGCATCGACGCGAGTTTGCGATAAAAATAGGAGAGCAAGAATGTTGATAGCAGCAAAGCTGAGTGCGATCGCACTCAGCAAGCGATCGTACTGAATCATAATCAGCAGGTAGAAGACCATCATTACTGCATCAATTACAGTGGTTGCTAAACGCCCTGAAAGTATTTCCGCAACCTTGTCATTTAGTTGCATCCGACTACTAATTTCTCCAGCAAAGCGCTGGGCATAAAATCCGATGGGTAATCGCAAGATATGCCAAAGAAACTGTCCTGACATACTGACTGATAACTTCACCATCAATCGGCGCAGGTAGGTAAGCCGCAGTCTAGCCAGAAACGCCCGCAATAAAGTAGTGATCAGCATTCCTAACAGTAAAGGTCGTAACCAATCTTGTCGGTCTTGAATTAAAATCTCATCGAGAAATACCTGAGAAAATGCTGGCACAGCTAATCGAGGCAATGTTAGCAATAAGCCCGCTAGCAAACAAAATAAAATAGTACCCCATGAGTTTTGTAAGCGGTTACTTAAAGCTGAGACAATGTGATTTTTTTTGCCTCCCCTCTGAAAGTCCGCTCCTGGTTCCATCACCAGCGCAACACCCGTGTATGCGCGATCAAACTCTTCCCAACTCACTGTTCTTTTACCAGTGGCAGGATCGTTGAGGTAGACGCGTTTTTTGCTATATCCTTCAACCACAAGAAAATGGTTAAAATTCCAAAAGGTAATGTAGGGAAGACGGGTAGTTGTTACTTTTTCTAGAGACAGTTTTAAACCTTTAGCATTGAGTCCATAGTTTTTGGCAGCTTTGAGGATATTAAAAGCTTTACTTCCATCCCGTGAGACACCACATTCTTCACGCAATTTAGCCAGTGGCACAATTCGGCCGTAATAGCTAAGAATTATTCCTAAAGCAGCTGCACCACATTCCACCGCTTCCATTTGTAAAAGTGTAGAAGTGCGGACACGATGCGGTTTAAATTTGGGGATGGGGCATTGGGCATTGGGCATGGGGCATTGGGGATTGGAGATGGGGCACTTGTACTGAGCGGCTTGCCTTGAGCGAAGTCGAAAGGAGCCTAAGTATGGAGCATTGGAGATTAGGTATTGGTATTAGAATTTAAAATGTTGAGCCTGTGAGGGTGAACCCTTAAGTTTTAACTCCCCAATGCCCAATGCTCAATCCCCCATTCCCAATTCCCAATTTAATAAATACCCGTCCAAGAGCGTAGCATAGGAATAATATAAGAAATAGGTGCTTTTTCTCCGACTTTGACTTGAACAGAGGTAGTTGTGCCGGAAGATATTTTTAAAGCTGGGCCATCAGATGATGACCATTTGTAACCACTTATTGATGTAGGGTTTTCTTGGAGTTGGACAAAAGCTTGCACCTGGCCTTCACCTTTACCCGCGAGACTGGCGGCTATTTCTTTGTTACCAACGATCGCTGTAATATCTTGTGTAGTTACCGGAAATGAAGAAATATCTGCGATCGTTCCGACAATGCCACCTTCGCGTTCACGTTTGGCAAAGCTGGGAGTTACTTGTACAGGCATTCCTGGCTTGATTTGCTTACCATCTTTATTAGCAAAGTAAACAAGACTCACAAGTTTTGAATTTGGCTGTTCAGCTTCAATTGAACCCAAGCGAATACCCGGATTCATCATTTGACCAGGAACAACACTTACTTCTAGAATATGACCATTGTATTTGCTAATGATTCTACTTTCTTGAGATAGCTGCAATTCTAATTGGGCAATACGGCGCTTTATTTCCTGAATTTGATTAGTTTTGTCAATTGATTGCTTCAGGTCTTGTTCGCGTAGTTTAGTATTTTGACTATTAATATCTTTAATTTTGGTTTTAATTTCGTCAATTCTATTAAGATTTTCCAGATATTCTCGTTGCGTGGTGGTTTCTTGAATTTCAAGATCCTTCAGTTGCACGTCAATATTTGATAGTTCGCTTTGAGTATTAAAAAATTCCTGTTCAGCTTGCACTAGCATATCTTGGCTGATGACATGCTGCTCAAAAAGCTGACGACGGTTATCAACCCGTCCTTTAAGAGTTTTGAGTAAGTAATTAATTTGTTGTTTGCGGGAATTAATGCTTTGACGTTTTTGAGCGATCGCTCTCAGTGTCTGATCGCGTAACTTGGGCGCACTTTGCTCTCGGTGCAGATTATTTTCTAAATCCAATTTTTGCTGTCCAAGAGTGATAATTTGTTGGTCAATCAGCAGCTTTTGTAGCCTATCCGTTTCTTGATTCTGGGTTTGCAGCTGTTGCAACTTTACTTGCTCTTGTTGTAGTTGCTGCTTCAGTGCTGATTGGTCAATTATCCCTAGTACATTACCTTGTTTAATAATATCCCCTGCCTTGACCTTTAGAGTTAGTAATGGGCCAGAACTGGGTGCTTGAAATTCCACAATATGGTGCGGTTTAATCAAGATACCTTGACCTGTGACGGTGAGAGGAATTCTACCAAATACACTCCAGACACCAGCCACAGCAACTATAAAACTCAAAGTAGATAAAGTTAACCAAGCTTGAGGTTTGACAACTTGGATTGCTTGATCCAGTTGTTCTGGTGAAGATAAGCGATCTAGGGCTTCTGGGCGAAAGATGTGGCTATGTTTTAGTTGCATTGTTCTCCTCTTTACTGAAAGCGCCTAAAGCCTCAAGTCTTCTAGACTTCTAAGATTAAAGTGCGATCGGGGAGAACTAGGGGAGAATTAGAGTAAGCGATCGCTTTTGGTGCCTCAATTAATTTATAATGCTTCTCTTGAAGTGTGCTACAGAATTAACCACCCTATCAATAAATAACCCAACCCCCACTGTTGATGGGTTCTCATTTTTGGAGTCAGAAAGTGTAATGGCAAAGATGCGATCGTGTCATTCTGATGATTTATCAACAGTAATATGAGCCTGACTGGATTGAGGGGAGCAACGCGATTTGGTGAGGTTGAGCAAAAAAGGTGCGATGCCTGCGGCGGGCGTAGCCATCGCTAAAAACCTATTTAGCTGTACTTAGAATAGTTATTACGTTTAAATATGCATTGATACTGGGTTAACTTGTAGATGATTTTAACCACATTCCCCAAACGTCAGATAGCGAAGTCCTTGGGTGGAAAGGGCTAGACAGGGTTGGCTCCTTCTACAGTGAGCTAGTCTCCACAGTTGGTGAGGCTGCCGGCGTTGCTGACGGTGAGCCTTACTGGAATGGGTATTTAGCCAAGTGGCAGGTTTGGGTTAACAATGAATAGCGGGTATAAGTAAGTCTGTGCTGCGCGATTGTCTTGTGGGGGTGTAGGGGAAATCATGTATCCGTATTATTCATAAATCTCAAGTAATTACGCTATTTGCCGAGCCATTAACTGGGCAAATAGACCTTCAACAGCAGCTAGCTCTTGAAAAGTTCCCTGTTGTACAACCCTACCTGCTCGAAGTACATAAATACGGTTAGCATTACGGATTGTACTAAGTCGATGAGCAATAACTATCCTGCTAACTTGTAACTTATCCAAGCTTTCACTGACAATCGCCTGGGTTCTGTTATCTAGCGCACTGGTAGCTTCATCGAATAATAAAATGCGGGGTTTTAATGCCAAAGCGCGAGCAATCAATAATCGTTGTCGTTGCCCTCCAGAGAGATTGCCACCTCCTTCACTAATCACAGTATGCATAGACATGGGCATGGCTGCAACATCGTCAGCAAAGCCAGACATCCGCGCTGCCTCCCAAGCTTCATCGAGTGTGATCTGAGCGCCGCTAGCAATATTATCGAAAATAGAAGCTGACATAATCCGGCCATTTTGCAGAACGACACCTAACTGTCGGCGCACTGCCTCAACATCCAACCCAGATAAATCTTGACCATCATAATAGATAGTGCCATCTTCAGGAGTCTCAAACCCCAATAGCAATCTAAATATAGTAGATTTACCACTCCCAGAACCGCCTACAAGTGCGATAAACTCCCCAGGCTCGGCATACAGACTGACATCATCTAGGATCAGAGGGCCATCTTGTCGGTAGCGGAATGTGGCATGATCTACAGCGATTTTGCCCATAAGCTGACCAGGATCGGCTTTATTAAGATCCACTTCTGGTATAGTTTCTAAAATTGGTTGAGCGCGTTTCCACTGAGGAACAACTTGCAAAGCGCCAGTAACTGTATTGCTGGCGTCTGTGGCACCTTTAATAAAAGTACCAAACGCACTGTTAAAAGCTAGGAAAGTCCCAATTGTTAGTCCGATCGCACCTGTCGTCTGAGCCTCCTGAAGCTGTTGGATGGTAAACCAAAACAGAATGCCAGAAGTTACCGTGGGCATGACTGTATTGAAAAGGGCAACACCGTCTTCAACGTTCTGGGTGCTAAGTTCCAGTTTTATTTGCCGACTGTAGTTTTTACTCCAAGAAGCGAAACCCCGCTCTTGGGCCCCAGCCACACGCAGTTTAGAAATGCCATTGATTAGTTGTACTGTCTGCCCAAAGATATTTCCCTTTATTTCCAGCAGTGGGCGAATTTTCACACCTAAACACCTGCCCACAGCACCAGCAACAACTAACAACGGCGCACCTTCCAGGAAAAAGGTTGCTTCTTGAGTTCCTAAAGAAGATGCTAGTTCGCCTAGAGCTTCTGCTG
>JAESGI010000223.1_pt1 | contig 32987 bp, 32 predicted proteins | sample 9269671 | NCBI WGS metagenome assembly JAESGI01 (sample SAMN14515641, study PRJNA621666) | algae metagenome | isolation source: Nostoc indistinguendum CM1-VF10 and co-occurring heterotrophs from gravelly... | place: USA: Clark Mountains, San Bernardino, California | collected 1998-06-05 | reverse complement strand
ATCAGCGACAATCACCTGTTTGTTGGTGATTTTATAGACAACAATGTAATGCTTCCCTTGCCAATGAGCGATCGCAGGTAGAGGTTGCTCTGCAAATTTATCTAGACTAGCTTTGACAGGTCGAGTTGAAAAACCGAGGCTTTCTGCTGCTGCGGCTAAAGCTCTTAGAGAAGATCCACTGCGACTGACATTAGCTTGCTCTCGTAAGCGATTGACGCTAAATTGTTTACCCCAATAGCGACCAATCATTGCCAAGCAGGCTGCGCCACAATCTGCGGAACTTTGTTGCGCATAGAAGGGATAGGTTTTAGTGAGGCTTCCCCACACCTGCCTTACCTTGACTTTAGGGCTGGGGAAGTAAGGCAGAAATTTCTTTTGCTTTTGTTTTGGCGATGGTTCTCGCTGGGGAAAAGAAATGACGTTACCAGAAGAAGTTATTCGCTCTGGTTTTGGCTTGCTGCGAGGTGTCTTTTGGTTCTCAACAACAGCTTTTCTCTCTTCGAGTTCAACAAATTCTGACAGTTGCTGCCAGTCCTCTTTAGCTATCTGCCAATTTGAATCTCGGAGAATGTAAGCTACTACTGGTTGTGTGGCTTGCCAAGCACCAGGTTTTGCCTCTGAATAAATTTTGCCTGGTGTTAAAGTGTGACCTTCAGAATTCCGCAGTTCTCCTTTTTGCAACAGCAATAACTTGCAATCATTTGGTATAATTGTTTGCTGCTGTAAACTTAGATTGTGCCGCTCAAATAAGGATAAGGCTTTGAGTATTCCTGGTACATCCAATGGGTTGCTTAGAAGTTGCGAGTTTTGACGATATAACATCACCAAATCCCATAGTTCTGCACGTTTAAATAGGCGATCAACAATCCCAGGAAAGCGATCCATTAATCCAAGCAATATCTCTTGTTTGAGATAACAAAGCTTGAGATTAGTCGAGGCTCTAACGGCATATGGCTGAAAAGCTTCTTGTGCAAACAGCGTGGCTTCCCCAAAAGATGACCCTGCACTCAAGGTCGTGATTAAGTTTTCCTCATTATCCAGCACTCTAACTTTTCCAGCCAGAACGATGTAAATTCCTGGGTTCGCTGCTGTTGTTAGCCAAAACTGCTTTGCCACTGGTGGCTCAAAGATTTCTGCCAGTTTTAAGCTTTTTTAACGCCGATCTACTTAAACTGAATAAGTTTATTGGCAATTCATATTAATTATAAATTGTATTTTGATAGCGCATTAACTCCAAACTAACAAATGCTTGAAACGAACAAAATATGTGTGTTTTAATTGCGTGGCTGTCTCTCAAAACTGAATGTATAAATACCACATACTTGCTTGATGGCTATATATGTGAAAACTTTCAATTTCCCAATAGGCATCATGAATTGTGGCAAATTCAGTTCTCGTTAATATAGCAATCCGATTGGAAGTTGCTAAATCATTCCGCAATTATGCAACGCCAATAAATACATCTGCCCAGTCTGTGAAGGCTATAACTTAAGCATCAACTCCAGATTAGGCCGCAATTAGCGATCGCCATTACGGTTCAATGGTTTTTTAACATAATATGCATGAACTATGGAATTGGCTTGTACATAAGTTAGCAATCAGCAAAAGCTGACTATCCAATCGGTCTTAACTGGTTGAGTTATAGGTGCGATGACTACAACGGACTGCGCCTACACACGCATTGCCCACCGCAGCGATCGCACTCATAGATAGCACTTTGGTTTAACTAACTGTAATAACAGTTCCTAGACTCTCATTCGCCAATCTATCCACCGCACACACGGCATAAGTTCCCGCTTGTTGGACGGTAGCGAAGGTTGTGCCAGCAGACAAAATTTGCTGAATTGTCCAAGTATCGCCAGTTTGCCGATAAAGTGTCCAGGAACGAACTGGCTGATTATCTCCAGGCTGCCAACTTAGTTTGCGGTTATTAACTTGTAGTTCAATAGGTGGAGAGGGCGGTTTTGTATCTTGCCAAGACAAAGTTGGAGCTAGCGCAGGTTTGTTATAAAGCAGACTTTGGAATTTATCAGCAATGCCTTGACTATTTTGTGTCAAAACACCTACATTAAAGAAGATATTCCCCAGTGACAACCGTCCAGCTTGGCTACGACTAATTTTCACCTGCTTTTCAATCTCATCACTCTCTCGACTTTTGTTGCTTGGTTCTGTCAGATTGTTACCAGCGTAAACGTGTCTTTGCTTTGTATTTATCTGTGTCCACCACTGTAGCAACGCCGAATAACTTTGTTGTGGTTGGTCTGTACGCCAGTAAAGTTGAGGGGCAATATAATCAATCCAGCCTTCTTCTAACCATTTCTTCGCGTCAGCATACAGCACATTGTAAGCATCCAACCCAGTAATACCAGCTGGTTGTCCGGGGCGATAAATCCCAAAGGGACTGATACCAAATTTTACGTCGGATTTGGTTGTTTTAATTCCCTGCCAAAGGCGCTGTACCATTTTGTTAACATTGTCTCGTCGCCAGTCGCCAAGGCTGAGTGTACCACCAGCTGCTTTATATGCAGCATAAGTTTTGTCATCGGGGAAAGACTGTCCCTCGATGGGATATGGATAGAAATAATCATCTAAGTGAATGCCATCAACATCGTAGCGCTTCACTATATCAAGAATTACGTTGTAAGCTCTATCTTGAACTATTTTTAGTCCTGGATCCATCCAGCGTTGAGTTTTCCACAAATAAACGCTTTCTGGATTGGTAGCCGCTATGTGGGGACGGACTGTTTTAGCTGGGTTGGTGGAAGTGCTAGCGCGGTAGGGATTAAACCAAGCATGAAGTTCAATATTGCGCTTGTGACATTCTGCGATCGCAAAGGCTAAAGGATCATAAAATGGTTCTGGTGCTTTCCCCTGAGTTCCTGTAATCCAAGCACTCCAAGGCTCTAATTGGGATTCATATAAAGCGTCTCCCTCTGGTCGCACCTGGAAGATGAGGGCATTGAAGTTTAGCGCTTGTAATTTACTAATAATCTCGCTGAGTTCAGCTTTTTGTTGGGCAACAGAAAGTCCTGCCTTGGAAGGCCAATTACTATACCACACCGACGCTACCCATGCCCCCCGGAATTCCCGACTATGATTTACCTTAACGCTACCGACAGGTGTGGGCGTTGGTGTCGGTGTTGGTGTTGGCGTTGGTGTGGGCGTTGGTACTGGTATAGGTGTCGGCGTTGGTGTAGGCGTTGGCGGCTGCACTAAGTAACTAGAGGTAATTTTTTCTGCCTCACCTAAATACACCAAAGCTTGATAAATAATCACTGCCACATCTGCACGGGTGGCTGCGACATTGGGACTGAGTAATTTTATATTGGGAAAACTAACCACCAATCCAGCTCTGGTGGCAATAGCTACCTGATTTATACCATACCCAGGAATCTGAACAGAATCTTGATAAATTTGTGGGAGTGCTGAGAGGAGGTCAGGTTTTACCTTGGTGGCAATTTCTAAGCCTGCTACTAAAGAAACTAAAACTTCTACCCTTGTAATTCGGTTAGCAAAACGGAAACTTTTATCAGGAAAGCCGCTAATAAATGCTTTTTCGTAAGCGTTTTTAATGGCGGCGGCTGCCCAATAATCAGTTGGTACATCAACAAAGGGAATATACTGCCGTTTCTTGGTAACTGTCGGGAATGCCTTCGCGATGATGGCGGCAAATTCAGCGCGAGTGAGTGACTTATCGGGACGATAAGTGCCGTTAGGCAATCCACTGACAATACCACGTTGGGCTAAGGCTGTAATAAATAAGCGTGCCCAATGGTTTTGAATATCCGAGAAGGGAATAGATACCATTGTTGATCGCAGCTAGCTGGCCTTGATTTTGATTCCTTAGTTAATTTAGCAATATATCCGAGCGATCGCTGCTGCAATATCTTAGTAAACTTTCACTACTCAAGTTTATTTGGGCATGGGTAAGAGGACTTGGGGACAAGGGGAAAGACTTGTTTCAAGTTCTCACCCCTTGTCCCCCCTGCCTCTTCCCCCACTTCTATGTACTAAGTAGGATTTGCAGCTTGCTCAGGAGGATTTGAGGTAGAACGCGCGTTTAACGATAGCATCACGCGGGAAACGCCGGTGAAAATAACGCTGACACCAACTAGTGTGCCAAGAAGCCAGGGGGCATTGAAAGGCCACTGGAACCAAATCATTGCACCTAAGACTAGGGTAATAATGCCATCACCTAGTATCCATGTCCAGTTATTTTGCGGACGTAACTTGAATGCCAGAATTAACTCGAATGTACCTTCAGCCAGCAAAAAGCTGCCAAGCAACAAAGTTAGTGTGAGAATACCTGTATAAGGATAAACAAACAGCATTATACCTGTTGCGATATAAAGTCCGCTTAAGAGAAGTTTCCAAATAAAACCTCCTTGGTGGCGGGTTTGAGTAGCATAAACTAGTTTTGTAAATCCGGCGAAAATCAAAATTACTGCAATCCAAGTCTCGGTAAATAAAGTCGAGAGACTAGGCGCTGCGATCGCAACAACCCCGAAAATACTCAAAAGAACACCACTTATCAGTGACCCATTAACATCCTTCTTAATATCTCTAGAAACATCGGCTGTCATAGCAATCTTTTCCCTATCTTTAAACTAAACTCTACATTTAGGTTAGGGAATTTCTAAGTAACAGAGTATGAACCCTAAGATAGACTCATCAGTATTAACTTAATCCTAATCATTACTAAGAGTTCACGACTATTGAAACACCAAACCAATCATCTGATGACATAACCCTCATAAGAGTTTTGCAAGATTGCTTAAGCGTTTATAAACAGCGATGAGACGATCTCCTTTAAGTTCAACAGAAGTATTTGGATAATTCTGAATGGCTCCAAGCAGTGTAACTTCACCATCTTGTTCAATAGATGAACTTAAAGCAGTTCGCAGTGCCTGCTGATCTAGTTGTCCTGCGGGAGGGTGAACTACTTGACCAATTTGGTCAACTAAAACTGGCCCTGCCCAGCTAGACAGTAAGCTATTTAAAAAGGCAGGATCGGCTTTTATCGAAGCTTTCAATGCCTTACGAGCTACTGCGGGGTCTTGTTGCGCCGCCTGTAAATAAGCTCTTAATGTCGGGGTAGTCTTGCCAGTTTCTGTAAACTGAGTTAATTCTTTAACAGATATTTGCCCCTGAAAAGTACCATACCTTAAAACAACTTGTTCAGCAGCATTAGCATTAGTGCTTGAAAGAAGAACAATAGCACCTACGCCTAAAGCTACTGTTTGAGTGAGTAACTTACCGAATTTGCTATTGTTTAATCGATTGATAAGTTGATAAATTTGCATTTTGTCTAACTTTGATAATGGTGCGGAGTGTACTTAGGCACAAAGTACCCAAAGGTTATATTGTTTTACAAACTTCCTGCTACAAATACATGATTAGGGACGTACAACTAGACGCCCCTACAGCCAATTTGTTGCAAAGATTATTGGAAATAGTGTTATTAAGCTTTTTCGTTAGGCAAAGCTAATGAGGTAGTATTGGCTTATCTTCGTCTAAGGTTGGTGCTGGTATACCCAAATGCTTCCTTGCAGATTCTTCAGCTAGCTTTCGGTCTTGCTCGTTATTGAACTGACTCTCATCTAACAAATGAGGATTTTTTGCCGCTTCATCTCGGCTTGGCCGATAACCATTTTTCCACTTGTACTTCCAGTCCATAATTTGAAAGGCAGATATACTGCAATTTGATTTCCTAGTTCTTCATACTAGGCGCTTAATGGAACATGACACTCCTACTATAGGTTGAAGAGGCTCATTCTGAGGGTACAAATTTAACATAATCTTTGAGTAACAAAATCCCAGTTTGCTTATTTCAATGTTTTCCGCAAACAAAATGACATTTAACTAAAAAAAGGCTTTCACAGGGATTATGCTCTAGCTGGTAAGTATTAGTCTGGTTAAAAAAGAAGCTAAATTTTAGTTTACCTATTTTGTCACAAACAATTTCAGATTGCTGTAAATTCATCACCCTAAAGTTATAAAGGCAGTTTGAATATAATTCAAAATTTATAAAAGTTACGTCTAAAGAAGTAAGCAAAAACTCACTTTTGTATGCCTAAAAATTATGTATGCACAGAACAGTCACTCTCAACCAATATCTCTATAGATATAACTAAAAAAGCTAATTTTACGATAACTCCATCTGTAGACTCACGCAATTAAAGCAAAAAAGGTTAATACTAAAAAATAACTTTACCAGCATTCAACCTGGTTGTAATCAAAATCCCAGGCTAGGAAAAGCAAATAGAGAAAAGAGTGCAAAAAATGGCAATTTCTACAGACCGTGATCAACAGATTAAAAAGCTGCATGAATTAATCAAAAATATTGATTATGGTATGTTTACCACAGTCGATGATGATGGCAGTTTACATAGTTACCCGATGTCAAAAAGTGGTGAAATTAACTCTGAACCCACGCTCTGGTTCTTTACTTATGCTGGTTCTCATAAGGTGACTGAGATTGAACATCATGAGCAGGTAAATGTTAGTTTTACGTCACCCGAACAGCAGCGATACGTTTCTATCTCAGGTATATCGCAACTCGTCAAAGACCGCAACAAAATGCGAGAGTTATGGAAGCCGGAACTTCAAACCTGGTTTCCTAAAGGACTGGACGAACCCGATATTGCTTTGCTTAAGGTGAATATTAACCAAATTAATTATTGGGATAGTGCATCCAGCTTCAAGCCACAAACAATTAATTTAAATAATTAGCAATTAGTAATTAGTAACTAGTAATTAAAAAATAAATTACTAGTTACTAATTATTTTCAAACGTGTAATTAGTGGGCGAAATTGGCAAAGGTTAAGTATTTTTAATATAAGAAAAATCAATGACAGAGAAAAAAGATGATAATTCTGCTCAAAAGTATCTACCTTTAGAGATAAAGCGGCGAAATTTTTTAAAAGGAATAGGCTTTATCGGTGCTGGCGCAGGGGCAGTTTTTGCTGATCACATCCTCAATGCGAATTCTGAGGTGGAAGCGGCAGAAGTTCCAGCATTATCTGCAACTCCAGCCAACAGCACAAATACTGGTGAGATTCCTCTCCGTCCACTGGGAAAAACAGGGGTAAAAGTGTCGGCGATCGCACTTGGAGGTGCAACTTTAGGGCAAGCAAAGAGCAAAGAAGAAGCGATTCGCATCATTCACGAAGCTATTGACAACGGCATCACTTTCATGGATAACGCTTGGGAGTATAACAAGCATCGTAGTGAAGAGTGGATGGGAGAGGCGTTGCAAGGGCGACGAGACAAGGCTTTTTTGATGACGAAGGTTTGCACCCACGGACGCGATCGCAAAGTAGCAATGCAGCAACTTGAAGAATCTCTACGTCGTCTCAAAACCGACCACCTAGACTTGTGGCAAATCCACGAAGTTGTTTACGACAACGATCCAGAAAGAATTTTTCGTGCTAACGGGGCAATTGAAGCTCTGCATCAGGCAAAAAAAGAAGGTAAAGTCAGATTCGTTGGCTTTACGGGTCACAAAGACCCTGCTATTCATCTAAAAATGCTCTCCTACAATTACCCATTTGATGCGGTACAATTGCCGCTTAATTGCTTTGATGCTAGTTTTAGAAGCTTTGAACGGCAAGTACTACCGGAACTCAATAAACGGGGAATTGCCGTAATTGCCATGAAAAGTCTCAGTGGGAATGCTGATGCAGTGAAAAAAGGTGTCGTGACTCCCCAAGAAGCTATCCGCTATGTCATGAGTTTACCGATCGCTACACTTGTCAGCGGTATTGATTCGCTGGAAGTACTGCGGCAAAATTTAGCGATCGCCCGTGGTTTCCAACCGATGCAGGCAAAAGAAATGCAAGCGTTGCGCGATCGCTGCGTCCAATATGCCACCGATGGGCGTTTTGAACTCTTCAAAACCTCCATGAAGTTTGATGGCGATGAAGGCAGAATCCAGCATGGCTTTCCACCTCAAAGCCAAGTGCAAACATGAGATGAGGGAGATGAGGGGACAAGTAACCCAATGCCCCCTGATTAACACTCACTCTCAGCAGGATGTTGGTCTAGATTCAGATCAGGTTCGAGTATCAGTTTTAATCGCTTTTGAATTTGTATGTAGATGCCAATAAAGTATCTAGATATTATTTACCTCTTCTTTCATATTTTCATCGAGGTCTTATGAATTACCTTGTTGCAGTTTTACCAGATCGAATACAAGCAGAAGCCGCCTACTCTGCTTTAGAAAAAGCAGGTTTGCCAACTTCACAAATTAATATTTTGGGCAATGGTTATTTAAGTGCTGATGAATTTGGATTAATTGATCCCGATAAGCAAGCCCGCAAACAATCAACTCGGCTCTTATGGTGGCTTGTGCCCTTTGGATTTGTTGCAGGTGCTGCCTTCAACTATCTCACAGCAATTGAAATATTTCCCCAGATTACTCGATTTGGCAATGAACTTATTGCTGGTATTTTAGGGGCGATATCTGCTGCGCTAGGCGCTACTTTAATCGGTCGAGGAGTTGGCTTAACAGTTGGCAGTGGCGATGCTTTACCCTATCGTAACCGTTTGAATGAAGGCAAATACCTAATTGTAGTTACTGGAAATCGGAATTTAACACGCGAAGCTACGCGTATAGTGCGTCAATTTGAACCAGAGAATATTCAAGGCTATACAGACTATTCACAAAACAGCAAACTTGTCGGGAATTAAGGCAATTTCCGTGAATAAATCTACCATCGCCGTTGGTTTCGACGTCTCGCTGAGAAGTCGAAACTCGTCAACCTGGGTATATTCTTTATCAGAAATCACCTAAGTCAAAATTTGTGAGTTTTTAATATGCAATTTTTTGATTAAGTTTCAAAAAAAGCTAATCTAACTCAACACCTTGCAGAACGAGGCAGCATAAATTTCTCACCCTCAGCTTCAAATCTACCACGAACCATCAGCACAGTTTCATCAAATAGGTGGGGGAATGATTGCACATCTTTGACATGGAGAAGTTCTGGACTAAAGTAAATCACTACTTCTTCAATGGGTTGAGGTATCTTAGCAAGAATATTGTTTAAAGAGCATATCTGCGGTGTAACTAGATCAAAAAGATGAAGTCGGGTATCTTCTATCTCCATGCAGGCGATTAAATCTAAATCTTCTGCGTAGTATAAAGTACGACTTCCTTCATTGACGCAGAACACAGGTTTTTCTCTGACTACGCCAACGATATTAGAAACAGGGGCGCGTGTTTCTAATAGTCTGTGTAGCAATGTGTAATCTTTGGTATCTGTAAAATTCAGTGTTCTGAAGCTATCAGTGCTACCTGTGGAATTACACTTAACTTTGAAGATGTGTTCTTCGACAACACGAAAGCCAAAAGGTAAATAAAACTCTGGTTGTGGTGTTGTCAGTACTAAAGTTTGGTAAAGCCGATCGCAATATCCTAGCACTTCCTCCATCACTTCGCGGTAATACCCTCTCCTGCGAAATTCTGCACGGGTAGCTACTCCATGAACTCCTCCGACAGTAAGTTTTTGTCCCATAATTTGCATGGGAATTTCTAACACTCCCACATGGGTAATAGCTATATCATCATGAAAGCGAATAAACGGAGTTGAAGCTGTTTCCCAAGATGCACCTAGTTTTCTTGCACATTCTGCTAAACTTCTGAGTCCGGGAAATGTGACTTCCATTAAGTCAAAAAGTTTATCGCTTATGCTGGGTTCAGCAGAGAACGACTGTTTAAAACGATACTGGGTCATAGTTAAAGTATTACTATCAGTTACAGTCTATACTACAAAACTAATTCCAGCAAATTCAAAAAAAGCGAACCAATATTTCTCAAGCCTGAGTCTCGTCAAATAATACTAAGCCATACTTCTCACCAGTAGGCAAAAAGCCAATTCCTCGATAAACGGCTTGGGCTGCTTGGTTATTATCACCTGTAAATAAAATGGCACGTTTTACTAAAAGCGATCGCGCATTTAACAACGAACCTGCTACTACACTTTTGGCGTAGCCTTTACCCCGCAGCGCTGGCGGTGTCCATACTCCACCAATTTGCACAATATCAGGTAAGCTAGCATTGAAAGCAGAGTAGGAAACTGGGGTATCTTCTGCTAGCTACTAAAACCCAATGCATTGCCATATCTTGACGAGCTTCAATTACGAGACGGCTAGCTGTTGTTAAACTAGGAGTATTTCTTTGTCCTAAAGTTTCCACATTATAAGCAACGCACCATTCAGTGAGTAATTCCAACTCTTCTGGATATGGCAAACGACACTGCACCTTTGCCGATGCTAAAGCTTCAGGTATTTGTAAGTCTTGTAGCGCTAGAGAAAACAATATTTCAGGTTCATCAAGCTGAGTTGTTCGGTTGCTAAGTCCCAAAATGCTTTTTGTCGCTTCAACTTGTGTTGCTGGGCCACTAATTCCAGAAATGGCACGTTCAGATTGTGCCACAACTGCTTGTACCACCTCTAGCAAATGTACAGGAGCTTGGACTACGAGCATCCCATTCCAAAAGTGGGCTGCAACTGCCACTATAGTTTCATCTATGTAGGCCGCTATATAAGTTCCTTGAAATCTTGCACCTTTATCAAGCAGTCCCGCAGCTCGCCAATTAGAGCGCAAAAACATAGAAGTATTAGCGTGTTGCACGAGAAATGCTTCCAGCGATACTTCATCTCCAGGTTGCAGGATTCTCAAAGTAGGCACAAAAAACTCCTAAGTGTCCAATTCAGTTTACCGAATTTTATCTTGCTTACTCCTGGTAGATTAATAGATTATTGATACGTCTTTTTTGTAAAATAGGAGTGATTGTAAGGTGACATAGTACATTTGAATTGAAAGTGTTAGCGCGATCGCCTTCTTTATCACTCCTATAAATCAGAATAATTTTTAATGAAGCGTCAGGCTATAGCGATTCTCAAAAGAAAAATGCTTAAGCTAACTTGTCGCTGCTGCTTTGTTTCCATTCTGGCTGCCATTTTTGCTGCCGTTACCGTTCACACTGGCAATGAATGACGGTTGCTGTGAACTAGGAACTGGTGACTCACCTCGCAGTCCCTTACGGCGTTGGTTCTTAGGAACACCTCCCGCCATGCCATACTCCACACTGCTTTTACCATATTGAGTAGCAACACCCAATAGCATATGCTCTGCCATATCTGCCAACTCGCGCTCTGTTTCGAGCATTTCATGGTATAACTTATCGAGATTGGAAAGAGCAGTGTTGTATAAATGCTCTCTAGTTCGCATCGTCTCAATTAGGGTTGAGAAGGCTGGTAGGGTGAGTCCATTGCCAACATTTAAATTCGGATCAATTGAATTGATGCCAGCAGCACGACGCGCTGCTTTTTCTAATACCTGAGACGTTCTTTTTCTCCGAGCCATGATCTGAACCTTGTAATCCAATACGGTTAATATTCTTTACTCTAAAGAACTTTCGTATTGATCAGCTTGAGAGAACTCCGGCAATTATCCAATGGTTTTTGTTACATAGCAATCTTGTCATGAATGCGCGATATACCGAAATGAGAAAGCAATTAAGCTTTTAAGAAAGCAATATGTCTTTTTGCTTGCTGAATCTACCGAAATGAGAAAGCAATCAAGCATTTTGAGAAAGCAATATGTCTTTTTGCTTGCTGAATCTACTGAAATGAATGCGCGATATACCGAAATGAGAAAGCAATTAAGCTTTTGAGAAAGCAATATGTCTTTTTGCTTGCTGAATCTACTGAAATGAGAAAGCAATCAAGCATTTTGAGAAAGCAATATGGCTTTTTGCTTGCTGAATCTGCTGAAATGAGAAAGCAATCAAGCATTTTGAGAAAGCAATATGTCTTTTTGCTTGCTAAATCTACTGAAATGAGAAAGTAATCAAGCATTTTGAGAAAGCAATATGCTTGATTGCTTATTGGAATCAACTTGAGCAAATATTAAAAGCTTGACAAGCTTAAGTAAAATATTTTACTTTGAGGTGAGTGTGTTAAAACTGATCAACGCATCTCAGCCGAACCTTGAAAACCTTATAATTCTGTTGAGATGCATTGAGTTTTTGAGCTAATTGGAGGCTGTTGAAGGCGAATTGTCTTTCTGCAATTGCGAATTATCTTGGTCAGCGAAGGTTTTGAACTCGATAGCATCATGGCTACAAAAGAGCCGTACTTCACTACTGTGGTCGAGCGATAACGCCCGTAACTTATCTTGATTATAAAGTCGAGCCTTGCGGTCTACCTCCATAAACGATTGGTAGGCACGTAGACCAGGTGTGCAAACTCGTTTAGGAGAGCCGACTTCGTGTCGGTAAAAGTAAGCATCGCCTGCATGTAAGAGCCAGCCTTCGGATGTCTCAATAGCGATACCTGCATGACCCCGTGTGTGACCGACGAGCGGTATCAGGAGAATTTCGGGCGGTAGTCCTTCGAGGTTACGTACTGCCTCAAAGCCGAACCAAGGTTCACCACCAGGCGAATAATACTTCCAATTTTTTACTTCATCCCACTGGCCAGGGCGGTAACGTCGAGATGAGACAAAGCCGTGCCGTTCCTTGGCTGCTTCAATCTCACTGAGCATTACATGCACGGTTGCTTCGGGAAAATCTTCCAACCCGCCTGCATGATCAAAATCGAGGTGAGTAAGCACTATGTGGCGAACATCACGGGGGTTTAAACCAAGCCTCTCAATAGCTGCAACCGCCGTGTATTTTTCTTCAAATTTGATCCGATTCAAATTCATAAAGAAGGGGCTGAGTCTTGATAATGGCGCTTGAATATCGCGCTGACCGAAGCCTGTATCTATGAGAACCAGTCCCTGATTTGTCTCGATGAGCAGACAGTGACAGACGAGACAGGCTGTTAGTCCGCGACTAAAACCGTCGAAGAGTGCCCCACCAATCGGGCACATACAACCGCAATTAAGATGATGAATACGCATAAATGATTTTACCGAGCATTAATCTCTTTTAAAGATGAAAAAAGATGAATAATCACCATACTTAGGAGTGAACAAATTTATGTTTTCACAGAATTTGATTACTGAGTTAGTTTTGCTGCCTGTGTCTAAAGTCTACTGAAATCGATTTGCGGGTTTGACTTGTTTAAGTTGTAATTGTGAGAATGAGCCTGACTCGCTACGATCGCATTAGAAATTTATCGCATCTGAGTATGTCAAAGCAGGATGAGCCACTCACAGGAGAAGCGTTAATTAAGGAAGTCTGTCGGCGGATTCGGGTAGCCCGCAGCTATTGGGATGCTCACAACAATGCTGCCTGTCGGGGTGAGCGCGATCGGGCAATCTCCCTTTACAACACACTGAGCAAAGAACAAAAAGAGCAGATTCCGCAAGTGTTGCGGGTATGGCTGCGCTACCGTAGTGAGAAGTACTTTGACGCACATCGAACACCGCCCAAATCGGCACGAAAATCAAAATAGTCCTTATGATATTCAGGGCATCATAGCTACAGCAAGTAAAAAAGGCTTTTTTACCTGCTGTAGATTAAAATATTGTAATTTAGTAACTTGTAATCTACTGTATTAAATCTATGTATCCACCAACTGTATAGAATACCTAACTCAATTCTAAAGCTTTACTATAGCAATAAAATTTAATGGAAAAACAGCAACTCATAAAATTGCTAATTGGTGATTTGACTTAGCAACGATTGCTTAAATCTTTAATATTTATTTATATATTTTTTGGTGTATATGTATATTTTCGTGCAGATAGCATGATTTTTCTGTCTAAACCTTCTAGCTATCAGGATAATCCAGGAATTCTGAAGTTAAAAAGCGGAGAAAATACGAATATATCAGCTACATACTTATTGAACAATCAAGCTGATTATACTATTCTTTATTCTCATGGTAATTCTGAAGATTTAGGAGAGATAAAACAGATCCTAGAAAAATTAAACGCCTGGGGTTTTAGTGTCTTTGCTTATGATTATCGTGGTTATGGTACAAGTCAAGGAAAGCCGACAGAAAGTCACGCATATGAAGATATCAATAGCGCTTACAATTATTTAACACAAAATTTAAAAATATCACCTGAAAGAATTATAGTTTTGGGGCGCTCGGTTGGCGGTGGTTCTGCGCTAAACCTGGCAATGCGGAAACCAGTAGCTGGTTTAATTCTTGAAAGTTCGTTTATTTCCGCTTTCCAAGTAATAGTACCATTTCGGATATTACCTTTTGATAAATTTCCCAATCTGGACAATATCAAAAAAGTCAAATGCCCGATATTGGTGATTCATGGAAAAGCAGATGATATCATTCTTTTGCTCATGGAGAAAAGTTATTTAATGCTGCAATATCTCCAAAACTTTATTTGTGGGTTGAAGAGGCAAATCATAATGACTTATTCTGGATAGCTGAAGAAAAGTATCAGAAAACTTTGCAAGAGTTTACTAAGCTTGTAAAAGCAAATCAGTAGTAGAGGTAGGCAATAGATTTTTTTGATGTACCCAATAAAGAGTCCCTTACCTCTACGAGTGATTCAGAAATCAAATCGGATTACTATATGTGTTTTCTAGTTAATTAATAGCCAGTTGTAGTGAAGCGATGACCGAGCGCTGTAAGTTAACTGAAAAGATGTTCTACAGCGTTGAGTCAACAACTGGCGATTTGTGGAGGTACTGAGGCATAGGGTAAACCATTCCTCGTGTAACCTTTGGGCTGTTGCGTTCTCTTGATATCTCATTTAAACTCCAAAACAGAGAGTTGTAATGCCAAATTGGCAGAATTTTTCTGTCTTTAATTGAAATGCCGCCTTCACTTCAACTTTTTCTGAAAAGATGAATGGGAAACTCTGCCAGTTCAATAGATAATTTTTAGCAAAGTTCGTTAAGCACGTACAAGTTAGGTCGGTTGTTACCCACACTAGTCTAATTGTGATTAGCCATAATGTAGTGTAGTAGTGCAATCTATTGCACTGTTACAAAAGCTAAATACAGAGGTAAACTATGTTTCCTTTTTGGGGTAATACCTGTTATGGAAGCGAACCCATTTCGCGCAAAGCTGGCTTAGAACGGAAATTAAAATTCTTGATTTGGATGCGAGATGATTTAGAGTCCAGACTGGCTGGTATTAATGCTTCTATTGAAACCATTCGGCAGCAAATAGAACGCTCAGACTCAGCTGCTTAGAACTTAGTTCTTGCAGAGTTTGTACTTAGTCCGATTGTAACTCCTTTATGACTGGGCGCTGTAAATGAACTGCTGCATCAGTGTTGTAGGTCTTTGTATAGCGCTCAGTCATTAACTGGCATACAAAATGAAAAAGGAAGCTCAGTCTTTTGTGCTGATAGCTGGTGGAACTAACCTTGAATAAATAATTCAAGCCAGAGGTAGAGTAAGCAAAGTTTATTAAAATCTTAAAGTTAGAGCCGTAATCCTCATTTAATGCGCCAAAACTTATAGAAATGAAAAATATGATCTCGATTGGTTGGAATAGCTGGTTCAAACGACACAAAGAATCTATTTTACTCTTTGACTCAATTGCTGCCGCTAATGAGATTGCCTTTATGCTTAACGGTCAGTGGGATGGCTGCAATGGTGTGATAATAGATAAATGTGATGAGGTAGCTGTTAACACTGTTACCAAACTATTAGAAGCTGCATGGTGTTATCAAGGCGCATCAAAAGCTGTTTTAGACAAAGTAGCAACTGATGGCATTTTACGCCGTTATGCAATGGGAGAAAGAAATTTTATTAATGCTAATTTGAGGTGTGCAGTACTTGCATCCGCGAAACTGAGTGAAATTAACCTAAGTTATGCAAAGTTGAGTTGGGCAGACCTAAGCCAAGCCAATCTAAGTAAAGCTGATTTAACAGCAGCAGACCTAAGTGAAGCTAATTTAAGCGGAGCTGACCTGAGTAAGGCATATCTAATGAAAGCAAACCTAACTAAGGCAGACCTACAACTAGCAGATATGAGGGGAGCCAACTTAAGTAGCGCTAACTTAAGTGAAGTTAACCTAACTAATGCCGATTTAACAGGAGCTAATCTATCGCTAGCTGACCTCAGAGGCGCAAATTTTCACTGCTGCAATTTGAGTGGGGCCAACCTAACAAGTGCCAAGTTAATTGAAAGTGATTTGGCTTTTGCTAGACAATAAGCACGCCTGGAGGTAATTGGAATTAGCTACGGTTTGCTTAAGCAAGCAAGTATAATTTACTTGGTTTGAAATATATTTTGTACCATTTTTTTGTCTGTATTCGCTGCTGTCCTATCTAACTCTGCAAGCTCACCGGCATCTAATTGCCAACCCAATGCACCAATATTCTCCCTCGCCTGTTCCACGCTCTTTGCTCCAGGGATAGGAATAGTTCCTTTACAGATGCACCAATTAATTGCGACCTGTGACATGGTTTTGTTTCTGGACTGTGCCACCTCACGCAAACATCCCAAAAGCGATCGCATTCCTGGTAATATTTGTCTAAACAGTAAACCTCGGATGCCTTTGGGCAAAGGGCCTTGCTCAGAGTATTTTCCAGTCAGTAGCCCCAAAGCTAGAGGGCTGTAGGCAATCAATTTGATTCCCAACTCATCACAAAGGTCTTTGAGCTTTAATTGAGTGACGGGATATGTAGACAACAAAGAATATTGAACTTGCAGAGTAGTAATAGAAACGCCTCGTTCAGCAAACTTTTTCTGCACTTGCTTAAGCCGCTTAGGCCCATAATTGGATAATCCTACTCCTTTAACCAGTCCTTGCTCATACACATCGGCAAGACCATCTAACAGCCCTTCCTCTTGCCAAGAAGCATAGTTTGCTGTAGACCAGTGCATCTGTACCAAATCTACGTTTCTTCCCAAGCGTTGGGCAGATGATTTACAAGCTCTTACCATTGATTGACGTGTCCATCTCCACGGGTAAGCAGCAAGCTTAGTCGCAATACAAATATTGTCTTTGCCTGAACCTACATATTCTCGGCTGAATTGTCCTAGAAGTAGCTCACTGCGACCATTCAATCTCCCGGTTCCGTAAGAATCACCTGTATCAAATAAAGTTACAGCGTTGTTTACACAAAGGTTAAAAACGGCTTGCAACTGGTCATCCATACTTTCGTCATATCCCCAAAGCAGTTGGTTACCCCAGGCCCAAGTCCCGCAGCCCATACTTGGAAGGAAGAGTTTTTGGAGAGTCTGCATCTTTGCTCTCTGTAGATTGCCTTATTAATTATCAGGCATATAGTAGGTATTAACGCACGAATAGCATGATTACCAAGCAAATGAAAAGAATTTTCTAGCAATCGTGCAACATTGCATATTTTGTTTTAAAAATTTACAAAGGTTTGGAATATTCTCCAAAGTAGGATTGCTACTTTACTTATTGGGCAAACAAAGCCCAAGCATATATATTTTTTTTTAGTCAATTGCTAAAAGCAGATGAAGCACCAACTATTAGGATATTGTCGAATTTGCTGCAAGGAGCCAAGCTTTTTGAGTCCATGCATTATTAAAGAACCCGACTTCTGGCACTTCTAATTCAAATGAATGAGGTGGTGATTGTAGCAATAAAGGCGAACCTTTTTCATGAGCCTCAACTAAGTTAACTATCCAGGGAAGAAAGTCTAACATTTCTTTTGGTAGTACAGTTAATTCAAAATCCCACATCAAATTAAGACCTCGGCAGACTTGTCCTTTTCTGAACGTCGTGATTCTACCAGCACTCTTGTTAATAGCCAGTCGAAGAATGAATGGGCGGAATGGGAAGAATTCATCAGGTGCTGTATAAGCGTATACATTTATATAATTCAGTCTCTCCCTATGATCCATCCAAGATGCGATCGGTGAATTATTACTATAAGATGTACCAGTTATGGTCACCGGCATATTCATAGAAGCAACAAAGTTAGAGTAGAACTCACGCCTTAGTTCGCTAACAATATGTTTAGCTTCTGGGTTCATGATTACTACACCTATTACAAAAACGATACCTACCGGAAGTACGCTAACACAAGTTAACCGAAGCACAAAAAAAGGCAGACACCTTGTCTGCCCTCAAGACTTTAAAGCTAAGAAATTAGCTTTAAACTTTAATAACGGCCAGAGGAACCACCATCACCACCTCGTCTACCACCAGAGGAACCTCCCTCTGTCTTGGGTTTAGCTTTATTAACTTTTAAGCTCCGACCCATCCACTCAGCAGTATCAAGGGCTTCAATCGCTGCTGTTTCTTGTGCATCTGATTCCATTTCTACAAAGCCGAAACCTCTCATCCGACCTGTTTCTCGGTCTATTGGCAATTGAACATTTTTTACCGTTCCGTATTCTGCAAAGACTTGCCGGAGGTCATCTTCTTTAACCTCATAAGATAGGTTGCCGACGTAAATTGACATAGAATCTCTCCAGAATCAGGGGTGTAGAGATTTAGATCCGGAGAGGTCTGTAATACAAGTACATATAAAAACAAACTACACAGCCGAATTTCATCTTTCACGCATACTTTAACATAAATTGAGAAGTTATATTCACAAGCAAAATTATACTTATTCTGTTGCTCTAAATACTCGGACAGCAAACGAACCTAGTTTAAAATCAACCTACCAGCGATCGCACTGAATTTGAGATCACTAAAAAATTCAATTACTGAACTTATTTCTCGGCAAATAAGTTCAGTAATTTATAAATTTTATTCACTCAAAATTTTAAAAAAGGGCAATTAAATAAAACCAGTGCGATCGCTTGTAACGTAAAATTAATTTCCATCCGGCATTTGTTAACACCTTGACAGCCATGTTTTGTGACTACCTCATCCAAATTCTCACTGCCCGTGTATATGATGTTGCCCAGGAAACACCACTGGAGTATGCCCCAAATTTGTCTGCGCGGCTGAATAATCAACTGCTGTTGAAACGTGAGGATATGCAGTCAGTATTTTCCTTTAAACTGCGGGGCGCTTATAACAAAATGGTGCAATTGCCACCTGATATATTAGCGCAGGGTGTAATCGCAGCATCTGCGGGAAACCATGCTCAAGGAGTCGCCCTTGCAGCCAATCGCTTGGGAACTAAAGCGATTATTGTTATGCCAATAACCACGCCCCAAGTCAAGGTGGACGCAGTTAGAATGAGGGGGGGAGCAGTTGTATTACATGGAAATACCTACGACGATGCTTATAGCTATGCCCGTGAATTAGAAATAGAAAAAGGTTTGACCTTTATTCATCCTTTCGATGATCCTCATGTCATTGCTGGACAGGGAACAATTGGAATGGAAATTTTACGGCAATATCAGCAACCCATCCATGCAATTTTTGTCGCAATTGGAGGGGGCGGATTAATTTCTGGGATTGGGGCTTATGTAAAACGCTTGCGTCCCGAAATTAAGATTATTGGCGTTGAGCCAGTAGATGCTGATGCGATGTCTCAATCACTAAAAGCCGGACATCGGGTGCGCTTGTCTCAAGTGGGATTATTTGCTGATGGCGTGGCGGTGCGAGAAGTAGGTGAAGAAACCTTCCGTTTGTGTCAGCAGTATGTAGATGAAATCATTTTGGTAGATACAGACGATACTTGTGCTGCGATTAAAGACGTGTTTGAGGATACGCGATCAATTTTAGAACCAGCCGGTGCATTAGCGATCGCAGCGGCCAAAGCCTACGCAGAACGAGAGCAAATCGAGGGACAAACCTTAATTGCTGTAGCCTGTGGTGCAAACATGAATTTTGATCGCCTCCGCTTTGTGGCAGAGCGTGCAGAGTTAGGCGAACGCCGCGAAGCAATCTTTGCAGTTACAATTCCTGAGGAACGGGGAAGTATTCGCCAATTTTGTGAATGTATTGGCAACCGAAATCTTACCGAGTTTAATTATCGCATTGCCGATGAAAAAACAGCCCATATTTTTGTAGGCGTGCAAATTCAAAACCGTGCTGATGCTGCAAAGATGGTAGAAAACTTTGAAGCTCAAGGATTTGAAACTCTTGATTTAACGGACGACGAACTAACTAAATTACATCTGCGGCACATGGTGGGTGGGCATTCTCCTCTTGCTCACAATGAATTGCTCTACCGTTTTGAGTTTCCCGAACGTCCCGGCGCATTGATGAAGTTTGTTACTTCCATGAGTCCTGACTGGAATATTAGTCTTTTTCACTACCGCAACAACGGGTCAGACTACGGTCGAATAGTTGTTGGTATCCAGGTTCCCCCGCACGAGATGGGAGAGTGGCAAGCCTTTCTCGATAACCTGGGCTATCGCTATTGGGATGAAAATAAGAATCCAGCATACAAGCTGTTTTTGGGATAGAGGAGTGGGGAAGAAGCAGGGAGCAGGAGAAGAATAACAATACCCAATGCCCCAATCCCCTACTCCCCAATTTAACGAGAACTACCCTCTACTATCATATTGGAGTCCCAAGTATAGAAGCCAATTTGGTTAGGAACCCTAGAGAATCTGCCTGTTCGATAGCCTCTAGATAATTCGTTTAGCACCTTATTTTTGACCTCTCGAAGTTGCTGAGAATCTAGTTCTCCATAAATTCCGGCGATGACTTCAGCAACGCTGAAAACTTTACCTGGATTTTCTTCAAACAGAGAGGTGAGGGCATCAATTAAGAATTGACCCTCAAAGGCTTTGAGCATCGGGACTGCTTTTGTCGGGGGTACGAAAGACTTCTTGTTTTTGTTTTTGATGCTCCTAGAAGCACCATTGCGGTTACTTGGGGCTACCAAACTTAAATCCAGAGTATAACAACCTGGCTCATCAGGAATAGTTACCCAGTAATTCCTTTCTCTACCTTGGGTCAGGGAAGATTGAACCCTACCTTTAACTACTTTGAATAGATTGGAATCTAACTCTCCATAAAGCGATCGCACGATAAAATCGATATGACACACAGTACCTATCTGCTCTTGCAATAGCTGTTTTATGGCTTCCATTCGGGAAACAGCGTGATTATACTGGGGTAGCATGGGGACTTCGGCTACCTTTGTTGAACTATCGTTGTTCTCTGGGGCGATCTTTAAATCTAGCGATGTAGTTGAAGGTTGACTCTCTTTTGTATCAACAGCAGCAGAAAAGGAATTATCTATCTCAACCTTGTCCGAGTCTGCAAGTTCTGACTGTACAGAATCCGCCAAGTTGATTTCGTCAATGTCATCAAGAGGTGATAAAAACCGCAGAGTGCCTTCTTGGGAAACATCTGAGGTTTCATCAGCCGCCGTCAGACTTGATATCTGATTGCTGTCATCTAAAAAAGACCAGTTAGACAACAACGCTTCTACATGATCCAGCTGCGATCGCGCCTGCACAAAGAGGCGTTCATACTCTTCTGTGAGGCGAGCATAATAGTCTCGTAATTCCAACAGTGGTGTGACAAAGTTGCCTGGAGGTGGTTCTAATTGTCCATTTTGAGTCATAAGGCTTCAATCAATTTAAATCGATGTCACTTTTGTAAGACATTGCTCTGGGTTTTGCTTTGTGAGATGTTGCCTGTAATTTCTTAGGCGGTTGGGGAGGGCGACATCTCTCACAATATAAGGGTCGAGGTCCGAAAGTCTCGCGCTTTGTCAGATCGTTACACTCTTTACAGACAAACTGGAAAACACGAGTATGAATCTGTCTTTTGTGCGCCCTGACAGTATATTCTCTAACATCAATGAATTTACTTGCCATAATCAGGATTGTGAATTGCCGTCGTATCTATGTCCTATCAATATAGCTATTCAAGCAAATCAAACTGCATCAGTGTGTGTTTATGTAGAAGTTTTATTCAAAATCAGTGAATTTGACATCTAGCATAAAGTGCAGATGAGCAACTTGGGTTAGTTAGCTATTGACTATTCTCTGAGCATATAACTTGGTTATGAGCAAAGACTAGTACTATTTCTTCGTCACAAGCGATTTTCATCCCCATCGTCAAGATAAATTGGGGATAGGGAAGTGCATGATTATAAAAAGGCGTCGAGAAAACCCACTCTTTTTAAAGATGGGATGAGAGACGCTGCGATGCTGTTGACGGTTGATGGTTAAAAGTCTTTCGTGTTATCCCTCCTCTAAAAGGGGTAACATGAGCTTAATCACTTCCACTATTTGTCAGATCAAGTTATTGTCAGTGTGTCTAATTGCCCATTATCAAATTTCCGTGCTCCTAGCCCCTCTCCCTCATGGTGAAGAGCTAATACTCAACGAAGCCATTCCTGTCTAGACGACAACCACTCTCTCTTAGAGGGTGTTTGAAAAGTTTTATGTGGATATCAAAAGTTCTAGATCCTTCTAAATCCTCGATAAATTGGGGGACTTTGATTTTGATCTTGCCCTCAAGCATGCATGGTTTGTCTATACACTTGTTGTCTGCCTTGAAGTAAAACAGTGTAAATTTAATATACTTTGTAGCTTAATAAATGCTGTTCTTCAAATCAAATCGCTATGTTTTACCACAATATACAATCCTAAATCATTCGTAAGAACAAAAATCGTTAAAAAGCTTAAAAGTAGGTATTTTGAATCTAGATATTTTCTCACATTTTAATTCGGATTGCTATATTAAAGTAGTCGAACTATGCCTGTACAAATACCTTCAACAAAAGTATTACTTATTTAGGGAATGTTATCCAGAAAAATTCTTTTGTTTGTGAAAACGTACAAAATCAAACTTGGGGTTTGAGCAAATTGTTCTATACAACCTTAGAGGTTGTTTGAAAAGTGTTCCGCTGTGACTTTAGGCACTTTCAGATCCCCCCTAACCCCCCTTAAAAAGAGGGGGACCGGAATCAAAGTCTCCCAATTTATCGGGAGATTTAGAGGGATCTAAAATTTTTGATACCAACAAAAGGACTTTTCAAACATCCTCTTACAGGTAATGGGTAGCTGTTTCAGGAGGAAAGAATCTACTTATGTATTTAGAGGATGTTTGAAAAGTTTTCTTCTCGGTAACAATAGGTTCTAGATCCCCCTAAATCCCCTTTAAAAAGGGGGATTTTGATTCCGGTTCCGCCCTTTTTAAGGGGGGTTAGGAGGGATCAGTGCCTAAAATCACAACCAACCACTTTTCAAACAATCTCTTAGTCTGCCTCAATGGTGCTTCCTTTGTTGAAAAGATGAAAGAAGCATATCAGCGCGTGAAAACACGTAGTAACTACTAAACCTTAACCAAGATGTTATGAAACCTTAACAGTTAGAAAAGTTTTTCTTAACATTACTCAAATATAGTTTTATTAAGATAACTCCAAATACAGTTCTCAACCTTAAGTTTTGACTTTTAATGGGCAAATAAAAGACGGTTAAATCTCTGTTCATTTAATCCGAATTGGAATGATGAATTTTCAAAGGGTGTGCTGTAAGTGTAACTAGATGTAGTTTTGAGGTTTTTACCCCCACATCAAGTTCTCACATACCTTACTTTCACAAAATGAGCAAATTGAGTTAATTTGTCTAAGCCTGTTTACAGTCAAAATTTTAGTAGTATTTCAGTTTTGCAAGCTTTTCGGCTATATAAGCAAAGTGAGATAACGCAGACTAACCTTAAATCTCGCCCTGCGAAGGAAAGCTCTTGTTTGTGTTGTTAAAGACTTTTAGTCAGATAGCAATTTGCACATTTGGAATGCTGCATATTTGGAATGTTCCCAAAAGTTTAACAGGTTTCAACAAGGAGAAAATTCTCATGGTTCTTTACGGCTATACCATTGGAGATGCGGATATCAATCCTAGCCAAGGTGGAGAACAATTCGCAGTTTACCGCTTTCCCATAAGCTCCCCTAATAGTACTCCCCAAAAAGTAGGCGAAATCAATGCTGCGAATATTCCAAACGCAGACCTAGAAGGTTTGGGAACTAACCTCGCTACTGGAAGGGTAAGTGCAATTAACGAAGCACGTGCCTCTGGTTCTACAACAGCTGGTTCTGTTTCTCGGGTAAATAATGTAGATCAGCCTTTTGCTCCAGCTAGTGCGTCACCAACACCTACACCATCTGACCTACGTCGTTTTGGGTTTGACTCAGGTGCTGACTTTGGACGTGAGTTTTCAGCAGCTGGTCAACCAACATCAACAACTGTTCTGTACAACATTTCAGGGAATAATAGCGGTAGTAATGCAGGTAGCTCTCTTTATAAAATTACTACAGCTAACCCTGGAACTATTAGCCTTGTAGACGGCTTTGGCCCAGCTACTACTGCTGCACAAAGACAAGGAACTCAAGCTACCAACCCTGGAAAATTTGCCGATGGATTAGCTATCGACAATCTCAATCCTGGTCGTACTCGCGCTCTTGCTAGCGATTTCAGCACTGCTGATGGAGATGGAGCGCAGCTTTACAAAGTAGATTTGCTCACTGGTGAGCTATCTGCGCCGATTGCTTTGAGAACTCCTTCAGGGCAAGCTTTGAATGTCAACGCCGATTCTGGACTGGCATTTACTAACAGCGGATCTCAAAGATTGTTGGCTTTCCTGGAAACTGGTGCTGTCTATGAGATCACAGGCTATCAAGATGAACTTGCTGCATCAGGTCTAGGTTTAGGTAGTGCTGGCGGTGCTAATGGTGCTCGCTTTGCAACCGCCACTTTACTCGGTACAGTCCCTTTACCAAGTGCTGCAAGTGGAGCCATTGATTATGAAGGCTTTACGATTGTTAATGAATAACAGTCGTTAGGATACTCTTTCTTCAACTCTTGTAAAAGTAGTTTTTATAAGAGTTGAAGAACGGAGCTAAAGATAAAAAAGTTGTATTTACCAAACTACTTGCTATTAAAAAAGTCGAGTAATACTTCTTTTATTGAAACGATAGAAGAAGCATCTCAGCGAGTGAAAATACTCAGTAAATATTAAATTTTAACCTAAATGCTATCAAAGCTTAACAATTAAAAAATTGTTTCTTAATATTAGTAAAATATAGTCTTATTAAGATAACTCCAAATACAGTTATTAACCTTAAAATCTGACTTTTAATGGGTAAATCAAATACGCTTAATTCTTCGTTCATTTAATCCGACTTGGAAATAATCAGTTTCCAAAAAATGCCTTTATTTAAATGTAACTAAATGTAGTTTTGATATTTGTACCGCCAACATAGTCAGATAGCAATTTGCACATTTGCAATGCTGCATATTTGGAATGTTCCCAAAAGTTTAACAGGTTTCAACAAGGAGAAAATTCTCATGGTTCTTTACGGCTATACCATTGGAGATGCGGATATCAATCCTAACCAGGGTGGAGAACAATTCGCAGTTTACCGCTTTCCCATAAGCTCCCCTAATAGTACTCCCCAAAAAGTAGGCGAAATCACTGGTGCGAATATTAATAACGCAGAACTAGAAGGTTTGGGAACTAACCCCATTACCGGAAGGGCAAGTGCGGTTAACGAAGCGCGTGGTCCTAATTTAACACCTGGTGCTGTTATTCGGGTAAATAATGTAGATCAGCCTTTTGCTCCAGCTAGTGCGTCACCAACACCTACACCATCTGACCTACGTCGTTTTGGGTTTGACTCAGGTGCTGACTTTGGACGTGACTATTCAGCACCTGGTCAACCAATTGTTTTATACAACATTTCAGGGGATGCTGAGACGCCAGTAGGAAGCTCTCTTTATAAAATTACTACAGCTAACCCTGGAACTATTAGCCTTGTAGACGGCTTTGGCGCACCTACTACTGCTGCACAAAGGCAAGGAACTCAACCTACTAACCCTGGAAAACATGCCGATGGATTAGCTATCGACAATCTCAATCCTGGTAGAACTCGCGCTCTTGCTAGCGATTTCACCGCTGGTGATGGAGATGGCAACCAGCTTTACAAAGTAGATTTGCTCACTGGTGAGCTATCTGCGCCGATTACTTTGAGAACTCCTTCAGGGCAAGCTCTAAATGTGGACTTAGATTCTGGGCTGGCATTTACTAACAGTGGTTCTCAAAGATTGTTGGCTTTGCTGGAAAATGGCGCTGTCTATGAGATCACAGGCTACCAAGATGAACTTGCTGCATCAGGTCTAGGTTTAGGTAGTGCTGCTGGTTCTAATGGTGCTGGCTTTGCAACCGCCCGCTTGCTTGGTACAGTCCCTTTACCAAGTGCTGCAAGTGGAGCCATTGATTATGAAGGCTTTACGATTGTTAATGAATAACAGTCGTTAGGATACTCTTTCTTCAACTCTTGTAAAAGTAATTTATAAGAGTTGAAGAACGGAGTTAAAGATAAAAAAGTTGTATTTACCAAACTACCTGTACTTTTTGTAGAGACTAACTGGATTTTTATTTTTAATGTTAACAACTAGATGGTTATTATCTAAGTTTTTTATTCCCTTTTATTGTAAAAATCTCAACAAGAACTTTTATGGAGCGTGTACATTTCCAGGGCTTGCTATCCACTACAGCAAAGCGGCGACGCTTTCTGCTCGGTGCTGGCACATTGACCGCAAGCGCTATTGCTAGTCTTTGGACTCATAAAGTTGTTGCACTGTCAAGATTCTCTGCCTATCCCTTCAGCCTTGGTGTTGCTTCTGGCGATCCTTTACCAGATAGTGTAGTGCTATGGACGCGGCTGGCTCCAGATCCCTTAAATGGTGGCGGTATGCCGCAGGTGAATGTGCCAGTACGCTGGCAAGTTGCTTTGGATGAAAACATGAGACAAGTTGTGCTACGCGGCGTGGCATTGGCAACCCCTGAATTAGCGCATTCTGTTCATGTAAATGTACGTGGTTTAGAGTCTAACCGTTGGTATTGGTATCAGTTTAAAGTGGGTAATGAAGATAGCCCGATTGGCCGTACCCGTACTGCTCCAGCAATTGGCACTAGGTTGAATCAACTCAACTTTGCGTTTGTTACTTGTCAAAAATGGGAGGATGGTTTCTATTCTGCTTATCATCGCCTAGCTGAAGAAGATTTAGATTTGGTTTTTCACTTGGGTGATTATATTTACGAATACGGCATCCCTGCCACAGGTGGTGTACGCAACATTTCTTTACCTGAAGAGTTTAGAAAAGAAACGAATACCCTTGAGCAATACCGCCTTCGATATGCTCTATATAAAACTGACCCGGATTTACAAAAAGCTCACGCCTTGTTTCCCTTTACAGTCACCTGGGACGACCACGAAGTTGAAAATGACTATACCGATGACATTTCGGAAAACAACGATCCGGTCAAAAAGTTTCTCAAAAGGCGTGCTGCTGCTTATCAGGCTTATTATGAGCATCAGCCACTGCGGGAATTTTCCCTACCACAAGGGCCAGATATGCTGATTTACCGTCGGCTGACTTTTGGTAATCTGGCGGAGTTTAACGTACTTGATAGCCGCCAGTACCGCAGCGACCAGCCATGCGGTGACGGTGAAACACCCCGTTGCCTAGCAGCGCTGGATCCATTTAAAACCATGCTTGGTTCTCAGCAGGAGCGCTGGCTGCTGGATGGTCTTGATCGTTCTCAAGCACGTTGGAACATACTTGCCCAACAGGTGCTGATGGCAGAGCTAGATCATAAAATTGGACCAGGCGAAATCTTTTGGAACGACTCATGGGATGGATATCCCCTTGCACGTAATCGTGTTTTAAGTCACATTGCCAGCCAGCGGATTTCTAACCCAGTAGTGATTACTGGAGATTGGCATTCTACATTTGTCAATGACCTCAAGCTGGACTTTAAGGCTTCTAACTCTCCAACAGTTGCTACAGAGTTTGTGACTCCCTCAATTACTAGCAATGGTGATGCCAATGTCTATGGCCCTTACTACGGGCCGAAGATTCCAGAAAACCCTCATATTAAGTTCTTTGATGGCGATCGCCGAGGCTACTTCCGAGTTAACCTTAACTATGAGCGTTGGCAGACTGACCTGCGTATTGTTACAACTGTGAGTCGTCCAGATGCGCCTGTATACACTTTTGCTTCCTTTGTTGTTGAGAACGGTCGTCCAGGTGTCCAAAATGTATAGGGGGCAAAGGGCATTGCTGCAAGTGTAAAGTTCGCCGCAGATTTACTATAATAAGCCATGCCGCTTCCAGTTGGACTAAGCCATACGTGCCATTGTTGCTTCATTTCACGATTTGTTGGGCATAGTTACGTAGGACAAAATCTACAATCATTCGAGCAAAACCTAGCGCGAATTACTGAGTTTCCATAAGCATCTTTTGTATTTTTCCAACGGCAACTGCGCTTGCTTTGAGGACAATAGACTGCTTTTCGCTTCCAATCTATTTTAAAGTGGGATAAATGAAATTCCAGAAGTGCTTTTGCTTGCCATCCAACATTGAGGGCTACTGCCCCGAACAAATCAATTTTCAGGGTAAGCGCGTTTAATTGTATGTTAAATAATATTAATAATTAAAGTGGCGTAATCCAATAAGTAATGTCTCGGACAAGTTGTTTCTTAAAACCAAATAGAGGTAAATTCTCTTCAGATAAGCCTACATAAGTCCAATGTGGGACATCATTTGCTACAGTTTGAAACCAGCCATTTTGATTAAGAGCTTTTCTTTGCTCTTTACTACCTACGCGTAAATCAATTGCTAATCCCCAGAGATGTTGTGAAGTTCCAGGAGGGGCAACCACACCGAGAATTTTTGTTTCTTTGCCCTGTTTAACTTTTGCCAAAACTTGATTGTTAGCATATTTATGCCAAAATCTTAAATTCGTGTTAAAAGTGCGAGTACAATCACCAGAACCATAACCAGATTTTAGTGGTATTTTTTGTAGCGATCGCGCTTTATTTAAAGCATCAGATGCCGGCTTTTGTAAATAACAATCTTTAGTGCCATTAACATGACCCATTGTTAAAGTAGCTTGAAATTCTTGGGTTTCTTGTTCATTAGCAAAGATATATTTTGGCGGCAGTTTAATTCCGACATTTGGGTTTACAAAAACTGCGCCATATGCTCGCAGCATAATATATTCATAAGTACCAGTTTGGGGAACTGGTAACTTCCTAGTGATCGCAGATAAAAAACGCTGTTGCTCATTTAATTCTGGGTTAGGAATAAATGGTTCTAATATTGTCTCTTTAGAGGTATCCGTACAAGCTAATAAATCATTACTCAAGCATCCATTTAATGGTTGTGCAGTTCTAGCTAATTTGTGTTGGCTAATCTCATTACTGGCTACTAAAATAAAAATCATCAAGATAACTATACTAATAAAAGTTGCCTTTCTGATAATTCTAGGAATAATTTTTTTATTTCTGATGGGTAGTTTCATTTTTAAATAATTGGTTAGTGCATTTAAGAATAAAAGCAATAGATAATTTTTTATTGATTAATTGCAAGCAAAAATGATAGAGATAAGAGCAGATAATGCATAAGGTTGATATATGTTTCTATATAGCTTATGCAACCCATTTAATATAAAACCGTAATAAATCAGCTTTTCTTTATAGCTAACCATGTCAAAAATAGCTGTAATAAATAAATGGCAACAATGCCAGAATTATTAAAAAAGATTGAATTTTTGACTTATTGTTCAAGTTTAAAACTAGAAACTTGTCTCTAATTCAGTACTAGTAAAGTTGATAACTTTTTTATCAGAAAGTTACATCCATGAAACCACTGGAACAGTTAAAATTGAAAAGAACTCTAAGCTTGTTGATCCTGTAAGTATGACCATGCACAATTCCGTTGAATTCCAAGACGCTTTTGATGTCATAGTCGTCGGTGCAGGTCACTCCGGTTGCGAAGCAGCTCTCGCCTCTGCACGCCTCGGTTGTCGTACCCTGCTATTGACGCTCAACTTGGATAAAATCGCTTGGCAACCTTGTAACCCAGCAGTGGGTGGTCCGGCCAAATCCCAGTTGACCCATGAGGTAGATGCACTTGGCGGAGAAATTGGTAAAGTAGCAGACCGCACCTACTTACAAAAACGTATCCTCAACTCTTCACGGGGCCCTGCTGTTTGGGCATTACGCGCCCAGACTGATAAGCGCGAATATGCAGCAGTGATGAAGAATATTGTCGAGAACCAAGATAACTTGACAATCCGCGAAAGCATGGCAATAGATTTGGTGCTGGGTGCTAACGGTGAAGTCATCGGCGTTGAAACTTATTTTGGTGTAGGGTTCCAATGTAAAGCAGTTATCTTGACAACTGGCACCTTCCTGGGAGGCAAAATTTGGGTTGGTAATAAATCAATGCCAGCCGGACGCGCTGGAGAATTTGCGGCTGAAGGATTGACACAAACCTTAAACCGCCTGGGATTTGAAACCGGAAGGCTCAAAACTGGAACCCCAGCCAGAGTAGACAAGCGATCGGTGGATTATAGTAAAATGCTCATCCAGCCAGGAGATGAAGATGTACGCTGGTTTAGTTTTGACCCAGAGGCGTGGATAGAACGGGAACAGATGCCTTGCTACATCACCCGCACAACCACCCAAACCCATCGCCTAATTCAAGATAACTTGCACCTGTCGCCAGTTTATGGCGGTTGGGTGGAAGCGAAAGGACCGCGTTATTGTCCCAGTATTGAAGATAAAATTGTCCGCTTTGCCGATAAGGAAAGCCACCAAATTTTTATTGAACCAGAAGGACGGGATATACTCGAACTTTATATCCAAGGGTTTTCCACAGGATTACCAGAAAATTTGCAACTGCAAATGTTGCGAACTCTCCCCGGTTTGGAAAAATGTGTGATGCTGCGTCCAGCGTATGCTGTGGAATATGACTATTTACCAGCAACTCAGTGTTACCCCACACTGATGACTAAGAAGATTCCCGGACTATTTTGTGCTGGGCAGATTAACGGCACTACAGGTTATGAAGAAGCCGCAGCTCAAGGACTTGTAGCGGGAATCAACGCAGCTCGATTTGCTCGCTCTCAAGAGATGATTGTTTTTGCCCGTGAGCAAAGTTACATTGGAACGCTAGTTGATGACCTATGTACAAAAGATTTACGCGAACCTTACCGGATGCTTACCAGTAGGTCAGAGTACCGATTGATATTGCGTTCTGACAATGCTGACCAACGCTTAACACCCTTGGGACGAGAAATTGGTTTAATTGACGATCGCCGCTGGGATCTATTTACTCAAAAACAGGCAAATATTACCATAGAAAAACAAAGATTGCAAGCTACACGAGTCAAAGAACACGATGAAATTGGAATAGCGATCGCATCTAATACCCAACAAGCAATCAAAGGTTCAATTACCCTTAATGACTTGCTGCGCCGTCCGGGATTCCATTATGTTGACCTCGACAGGTTCGGACTAGGAAACACCAACCTCAACCGCGCCGAGAAAGAAGGCGCAGAAATTGATATCAAGTATTCTGGCTATCTCGCTAGGCAACAAAATCAAATTGACCAAATTGCCCGCCAAGCACATCGCCAGTTACCTGCGGATTTAGATTACACAAGAATTGATACTCTTTCCAAAGAGGCACGGGAAAAGCTAACTCACGTAAAACCACTCACTCTTGGTCAAGCTGCACGTATTGGTGGTGTAAACCCAGCCGATGTTAATGCTTTATTATTATATTTAGAATTGCGTAGAAGCAATAGCCAATCGGAGTTTCCAGCATTAGCTTAACACAAGCTTGATAAAGACTGAGTATAGTAGTAGGGAGGGGGATTGGTATCATAGATGACATGAATACTAGTAATGGCATCATTAACAATCCTCAGATTAAAGTTGACTTTAATACCAGCGCTCAACCAGCTTGTCTCAATCAGACGGCGGATTGGATGTTTCATCTATAATCCTAATTCCCAGGCAGTAGGCGCGGCGTTTCCTCGTCCTAGCAACAACCCAGAAAGTCTATGTTACAAGAAGCCAGCACCCGTCTCATAGTACCAGAACCATCAGAAGACTTAATCGCCAACGAGCCTTGGTCGATAGAAAACTATGCTGATGGTCTAATGGATGAACTCTTTGCCGATATCGACTGCATTCTGGATGTTAGTGGGAATCTGCCTTCTCAAACCTTTAGGCACAGTAGGCAGAATAAATCCAACCAGTCTGTTGCTGGGGTTTCCCCCCAACCTCAACGTCACTCGTCTCCAGAATACGTGCCTATGGGAACAGTCACAATCCCGCAGATTATTTTACCGACAGTTGCTCAAGATAACCACAAGCACTTGAGTACCGTTGTGTTTGACAGCGCCACCGTAAAAAGAGTTAGTAGAAAGCCTCAGAAAAGTAGTCGGAGTTTGGGCAAACTGCTGATGGTAGGAACAACTCTAGGCGTGGCGATCGCTGGTATGGTCTACCTGGTACAATCTAGAGTCATATATCTTGTAAATCCCAACTTGACCCAGCCAGCTGTTTTAGTGCCGCAACCGCAGTCACAGTTGCCTGTAAAACCAGAAATTGAGGCAGAGTTAGTTGACTATATGCTCCAGGCACTGGCAGTTATAGATAAGCAAGAAGCCAAAAGTAATCAAAAATCTTTTAGTCCGGGATATTCCGCTCAGGCAAAGACTAACCAAATAGCCCTTGGCAACGGGCAAACAACTGGTAATCTACCACCACTTCTAGTTAACAATACACCACCAGCTCCTAACCGTTCTGGAAGCGTTGTTGAGCGGATCTACGTTCCTGTTTATCAAGCGCCGTCGCCAATGCGCTATGCCCTGCCAGCAATTCCTGGGACTCCCACACTTTTACCACAAGTTGCCAGTGCATTGCAGGGATCTCAATCTAATGTGGTGAAAAATGTCCTGAATACAGTGCAACAAGCTGCCAAGCCTGTAACCGTCAATATGTTAGCTTCGGCTGTAAGAGCCGAACTTAAACCTGTAGCTGCAAAAACTGCACCCATTACCGTACGCCAAACACCCAACCCTCTGCCTGCATTACCAGTAGTTCCATTGCGTGCGGCATTAGCCCCAGAGTCAGAACCAACTATTACCCATGAACAAGTATATCCACCAACTGCGATCGCAGTTGCTCCGAGTAATACCTTAGAGGGATTGCTAGAGTTGGGTAACAAATCTGCTGCTTTGTTTAAAATTGAGGGCGTGACTCGCCGAGTCAATATCAGTAGACCGAAAAGTTTGGCGATCGCTCTGTAATGAATGCCTATCCCAGTAAAATTTTGCTTAATACTTATAATTTTAAATACTAGTGTCGAGAAGCTCTCTTGGACTCAGAATATAAGTAAA
>JAESGI010000222.1_pt1 | contig 33140 bp, 26 predicted proteins | sample 9269671 | NCBI WGS metagenome assembly JAESGI01 (sample SAMN14515641, study PRJNA621666) | algae metagenome | isolation source: Nostoc indistinguendum CM1-VF10 and co-occurring heterotrophs from gravelly... | place: USA: Clark Mountains, San Bernardino, California | collected 1998-06-05 | reverse complement strand
TCGCAAAGAAGCAGGTAACATTCGCTCTAGCATTACTCGTTTAGCTAACTTGGCCAAAAAACTAAAGTAGCAATCAGTCAAATAGCAGACACAGACACAATATCTAGGAATAGAGAGGCTTTTAGCCCAAATAGGTGTAGAGAAAGTCTATTTTCGCACCAAATAGGGGCTAGGAGGTATACAGTCAGCCACATTTAAGAGAGGATTTATTCATTAGCTCTTGATTGACTGCTGTGAACACTCCTGCGATCGCGGGTAGTGCCTCCGCACATGCGGCGAGACCTGGAATCGGAATTTGAGCCGTTTCTTCCAGGGGTACTCTACTGGGTGCTCTTGATGCCGGAAGCGGAAGTGATTGAGTATCTCCAAAATACCGATGCCAAGGCTCCGTCTCTTCGGGGATTCCAAGCCGATATTCTCCTCGAGACGAACCCCATAGCACTTTGGGCTGATACTGCCCTTGTCATTTCCCCCGGGCGAAAGACCTTCGTCGGCAACAAAGGGATGGACTCCGGACTGGACGTGGCGAGAGCTTTTGGAAGCGATGTTCTGGCTGCTACGAACAGGGTCGCAGTGGTCCGCGTTACCGGAGTGCTTCCCCCCCGAGATCTACCGTGAATCGATGCTATCTGCATCTGGTCAAGACGGGCTTCTTCGAGAGACTCGCCAACACGATCGCGCAGGAACTCCTCGAACTTGAGCAGATTGACCTCTCGGAATGTCAGTCTATTGGTAGATACCTGGTAATAATCTATGCATGTTAGCGTAGAGAACCGGGGTATTATATCCCTTTTCCTCTGCTCCGCCTCACACAAAAGCCGGAAGAGCCATTATTTTTTGTAACAACTAATGCTGTTTGCTTGGCAGAAATCCCCCGGGGGGGGTACTGTAAAAGAACACGTAAGCAAACAAGTATTGCTAGGAAAAAAAGAGGAAATTATCAGTTTGTGTACCTCTTGAAATAGAACTTCACCACAAGTAGTAGTTCTAAAAGTCTTGAAAATATACCTTTTTTAAATTGTTTAACACTTGCTCAATTACAACAGAATCTATTGGAAAGTGAAGGGCAATAACGGAGAACATTGGAAATGAAAACTATAAGTTTACGCAATAGATTATTACAAAACAGTTTTGCCTTAGTCTGTTTTGTTGGAGGAATGGTAGTTTTTGCCGCAGAAGCAAAGGCACAAGTAGCCGGAAAAAATTACTTAGTCACAATTACAGAGGTAGGCGGGGGTACTACTCAGGCCTGTTTTGAGTTTGACAATACCAATACTTTAGCAATTGATGGAGCACCAGTTGAGTTCACTTTTGGTTCTAGGAGACCTCAAGGTACTAATCCCTTTAGGTGGCAAGCTGTCTCAAGAGGTCCATTTAATCCTTCCGTAGGCATAAGTGGGGAAGAACGACCTGGTCCATTCGGCGCAGGATCTCGATTAGTAAATGGTAATGGCATAAATCAACTTGGTAAACTTTTTACATTTACTGGAAACCAGATCAACTCTTGTCCAGCAGTAATACAGAGCACGATAGGGAATCAGCCAATTGGGGGAGAACTTCTCTTTCGATGAGCATATCAGCCGTCTGATTGACTGACAAAACTTAGGTGACATAGGGCGTGTTTTAAAACTCGATAAAATGGTTGAGAAGACTAAAAATTAACGAATTTAGCATTGGACGGAAGTAATTTCCTCGGTCGAAACGGGTCTAAGGAGTCACTTAGACATATTATTCGACGAAGGGATAATTGAAGAACCCGCCTCTACTGCCGAATTCGAGTGTGTAGACTTTGAGGAAAATGCCGCAATGGTATAAGTTCTAGTGTGATGTAAAAGTCACCCAATGAGAGCCCCAAGCCACATTTGGTAGCTTGAGGCTTTCATCAGAAAAGGAAGGTTCATTTGTAATGGTTCCTACGCACACTTACTGATTTCGTGTTAGTCCAGGACTTTGTAAGCCACACTTTCGGCGTAGATGCCTCAATGTGTTTACGAAGCAAATAATTTCCGTTTCTGAAAAAAGGGGACGTTGCAGATCCAGCAAGGGGATTTTGCGAGATAATTGAGAGTTGTCGCGTTATTGTACTTCTCATTGAAGATAGACCGTCACGGCCGTTCCAAAATCCTCACTCCCGAAGAAATCGAAATTATCTTTGACGAAGCGTACTCGAACGAAAGAGATCGCGCGCTCTACGCCGTCATGCTCTTTTCCGCGTGTCGTGTAAATGAAGCGGTTACCCTTGCAAAGCGGGATGTGTACGACATGAAGGGAAGGGTGCGAGCGGAAATCACCTTCCGCAAAGGTAATACAAAGGGGAAACTTGCAACGAGAGCCGTTCCGGTTATTGAGGATTTGCGGTACCGATTGGAAGTGTACACCCCTCGCACGGATTCACTATGGCTATTCCCAGGAAACGAGGTGGGGCCGCGAAAGGATAGTTACCTTCACAAGGATTCCGCCATGTGGCTACTTCGGCGGGCCTGCCGACGAGCTGGCATCGAAGGGGTCAGTTCTCACAGCTTCCGGCGCACGGCGCTCACGCAGATGTCGAACGCAGGCATCCCCCTTCGAGTCATTCAGGAAATCTCAGGGCATCGCACTTTGGAGGAACTTCACAAGTACCTCGAGGTGCGAGACGACCAGGTACGAGGAGCCGTGGCATCGCTTGCCATGCTCTCGCCGGCCCGGAGAAGGAACTTCGGGAAATCAGATTTTGACGAGGTTCAACCTTTAAAAACCCTTGGCTCATAGAATAATCGAGTAGATTCAATCAAGTGAGCGACGAGTTCTCTATTCACTATCTTCCACTTCACGTCGTCAATTAACCGTCCATCTGAAAATTGCCCAGCACCTCGTACCCGATAAGTTTCCGTGAGGCGTGCCGTTTCCTGATGATGCCCTTTTCGGTAAGAGTTCTCACGGCCCGTTTCACGGATGAGGGATCACATTCCAAAATCCTTGCGATCGCAACAGGAGTAACTTCCGAGAAAAGACCATACTCGACGTTTTCGAGTATGACAAAGAGAACCCTGTACGCTTCTTTTCCAATCTCTTTTGTAGCAATGCTCGGCATTATTTTCCATAAACATCCCAAAAATGTGACGATAGATTAAGATGAAGAGGGAGCATTCCAGATGTATAAATTTATTTATTTTTGTAGTGCGGGCATCTTGCTCGCTTGATAATAAAGTAGGCAGCTTTCCGGCTCCCACTACGTTTTTTTTGCAAAATTGGGATGCTCCCGTATGAAGATTAGTAAAGCAGAAATATTAAAATCCTCTTACATTCGTCTGATTCCGGTACTATGCTTCTTGGCTTTACTTAGTATCTTAGCTGGATATATTATCCCCAAAATTTATAGTCATACTAACATTCAAAATGAAGAATCACCAAGTCCCCAAAGAATAAAAGTTGTAGCACTTGGGCGTTTGGAGCCAGAAGGTGAGATTATTTCGGTGACTGGTCAATTGGGAGAAAGGATTGCTCGTTTAGAGATTTCTGAGGGTAGCTTTGTTAAAACTGGACAAATTATTGCTTTCACCGAAAGTTATAATGAACAACTACAAGAACGCGATTTAGCTGCAAGTCAATTAGCGGAAATAAAAGAGCGGATTGAAACAGATACTCTGACAAGCCGTGTGCAAATTAATCAAGCTCAAGCACAGATTCAGCAAGTCGATCAACCGCAGTTATTACAAATTGAATCTCAACAAGCTATTGTGCGACGCTTAGAAGCAGAATTAGCGAATGCAATTCAGGTACGCTCGCGTTTTCAAAAGCTTTATTATGACGGTGCGATTTCGCAACAAACTTTTGATGAAAAAAAGTTAGCAGTTAGTAGCGCTCAAGAAAATTTAAATCAAGCAAAAGAAACTTTAAATCAATTAATTAAAAGCCGCGATACTAACATTCAAAAAGCGAGAATAGATCTAAGTCAAGCTAAAGTTAATTTTTTAAAAGTAAAAAGTCATAGTGGCTTAAAGTCTACCATACAGCAATTAAAATTAGCAGAAGCACGACTTCAACGTATGATCATTCGTTCGCCGAGAAACGGTCAAATTTTGAAAATTTTTGCTTATCCAGGGGAAGCAATTTCTCAACAAGGGATTTTAAAACTAGGTAATACCCAAACAATGTATGCTGTGGCAGAAGTTTATGAAACTGATGTTAGTGCAATTAAACTTGGACAGCAAGCAACTATAACAAGTACTGCTTTTGCTCAACCTTTGACAGGTAAGGTATCACAAATTGGTCGGCTAGTATTTAAAAATAATATCATCGGTGATGATCCAACAGCAAAATCAGATGCTCGTGTGGTCGAGGTAAAAATTCGTTTAGCAGAAAGTAAATTAGCATCTAATTTTAGTCAGCTACAAGTGGATGTAGCAATTGATTTAACTTCTCCTGGAGTGCAGCAAAATGATTCACCATAGGAAAAGAGACTGGGGAGGTCCTCCCTTAGCTTGGTTGAATTTAATTCATGTAAAAGGCCGTCTCATTGTAGCGATATCAGCTATTTGCTTTACTGTAGCTCTAATTTTTATGCAGCTTGGCTTGTTTAGCGCTGTTTTAAAATCAGCTACCTTGATTTATGACAATCTCAACTTTGATATTGTTTTAATTTCATCTAAATCTTTAGAGGCTACATTCACACAACCTTTTTCGCGACAACGTTTATATCAAGCTCAAGGAATTAAAGGCGTAGCATCTGCAATGCCATTTTATACATCATTCTTCGCATGGCGCAATCCACAAACGCATCAGACTCGTCAAATTTTAGTGTTAGGTTTTAATCTTCGCGACCAAGTATTAAAAATTCCAGAAGTCTACGAATATATTACAGCATTACAACGCCAAGATACAGTGCTAATGAGTCGTTTATCTCGCAATGATTTCGGTTCTCAAACAGTCGGTCTAAAGACAGAACTGGCAGACAGAAAAATACAAATTGTCGGTTCTTTTAGCATAAGTAACAGTTTACGAGCAGATGGAAGCGTCATTATGAATGACCAAAATTTTATTCGTTTTTCAACTGGGCGTTCTCTCGATGATGTTAGCTTAGGTTTGATTACAGTTGAACCTAATACCAACATTAATACTGTTATCAGCAATCTTCGCCAATTACTGCCCAAAAATATCGAAGTCAAGAGCCGTAGTGAAGCTGAAAATCGCGATCAAAAATACTTCATTCTTTCTACTTTTACTGGGTTAGTTTTGAGTATTAGTGCTGTTGCCGCTTTCGTTGTTGGCATTGTCATTATTTTTCAAATCTTGAATGTAGACGTGACAGAACATCTTCACGAGTATGCAACTTTAAAGGCAATTGGGTATACAAATTACTACTTATCTTTAGTAGTCCTTAAACAAGCTGTTTTGATGTCAAGTATAGGCTTTATTCCCGCACTTTTTATCGCTTCATTACTATACAAAATAATTTATGAAGTAACAAAATTACCAATATATTTAACCTTAGATAAGGTAATTTTTGTATTTTTCTCAAGCCTAATTATGTGTTGTTTATCTGGTATTATTGCTTTGCGTAAAGTTTTAGTTGAAGACCCTGCTAGTATTTTTTAAATTTTAATTTATAAATTTTAATTTTATTCAAAAAAATATGCAATTGTTGATATTAATATTACTTGTTGCTTGGCAAAATATATATCATAACAAAAAACGATTTTTAGCTGCATTTCTTGCCATTGCATTTGCTGTTTCATTCATGTTTTTACAGCAAGGTTTTCAAGAGGGATTATTAAATAGTAATATTAAATTTATTCAAAAATTAAATGCCGACTTAATCATGGTTAATCGGTCACGATATGCCAGCTATATTGAGCAAAGTTTTCAAAAAATTAGGTTATATCAAGCAAAAGGTTTTCAAGGTGTAGAAGCTACTTATCCATTATATATCACAATGGGAATTTGGAAAAATCTTAAAGATACAAAAGAACGTTCTATTAGAGTTTTTGCATTCAATCCTGCTGATGTGGTGTTTCTTATTCCTGATGTTCAAAACTCAGTAGACAACTTACATCTTCCAAATACGCTATTAGCTGATAAAAAATCTTTTAAAGTTTATGGTTATATGGATAAAGGGGTGATTGCAGAACTATCGAATCGTCAAATTCAAATAATTGGTACGTTTGAATTAGGCGCGGATTATGTTACCGAGGGAAACCTCATTATGAGTGATCAGAACTTCCTGCGGATATTTGCCGAACGTCCATCTGGCTTTTCGGCAAAGATTCGTTCTTCTCTAGATAAAGTCGATTTAGGTTTAATCAAACTTAAATATGGAACTAATATTAATAGTTTAGTTAAAAGTCTGAATAAATCTCTTCCTCAAGATATTAAAGTTTTTGATAAACAAGATTTTATTCAAAGAGAACTAAAACACTGGAATCAGACAACTTCTGTTGGTTTCGTGTTTGGTTTAGGGAAAATAATTGGTTTTATCGTCGGTATGATTATTGTTTACAATATTATTTATACAGATATTAATAATAATCTACCGCAATACGCTACTCTCAAAGCGATGGGTTATTCTACTTTATATCTTCAAAATATTATTTTTATAGAGTCAATAGTGATGTCATTTCTGGGTTTTGTGCCAGGCTTTTCTCTGAGTGTATTAATATATAAATTAATTGCTAACGTAACAGGTTTATTAATGCAGATGAGTTTGAATGCAATTCTATCAGTGTTACTATTAACAATTTGTATGTGTATACTTGCAAGTCTAATTGCTAGCAGAAGACTGCATAATCTTGACCCGGCTGAACTTTATGGGCAAAAGTTTTAAGTTTCGGCTTAGTTTTGGAATTAAATTTGATTTATTTTTTCACTATTATGCAATCAAAATCAGTAATATTAGCCAAAAACATTAATCATTATTACGGAACAGGACAACTGCGAAAGCAGATTTTGTATGAAATATCTACAGATATTAAAGTCGGTGATATTATCATCATGGCTGGACCTTCAGGTTCTGGAAAAACAACCTTGTTGACATTGATGGGGGGATTGCGTTCAGTTCAGGAAGGTAGTTTGAAAGTATTAAGTCATGAACTATATAGAGCAACAAGTATTCAATTACAGGGATTGCGAAAACAAATTGGATTTATTTTTCAATCTCACAATTTATTAAATTCATTAACAGCCTGTCAAAATGTACAAATGTCTATAGCTTTACATCAACACTTTTCAAGGCAAGAAGCCATCTATAAATCGCAGGAAATTTTAGAAGCTGTAGGACTTGGCAATCATATTGATGCTTATCCCAATCAACTCTCTGGAGGACAAAAACAAAGAGTAGCAATTGCTCGTGCTCTTGTTAGTCAACCTAAACTAATTTTGGCAGACGAACCAACATCTGCCTTGGATAAAAAAACAGGTCGGGATGTTGTAGAACTCATTCAACGACTAGCAAAAAAACAAGACTGTGCAATTTTAATAGTAACTCATGATAACCGCATTTTCGATATTGCCGATCGCATTCTCTGTTTAGAAGATGGTCGATTGTTTGAGTGACAATATCCACAAAGCAATAATTCAAGTTTTACCCACAAGCAGTATATCTGCCTAGCTGCCGAACAGAATTTGGTTATGTTGCAAAAACTTGCAACATAACCATTAGGAAACGCCTTTCCCCAACCTGGTAGTACTTGTAAGGTGTAGAACTCTTTGAACGTGCGCTCGTTGTTTTGCATCTGATTTATCTGGGGTTAGATGGTGTTTAGTTTCGGCTATAGCTTGAGCTTCTTTCGGGAAGATGGTTGATATTAGTTGTTGATTAATTGGCTTATTATCTAAAGATTCTAAGAAACTATTTAAACGTTTAATTTCGCTATCGTCCCGTTTTGGGTCGTAGTTTATCCCCAATTCGGACTGGAGCTTTGTAAAGGAACACTTATATTTATTGAGATTACCTCCCTGTTTCCAGAGCAAACGGGGGCTACCATCTTCATTAACTGAGCCAATATCAATACCAAATTTAATACCTCTTACTCCGCCATGACCGTAATAACTAACGATGGCTTTGACTTGATACTCTCTCCACAACTGCTCAATTAGCTGGGGCATTGTGGGTTTATTTACTGCCACTTTCTCAATCGTTCGGCGCATTATTTCTTCGCCGGGAAGTCCATCGCGTTCGACCCGTTCAAGCTGATTACGAGTCATAGCCTTTTGCTTACTTTCCCAACTACTTTGGACTGGGTTTAGCTGAAATTATCGCTCTAGTAGTCGGGCGGAGTGTTCCGAATGGGCGTAATTGTTCCAGGTGCGAATAGATTTACCATCTAGGTTATTAACTCTAGATGCAACGATGTGGGTGTGGTCGTGTTCTTTGTCTGAGTGTCGCGCTATAAAGAAGTCATAAGCTGGCAGTTCTGTTTCTATAAATTCATCAACTAGTTCTTTTAATTTAGTGTCAGCTATCCTTTTATCTGGCTGTTTGACTTGGGATTCATCACCTTGAAGCCGCGATAGCACAATGATATTCTCGCAATCCTTAACGCCTGAAAGGGTTGTGATAGCGACACAATTGTTAGAGGATCTATGGAAAAGCCTCATTTAATTGCCTGTGAACACCCGCGCGATCGCATCCAATTTTAATCCTGAGTCGCTGGCGTTAACTGAACCAGTTCCGCTAACTTTGCACCCGGCTGAAGTTTACCTTAACAGTCTAGGGGAGGGTTCGCGGCGGACGATGCGGGAGGCACTGAATGCGATCGCTCAACTACTAACCAGTGGCACTTGTGATGTAAGCACCTTGGATTGGTCAAAGTTGCGTTACCAGCACACAGCTGCGGTCAGGTCGGTGCTGATGGAAAAGTACAGTCCGGCGATGGCGAACAAAATGCTATGTGCATTGCGGCGGCGCGGGGAAAAAGCTGATGTGGATGCGTTTACACCTCATGATTTTAGAAGAACTTTTATCGGTAATCTACTGGATGCGGGTGCAGATATCGTCACGGTAGCGAAACTTGCAGGTCATGCGTCACCAAGTACGACAAGTAAGTATGATCGGCGGGGGGAAGCAGTGAAGAAACGGGCGATTGATTTGCTGAATGTGCCTTACAGTAGGCGGAAAAACCGCTAACTTTCTTAGTTCAGTATTTGAAAAAATATCTATAAGTAAGTTATAAAATATTAAAAATTATATATAAATATATTACAAGTACAGGATTGTAGTATTAGTATAAATCAGTAACTTGTGATGAGTGTTTTCACTTTTTTTTATTTTAATAAAAGAAAAATATGAACTGTCAAAATATTAAATTCAATGTAATAGATCTGAAGAAAGACATCACTAACTTATTTTCTCATCTAGATAAACTGATGCTTAAAATAAGTGAAATCATGGATTTTGTGGATGAAAACGGTAATAAAGATGAAACAAGTGAGAAAGCTAAATATTATCAAAAAATTTTTCAAAGCTTACAGTATGATATTGAAAATCAAGAGTTGAGAATGGCAATATTAGCACCATTAAAATCAGGTAAAACTACTATAATTAATACAATCATAGGACAAAAACTTTTGCCAACCAGAGTTAAGGCAATGACAGCATTGCCAACTAAAATTGTTTTTACAACAAAAGAATTACAACCAACTCTATTACTAAACCATTCAACAATAGAGTATTTCAAATATTGCATTGATAGAATCAAAACAGAAATCGAAGATAACGAGCAAGTTATAGCTAAAATAAATAAAGATTTAAAAAAATTAGTCGAAAAAATTCAAAACTCACAAAAAGACGAAAACTTATCTAAGATTATTAATGCACAAAATGAAATTAAAATTGAGGGACAGGAAAAAATATTAAATATACTTACTGATTTGAATGATTTAATTCGTCTTTATCATCAATTTGGCACAGATAGGAAAAACGACATAATTGATATTCCTTGTATTTATACACCATTGTTTAATTTACAAAAAAAACAAAAGTCCCAGTTAGGTAATTTAGTAATTGTAGATACGCCAGGTGTAGATGACGTAGGAGGAAAACATAACTTTGAGGCTGTTGTAAGACATGAAGTAGAGAAAAGTTCAATGGTATTACTTGTCATTGATTTTACTAAACAAGATAACAAAATAGCAGATCAAATTAGAGAGGAAGTAAACAGTTTTATTAATTTACGAGGTCAAGATAATTTATATATCGTAGTTAATAAATGGGACATAAATCTTAATGGTACTGAAGTGATGGATTTTCAGGATTTGCAAGAGAGTGTAGCTATAGGATACAAAATAGATAACTCAAAAGAAGACAATCGTGTATTTGCAGTATCTGGTTTATACGGAGAGATTGCTACTCAATTCTGGCAAGCACCAAAGAGTAAAGAAAATTCTCAGTTTCAGGAAATAGCTAAAAATTTTCTACGTATATATTTAAGAAAGGTTAGTCCTGAAGATTTTGAAAATACTACTCTTGATGAATTAGGAAAAAAAGTTGACGAGATGTGGAACGAATCTCGTTTTTCTATATTTTTAGAAAATGTGATCAATTTACTGATAGAGCAAGTTGCACCTCGTTCTATGATATCTGCACTTAACTATAGCTATAACTCTCTAAAAGATTTTACAGAAAAAATAAAATTTAGAATATCTAGCATGAATAGTAATTTTCATGATCTTGAAAAAGAAATTAGTAATTTACAAAGAGATAAAACAGAGCTAAAAGATAAAAAAAATCTTTTTTTATCTTTTGCAAAAGGAGAAATTGAGAAAGAATTTGAAGTAATAGATAAAAGCATTGATGATTTAAAAAACAAAATAAATAATCTTAAAAATAATACACCTTCATATCTCAAAACCTCACCTAAAGAATACGTAGAAAATTCACTTAAAGAATCCGAGCAATATAATGCTTTAATAAATAATTTTCATGAAATATCAGAAATAACATTTAGTGAACCAGAGCTACTTTATAAATATCTATTAGGTAAAATATATAATAAAGGTATTTTAGATTTTAAGTTTAGTACTGAAAAAGAGTCAAAGGAAAAACAAAAAGAGATTATTGAAATAATAAGCTCTATGCTAGGGGAATTAATTGAAAAAATACATGAAATTTTAAATAAAAATATCAAAGTCAAAAATAAAGAATTTGAAGGTTTATTTAGTGAAGAAATATTGCCTTTTGTAAAAAAAGTAATTACTCGTATTAACAATGAATTTATGATAGATTTTTCTGATAATCCGCCGGAATTAGAAAAATATCTATCTAACCTAAAAACTAAGGAAAAAAGAATTAATGATTTGGAGATTTATAAGACTGAGTATAGTATTTTAGGAAAATTTAAAAATTTGTGTAAGAGAATGTTTGGCTACGAGATTAGACCTTATAAAATACTAATTAAAGAATACTTCATTCTAATGTACGAAATTTTAATTGAAGTGCTAAAAGAATATCCACAGACAGTAAAAGAAGAAGTTATCCAAAATAACAACACCAAATTTGATAAATATTTTAGTTTCATAGAATATAGATTAGAAGAATTTATTTCAACTTTAGAAAAGTCTACACAAAATCAGAGTGATGAAGTGCGAAATAAACTGAAATTTTTAACGTCAGAAGAGTGGGAGAAAGAAGTTATAACTATAAAAAACAACATTCAACGACTTAAAGATTATACAGAACAAATTTTAATTGAATCATCTGAAGAATAAGAATAAACATGAGTAATTTGGATTTCAATGACTTAAAGGATTTTCCTGTAGCTAAAGCTCAACTTATAATTCAGCTATTTAACAGCATTGAACAAAATTTAAGGCAGGTTGAAAGGCTCAACGAAACAGAAAATTATCGTTTGTTTGAAAATATAAAAAGTGAAGATAAAAGATGGTCAAAAATAATTATTGAAAATAATATCCGTAATATGAAGGCACTTGGAGAATTTGTATTGAATCAATATAAAACTCTTAATGATGTTCAATTAATAAAGAAAGAAATTATTAATAAAGTGGAGGAAATACAAAATTATGTTGATATTCAAGGAACTAATTTTAATTATCTAGGTCAGCAAATGAATACTATTAAGATGGATCTTAAAGCAGAGAGTGTTTATGACAATATTTTAGCTGAATGGAAAGCTCAACTGCGTGATGAGAAAAGATATAGTAATTTTCCTTTTATGATTCCATTAATGGTATTAGTAACCCGCATCTTTTCTAGTGCCGTTATTTATTCCAGCGAAACCGATCTACTTTGCAAAAGGCTTATTAACGATATAAAAGCTTCAGATATTAATGCTAAATTTCCTGCTCACCCTTTTACCATTAGTAAACTTATAGAGCAAACAATCTCATCAATAAATAATAAAGAGCGTGAAACTTTTGCTTTATCAATTTATGGAGAACAAGAACAATATTGGGATAGCACGTTTGAATTATGGAAAGATGCACCAAATTTATTTGTTATTTGCACAACTATAATATCAGCGATACAAGGAAACAATCATATTAAAGATACCTCTGACAAAGCAATATTGTTTTGTGGCAAACGAAATATTTTTGTATCATCTGTAACTGACAAAAACTATTTTCTTAAAACAGTTGTTAATGAGACAGCAACTTACTGCAAGGCTAGAGCTAAAAAATATCCATTTTAAAACTTAACCATAGATTCGCTATAGCATTTAAACAGATGGAAACTGAACCAAAAATTGGACTAGTTTTAGTTGGTGGTGGTGCTAAAGGAGCTTACCAAGCGGGTGCTATCAAGTATTTATCAGAAAAACTAAAATTTGTACCAAATATTATTGCTGGTACAAGCATTGGCGCTCTTAACGGTGCTATTTTAGCATCTCATAAGTCCTTCCCGGAGGCTGTTAAGCGATTGAATGATATCTGGGATACAAAAATAGATAAACGTAAAATTCTAGATATTGATCCCTGGTTTCCAATAAAAACTGCCGTAATTAAGCCAGAATTTATTGAAAACCTATTACGCGAAAATGTTCAAGCAAATGCTCTAAGAAATGGTATTGAATTATGGGTTACTGTCTTTCCTTCCATAAAAATTAATGTTCTTGGTATTGGAGGCAGTGCTATTCAGGCTCTGGGTAATTTTGTGATTGCTAGTGCAGGAAAAAAACCTCACTGGCATTCTGTTAAAAATATTGCTAATGAACAAGACCTCTACAATTTAATTTTAGCAAGTGCAGCTATTCCTGTTGCTTTCCCTACACGAACAGTTGAAGGACAACTATATTGTGATGGTTTCTTAGGTGATAATATTCCTGTTAAGCCTTTAGCAGTTCGTGGATGCAAATATGTAATAGTCATTCATCTGTGTGATAAAGAAATTTTTGATTCTAGCAAGTTTCCTGATACAGCAATTATTGAAATAAGACCAACAAAGCCAACTACAAAGTCTGGTAGTGGAATTATTGGCTCACTAAGTAGTATGCTAGATTTCAGCCATAAACGGATTGAAGAATTAAAAGAGTGTGGAGAAAAAGATGCTCAATATTTCACAGAATATATATTTGATAAATTAGAAATATGGAAAAAATGGCATGAATCTCATGAGAAAATGCTAGCATCAGCAGAAAGATTCCAGCAGCTTTCAAAATTAAAACTAATTAATATACAAAATGTCTTGATAGCCCATAACCAAAACCGTGAAATAAGGAATTTACCGTCTATAAAATGGTCTTTCCAATTAGCCGAATCTGCTCAAGAATGGGCAAATCATTTGGCTTTAAATAATTCCTTTCAACATAGTTCTACCCAAAACATAGAAATTATTTGGGTAGGGGCTACAGGAACTCACTCAAAATCAAAGATGATTGAATTTTGGGGTTCACAACAGAAGATTTGCAGCGATAATATATCAATTAATGGAAGTTGGCAAGATATTTGTACTCAAGCAAACGAAGTAGGCTGTGCATTGGCAACGAACGGTGCAAATGATTACCTAGTATGTCAATATGGGGTAGATATAGCATAGACGCTGTTGGCGATTCGGGAAACGCTTACCAGGGCTGGTGGCTTGAGGAATAAAGTGATGAAGTTGTATGATCTCAAGCCATGTATTACAAAATAAAAAATGCCCCCTTTCTTTGGCGGGTTTCCACAAAAGCGCAAAGATTGACAAGATTAAGAAATATTTCGCCAACGGGATCTATATAGCGGGTATAAACCTTTGAAATGCTGGCGACATTTGACGAGTTTCAATACTAGTATTCATGATAGTGATCGCTGTCATGGCTGCTGAGTTTGTAACAAATGATTGCAGACATCAGCCGATTGACTAAGTTTGTGTTGTCTAAACTTGAGTTTTTTTAGAGCTAAAGAGAATCTGAGCAAATATAGATTTAAATCAATAGTATTTAAATTTTATAAGCTATTTATTGATGATATTTGGGGTAAGTAAGAAAAAAAAGTAAGAAAAAGTTTGATGAGGCAGTAAAAATGCTTGTCTAGTAAGGGTTTTGGAAGCCACGACCGAGCAACACTGTTGCTCGGTCGTACCTGCGAGCGCAAATTCTAGCCCCGACTTTGCAATAGAGATGCACCACATTAATTTGAAAAACTCTTGCTCTGGCTTGTTTGCAGCAACTTGAGTAAGAAATACCTTGGTTGGTTGACCATCAACGTTCTAGGCGTCACCGTGCCAATTTGGGAAAATCGTACGCTAAGGCTGAACGTCATTGTCTGTCTAGGTTTGAGGTGTTAATTTTTTTGTTGGTGCAGAGTATTGGTAGTACTCTGCACCATCTGGAAAGACGTTAGTGAGTCAAAAGTGATAAATACTGGCACAAGCCGCGCAATATCAATACTTTTAAGAGCCAATGCTGTTTACCCTTCTTGCGTAGAATAGGCTAGCAGCCAGGGGTGAAAGTAAAGCAGATACCTGCACCTTTACCAATAAACTAATTGATACTGGCACATTTTCCAGAGAGGTGCGCTCGCATTCTTGCCAAGGTGAAAATAGGTAAATGATTGCACTCTAGATATTAATAGCATCTAGAGCAAACGTGATCGCATTTACTACCAGCAACGCGGAGATGTGATTGCACTCCCTTATCAACAGAAGAAGTTGAACTAAGCACTAACTCTTGCTTTGTGTTTTCTTTCGCCGAAATTTGTAACCTAAACCAATTAATGTAAAATAACCTAGCAATGTTGAAGGTTCTGGAACAGATGTTGAAACAGGAGGTTCTATACTTAACCTTGAGTTTTCTAACCCCACAACTTGAAGTCCAACGGATTGAAGCCTATTAATTCTTTCCTCAGTCCAATCTTCAGGTTGCAAAAAACCTAGAAATTCAATTTCCCCTTCACCAGCTAAGTTAGGATCAATGTTCTGAAGAAAAGCAATATTTGTAATGTCATTTGCGCTCGCACAAGTTTTACCCAAAAGTGAGCAAAGCCGGTCAAGCCCTTGCCCCGCAAAGTTGGCTTTTTGCGTAAATCTCCATTTAAAAGCTAGATTATTAAAGTTTCCACCCTTGTTAGAAAAAATAATGCCTTCATCACCTTGTTGTACACCAGCTAAATACGTTACAAATTCTGCTGACGTTTCAGATATAAGAAGGTTGGGGGCATCTACATACTCTAGTTCTGTGGCTTTAGTACGCTCTTGAACAAAAAAGTCTCCTCTACCAAAGACAGGAGTTTCATCCCAATACCACTTAAACTGATCCGCGATTGTGAAAGAACAATTGCCTCCTGGTAATGGATCAACTCCTATTCCTCGACAGATATTTGTTGCCAGTCCTGAGTCTATAGATGTTATTTCCTGATACCAATTAAAGTGATCAAATCCACCGAAAGATGCAAGGCTATTCAAATTATTGAATCCCTGTATCACTGCTAGCTCTGGCTGAAAATTTGCATATATAGCATTACTCAATTTTGATTTTGCAACATTGCCATTTTCATCGGTAATTTTAACTGTGTTTTTAAGGAAATCATCAATTGTGTGAAGCTGTACAAACCATGTATTTTCCCGTGCAGAGCCACTGACATCTGTAAATCCTTTAATTCCACTGAGTCCTGTCCCCTCAAAATTATCATACTGGGTAACTCTCAATTGGTAATCTCCAGGTTTTAACCGAATATCGAAACCAGCATCAAATGTTAATCCTGTTATAGGATCAGGTCTATTACCTAAAATACTTGCATCATCAACTATAGCAACTTGATTTCCACTAGAATCAAATATTGCCAAAATTGGATCAAAACCACCCCTGGAAACCTGTTGTTTTTTGAAAGATCCCCCAGGAACGGTTGGTGAGTCAAAAGAAATACCCCCTCCATAAGAGAGGGTTCTAATCCGGATACCAACATCACTATCAGTACTAAATAACTTAGGTACAGTAAAGTTCAAAGAAGTATTGCCTCCTGGACTAGGAAGACTTCCACCAATAGCGACTCCATGTGCTGACTTCGCACCAAAAACAGTTGAAACTACAAGACAAAAACCTATAACAAAGTTACTTATACGCATTAGTTACTTAATCAGGGTTAGCGCATCTCAAACCCTATTGACAGGTGGATTCTAGCACAGGGGAGGAGTTTGAGAGAGCCGCTGCCAATACAGAAACCATGTACTGATCATTCATAGCCGCGCGGCGTGACTTTTGGCGAATACTGCGGCGAAAAGATGATTCTCGTTCTAAGGCATTAAGGGCAATACGACGTAGCAAGGCAAAATTCTGTGGACTGTGCAGAGAACGAATCCGACATTCATCTTCATGAAACGTGACATCTAATGTCCAATGAACAGAGTTTTCGATGCCCCAGTGCTGTCGAATTGCACTAGCAATCTTATTAGCATGACTGGCGAGACTAGAGATATAAAATTGCACCTCATGGGTAATTTTATTCCAATGCTGAATTGAACGCACTACCATCACGACTGTTTTGAAGCCTATCCAATCTTCTTGTTCATCAAGTGCAGGAATTTGTGAGATAGGCACAGCGTAAACTTTACGATTTTCAATTCTGTGATGCCCTTTTTCTACCCGTTGACTAATATTTACATCAATACCTTGAAAGCCTAGAGATAGTGAAGTCTCGAACCAATTCTTCACTTGTTGGTGTAGTGTGGGATGATTATCTTTCAGACTCAAAATATAATCGGCATCAGCTTCTATGAATTTTTTTACAATCGATTTCTGAGTACCCATTGCATCAATAGTAATGATGCAACCAGATATGTCCAACATTTCTAAGAGTGCTGGAATTGCGGTAATTTCATTAGATTTGGCATTAACCTTCGTTTGTCCCAAGATCAAACGGTGTTCTTTTGACCAAGCACTAACCAGATGTAAAGCTTTCAGTTCAGATTTTCGGTCATATGAACCTTTAAGAGCTTTACCGTCTATAGCGACTACTTCCACCCCTAACTTCTCAACTATCGATTGTATCCACACCTGGAAACATTGCTCAAATTCTTTAGGGTTAATTCTTTCAAACACTCTTCTGAAAGTATCAGGACTGGGAATTCCAAAGGGCAGTTCTAAAAATGTTTCCAACCATTCTTTTTTATTAAGCCCATATTCCTCAATATCCTCCCAGCCTTCTGCGCCCGCTATTACTGCTAAAATGGAAATGGTGATGATATCAGTGAGTAGATGTAATCTCGTTTTTTCTACTCTTGGGTCTTTTATTTCTGTAAAATATTCTTGAAATTTACTAATAATTTTAAAGCTATCTATATTGGATGTAAAAAATGTTTTCGTTTTATTTTTATTCTCAAATCCTGTTGACATAACTCTAGAGGTTGTAGCTAGGTGGATTGCTATACTTTTGCAGAAATTGACCCAGAAATTAAAAATAGATGTTAACAAGTGTACAACGTATTTTAAGTATTATTACCCAATCTACAATCCTAGAAACTGGAAAAGTCTTGACCTAGCTCGGATAGTACTACTTTGTTCCCAACTTAATGACTAATCAACCAGGTCCGCTTGTCAATAGGGTTTGAGACGCGCTAACCCTGGTTACTTAATAAATCAAGATGGTAACTTGCATTAAAAGAATGGCAAGTCTTAGACAAATAAATCATACTAAAATATCACAATATAACTTAGTAAATGTACTGAAAAATATTAAATCTTCAAAGATATTAAATCTTTATATTGTGAATTTGTAAAAAATTTGTGGCTCTTGCATTCGTTTTATGGTAAGGCATTAAAATCGCAGTTTTATAGAAAGGTTCAAAAAATCAAAATCCAGTCACAGCAAGGAACGCAGGCTATGATTAGATTTTATTTATTATTCGATTACATAAAATGAACTGAAGAGCCAAATTTGTTTATTATCAGAAACAATTGATAAGTTTACTAATAAGCTTATAATAACCTGCACTACATACTGGAAAACCACTTTTTAATACTGTCTTTAATAGAATATAAGCAGTCTAATGAACTAAATTATTTAGAAGAGATGAAGTAGAAAAAGTACATTACTGTAATTTTATAGTAAATTCAAGAAACCTCTGCATGAAGCTAGGCATAGCTTTATGATTATTCCTATACATCTAATTTTAAAATTATGATTTAAAAATTTTCCCCTCTGCTATCCAATGCTTCGCAAGGAAGTTTCGGGGTCGCTCCTCGCTAAAACCTTAATAACCAGCGCTTTTGGACAAGTCATCAATTCCGTTTCTTACTTAATGTTCTTACTTGGCATCAATATATAGTTGCGCTACACGATTGGGCTAATACGTGTAATTGATGGCGAAGATTATTGATTTCACGTTGTTAGACCAAAGGTGTAATCCCCTGTTCGGTAGTAAAAATCCCGCAAAACTGGCAAAATTATCTATAGATAATAATACCTTTGCCAAAATAAGAGCCTACAAAAATTTTAAATTGGTATTAGCCCTTATCATTCCAGATTACGAGGTTCTTATGTCAGAAGGAGAAAAATTGATCGCCATTAAGGCATCTGATGCACCGACAAGAACTAAGCCCTCAAACTATCCTGAACCGTTTGCATCGCGTATGGTGGGCAGGGAGAAACACCCACTAGGTGACTTGTTTGGGATTACGAACTTTGGTGTAAACCTAACACGCCTAGCTCCAATGGCAATTTCAGCCCTTCGTCACGCTCACACCTTGCAAGACGAGTTCGTGTACATCTTGGAGGGGCATCCAACGCTTTGTACCGACGAAGGTTATACACAACTCTCCCCAGGTATGTGTGCCGGCTTCAAGGCTGGCACTGGTAACGGCCACCATCTAATCAATGAAACAAGAGAGGATGTTCTTTACCTCGAAATCGGAGACAGAACATCCTCTGACTCAGGCAGCTATCCCGATGATGACCTGATGGCCAATTTCGAGAATGGCTTGTGGAGATTTGTCCACAAAGACGGTACACCGTACTAATTTTGTCAGAGCCAGTAGGGCGCTATTTGGCATTAAGTAAATGAGCAATAAAATGTTCAGGAGTCGGAATTCGGAAGTAAGGAGTTTTAATTAATTACTTCTCTGATTTTGAAGGAAACTAGGTTGAAATAATAGTTCAGCTTCAACTGCTTAGACTAATACCACAATCTAAGCAACTCTTAACAAATAGGCGGCGAAGCGGAGTGTCTGCTGCTGCCTGCAACAATCTGGGTGGCTCAACGAGTGGATTTCTGGCAGTGGCAGACACCGCCTATTTGAGATTTATCGGTTAAGAGTTGCGCCATCAACTAGAGAGACATGCCTTTAGTCTGTCTTCTTTCTTGTTGCTGTTTTTCTGATATTAGTTGTTGCAATACGCGGTCGCAAGAGTGCCAAAGCTGAATATCTTCTCTTTCTACTGACCCCAAATTAATCGGTGAATACTCAAGCTCACCTGACTGGTTTCGGTTGACTGCCACTCGAAAAATTTCACCTCGTTCATCATGGGTAAATACCAGTTCTCTACCCTGTTTCTCCAGAGTGGCGCGTTTGAATCTCAGTCCATTTGAGCCAGTTTCTCTTAATTGCCAGTTGATTAATTTAACAGCAATAGGCACAGCCATAGCTAAGAATTCTGACTCTTGACGCTGCTTTTCTGTGAGTGACTGTTCTGGTTCAGACTTTTGAGTTGCCAGTTGATTACTAGCGATTAGTACCAATTCTCTAGCTTCATCTTGTGTCCATTTGGCTGGGCTGGCAAAGAGAATTTCTGCAACTTCTTCAGATGGCTTATTATCTAATAGCGCCCGCATAGCAATTTCTTTGTCTCGGTCAGTCACTAATAAATTTTGCAAGTCGGCGCTGTAATACTTATATAACTCGGTTGTTTGATTCGGGGTTAGTTTTGGTTTATCTGCGGCTAGAGTTTGAGCTTTGTTAAGAGCAATTGCATCTACTGGTTTTTGTGATCTATGGAGTTGCTCCAAATAAACAATCCCTGCTTCCAGGTCGTCAAATATGGTTCTTCCGGCTGATAGCTGCTGCTGATTTTGAGAAAGTTGTTGTATTAATTCTAATACTGTTTCAGTTAAGGCTGACTCGACAGTTGATTGCTCAATATAATCAGAGATTGATGAAATAGCTCTTTTCTCTCGATAGGATTGTAACTCATTCGCAAGCACTGCATCCAGGTCATTAAATGTAGTTTTAGCTGTAACGAGTTGCTCTTTGTATTGAGAAAGTTGTTGCGTTAATTCTAATACTGCTTCAGTTAAGGCTGACTCGACAGTTGATTGCTCAATATAATCAGAGATTGATAAGATAGCTTTCTTCTCTGTATGGGATTGTAACTCAGCCGTCAATGCTGTTTCAAAGTCATTGAATGTAGTTTTAGCTTCAAGTAGCTGCTGATGATATTGAGAAACTTGCTGTGTTAATCCTAATACTGCTTGGCTTAAAGCTGACTCGATAGCTGATTGCTCAATATAATCAAAGATTGATAATATGGCTTTCTTCTCTGCATGGGATTGCAACTCAGCCGTAAATGCTTCATCAAAGTCATTGAATGTAGTTTTAGCCTCAACAAGTTGCTCTTTGTATTGAGATAGTTGCTCTGTTAATCCTAATACTGTTTTAGTTAAAGCTGACTCGATAGCTGATTGCTCAATATAATCAGAGATTGACAAAATTGCTTTCTTCTCTGCGTGGGATTGCAACTCAGTCGTCAAGGCTGTTTCAAAGTCATTGAATGCAGTTTTAGCTCGAAAGAGTTGTTGCCGATAAATAGATAGTTGTTCTGTTAATTGTGGCAACGTTTCAGCCAAGGCATCATCAACTACTGACTGTTCAATAAAGTCAGAGATTGCATCCACTGCTCTTTGTGATGATAGTCGTTGCTCTTCATTAACAATCGCGGCTCCCAGGTCGTCAAATGCGGTTTTTCCTGCTTCAAGCTGCTGCTGATACGCGGACAGTTGTTCTGTTAATTGTGGTAAAGTTTCAACCAAGGCATCATCAACTACTGACTGTTCAATAAAGTTAGAGATTGCATCCACAGCTTTTGGTGAAGACAGTTGTTGCTCTTCATCAACAATCGCGGTTTCCAGGTCGTAAAATGTGGTTTTATTATTAGCTAGCTGCTGCTGATACGCAGACAGTTGTTCTGTTAATTGTGGTAACGTTTCAGCCAAGGCATCATCAACTACTGACTGTTCAATAAAGTCAACGATTGTATTTATGAATCTTTGGCTCTCCACTGCTTGCTCTTTAGGATTCTTCAACAGATTCTCAATAAGCTCGTCATCCCGTTGGGGCTGGTAGTCAATCCCCTTATGTTTTTGTAAACCTGGGAATGTGTAGGCAGGCCCCAAAGATGTGCCGCTAAATTTCTGGTCATTCCAAGAGTACGAAATGCCCTTACTTTTACCGTTGCGCGTTAATCCGTGACGAACTTCTACACCTTGTAATTGCAACCGCTCAACCAGTTGAGGCATAGTTAGTTTATCTATTGTGGCGCGGTCGATTAATTCCTGGAGTTGTTGCTTAATGGGGCGTTCTTGTGGCGTAAGGCGCTCACCGTTGATATATTCTTCATGTTCTCTTTCTAGGCGTTTTTGTTGTCCTATACTGGGATTACGCGATAATTTTTCATGGCTACTCTGGGTTTGTTGTAAACCATAATCTCGTTCTAGCTGCCGGATAATGGTTTCGCTGCGCTTGTAATCCCAGCTATCATGTACAATCCTCCCGTTATTTAACCGAATGCGGCTGGCGCAAATATGTATGTGGTCGTGTTCGGTATTGCTGTGTCTGTAGACTACGTACTGATTACTGTCAAATCCCATCTCTTCGAGATAGCGGTTAGCGATTTCGTTCCATGTTGCTTCGTCTAGTCGCTCGTTGTCTGGTAGTGATAATGATGCGTGATACACTACTCGGTCAGCTTCTGGGTTTAGTTGTCGGGAAATTTTGAATTCTCTGGCCAGTGCGCGGGAGTTATTGCCACCCATGTTGCCACCAATGAGTTTGGCATCTTTCTGAGACTCCAAATAATTCAGCAGTCCACGGAATCCTCGCCCTTTAGTCTGGTTGCCAATCATCAGTTTCCTCGTCCGATTCTTCGATGAAAGTATTGGCTATTTCCCGTTGGCAGTATCGTAGCAGTTCTAGTAACTCTTGTAGAAGTTCTGGTGATGCTGGCGGTGGCAACTGCATTTTGATTGCGGTATTGGTGGCTTTGGCCAGTTGGTTGATGTTGTTGCCGATGCGCGACAGTTCCAGGTATGTATCCACTGTAACTCTGCCCAGTCGCGGTGGTGGTGGTGGGATTGGTCGCAGTAATATACAACGTCTTGTTAATTCTGCCAAACTCATGCTCGTATCTTCCGCTTTGGAGCGAATCATCTCGTATTCAATTGGGCTGAATCGCACTTGCAACATTTTAGTGCGGACAAGTGATTGAGAAGAAGCTTTAGGCATAAATCAAACCAAACAAGATGCAGTTTTTGAGGGGGTTTCCAAAGTGGGGACACCTCCCCCTTTGGCAAGCCTGCCGAGCCGAGCTTTAGCGAGGCAGCACGCAGTGCTAGGCATGGGTTGCTCCTTACCCGTCTTTGGGGGAGGCGGAAAGACTAGGGATACAACCCACTAGGGGACAAAATGCGTAATCTCCAGCTACCACGACGATGATATTACTAACGAGTTGACGTAAATTACAGTATGGATAATTTTTACTGAGAAGTGTGTGATTTATTTTTGATTAACTGTTCGTGAGTTATCTTACACGTTCTTAGTAATCACTGTTCAATCAGTTACGTTAATATCTGTTGCTGTCTCTTAACTATTTGTTGCATTGATAATTACCTGTCTTTAGATAGATGCTCCGCGTTAAAGTAAAGTTTTAAACATAAACATTAGTTTGATTTTTACTCTTGTGGCTAAAGACAATATTCCTAAGTCGAAGATTCCTCTTGCTCTTGATGCTCTACGCGCTTTGGGTGCTAAGGAATTAGATGATATTCCAGCACGAGCAGCTATAAAAAAGATGCGCCGTCAAATTGAACGGGTACTTCGTCTCGGCTATAGCTACGAGGAAGTTTCTTTTACTTTAGCCCCTTTGGATATCAACATCAGTCCTGAACGTATCCGTTATTTACTTAACGATATTCGTCGGTCTACACGCAAAAAGTCAGTTACTCCTCCTAGTCAAGAGGATGCCAGTACACAAGTTATTGATAAGCCACTTGTGAGCGAGAATTCGGCTTCGGAGCAAAGCAGTAGTCAGTCCGTTCAAAAATCTGAATCGAAATCACAACCAGAATCACAACCAAAATCAAAAGCCGCTTCATCAAAATCAACAACTCCTAAAACTCCTAAAACGGCTAAAAAGACCTCTGATGTTAAAGCGAGTGAGAATCAAAATACCTCTCGCCCTGCTTTTGTACCTCAAATAATTTCAGATGAGGATTTGTAGATGGTAGTCAAATCTAAGCAATTGGCTGACCAAGTTCAGGAAGATTTGCCTTCTTTACAGCCAAAAACTCTTGGGCGATTGGTGTTGGTGACTGGAGATAAGGGGGGTACTGGTAAAAGTGTAGTGGCGCGGATTCTCCTCGACATTTACCGCCACAGAAATATCAACTGCATTGCTTATGAGTGTGACCAGTCAAATCCTCAGCTTTATCGCCACTACAACAAGGTAGATCCTGGAGTACAAACGCTCAAACTAAATCAGCGTGGTGGTGCTGATGCGTTACAGGATGATTTGAAACGTTTATCGCCTCAAGTTTCTCTGGTGGATCTGCCTGCTGGCGCTGCTGAGTATTTTGAGTCAGTCGCTAAGGATATTTTTCTGTTTCAAAATGCCCAGCGTTTGGGTTATCGCATCACTATGGTGTCGGTGCTGGGTCGGGTTAAAGATAGTTTATTGCAGTTAAAACGGCTGGTGGATTTCTGCGGTGACAAAGTTGATTATGTAGTTGTGAAAAATCTTTACTGGGGTGATGAACACAAGTTCACTCGCTACAACAATTCTAAGGTGAAGCAGGCTGTAGAAGCATTGGGAGCAATTGAACTGTTATTGCCTGAGTTATATGACGATATTTTTGACCTCGTTGACTCGAAGGATCTTACGTTCAGGGAGGCACTAGAGCATGAGGATTTTAGTTTGAGTAATCAATCGAGAGTTTATGGCTGGATTGATGCGGTTGAGACTGAGTTTAATCGTGCGGCTGTACAGTTGGGGTTAGAGTAATGGCTGTAAGTAATGGTAATGGAAATGGTGCGGTATCTCATTTAGATAGGTTGCTATCAGAAAAGCCGCCTGAGTTTCAAGCGAAAGTGCTACGGTTTGCTTTAGATTCTGGGATGAAACAAGATGACCCGGCATTTCGGTTAGTGCAGTACATCGGTTATTTGGCGCAACTGACAGAAACTGCTCCAAACGATTGGAAATTATTATTTGAAAATTTACTCTTAGAGCTAAACGAATGGAGTCAACTGACGGCGGAGCAATTGAAGATTCAAGCCGACCACACGGAGAACATCAAAAATCTAGCGACCAGTTGCCAGAAGCTAGGGACAGCCTTGAGCGCATTAAATCTAACGTCTCAGCAACAACTTCTTCAATTAACGAGCTTAACCAAACTCTCCGAGAATTTGAACAATATCTCCCCCAGGCAACCAGAGAAATTGAGCCAACCGTTGCAAGAACAATTGAACGAGATTCAGGCGAAGATTTCTCTATTAAACCAAAAAGAAGCGGAATTAGTCGGTAAAAGTTGGGCTAGAGCTTTTATTATCTGGCTTTTCTCTCCGATTACATTTTTTATTCTGTTTTTGTTTTATTCAAATCTTTTTCCAATCAAAGTTCCTTATGAAACTACCGAGTCTTTACAGAAGATTTTGCAGAATACTAATTGGACAAATACCAAGCTGCAACGGGTTGAGAAAAGTTTGGGGACAGATCCTAACCTTAGACGGCGGCGGTGAAAATTTCAGGTTTAAAAACCGATTGAAAACAACTAGGTTTGCATTACATATTTGAGCCAAAAACGTGGAATTAAAGATAACCTGATGTAATCATTTGTTAGTTTCAAAGCGTTACCCAGATAAACAAAGCTATTGGAGAGCCAGTAATTCGCAACAGCAAAATTCACTCAACATTGGCTATTAAAAGGCTTTAAGAGTCAGCCTTTCATGTCCAAAGTAGGAAATAGCAACACTCGTGTTGCTGAATCCGCATGGTTAAAGTAATCATTCAACTAACTCTAGTCTCATTCCCTCTTGCCCTGGTACAAAGCATTCCCATATTTTTAAGCTGGCTTCAATATTTTCTAGTTTGACGATCGCTTTGAGCAAACCCAGTTCATAGATAAACCTAGTCACAATTCCCTCTAACCCATGCCGCTTGCTGCCAGGGCAGTAAACCCGCACCCTTGAACCTTTAGTAATTTCTGGTGTAGTTGGGTTCTCTTTGACCTCTTGAGGCTTGGTTAATACTGTGTCAACAGCTTCAACTTGCGACAGGTAAATAGAATCATCTGGCGGAGTTTCAGTCCTATCAATGACATTATCCTCTCCGTAGTCTAAGTGGAGATCGCTATTGTCAGTACTGACAATGGGCAATTGGCAGTGGCTATCACTGACATTAATTTCGTCGATATCTAGGGCTTTTGAGATTGAATTTTCTTCATTGTCAGTGTTGTCAGTGCTTGTAAAGGGTTTTTCACCGGATTCAATTTTTGATGCCACAAATCTTACAGAGCGACCTTTACGTACAATTTCTCCATAACCCATTTGTTCCAGTTTGAGAAATAAATCATGAGTGTAGGCACTGGGTTCTCTGCCTGCGGCCTTGGCTCGTGACTTGATGCTATCCAGTGGTCGATAAATGTCACGGACAGAAACGCCGTCTGATGTTTGGGAAGCACGGTCATAAATTTGCAACAGAATTGAGCTAATTTCATCACTATTGCTCACTTTCTCTTGCAAAACGTGAAAAGCACTCTTGTAGTATTGGGCAAGCTTGACAGCACGTTCTAGCGTATCTTTTTGCAGCGTTGTAATATCTCGGCTATTGGGTGAGTAAAAACACTCAATCAGATGCAGATTCAACGCAATTCTCAAAACCTGGGTTGTTAGTTTCGACATCCAATTACGGATGGCGGCGTGTGTCGTTTGTTCTATTTGGTCGCCAATTACCTCGACTAGCTTTTTGTAATATGCTTTAGCCTGGGGACTGCAAGAGACGTTGATTTCTGGTAATTGCTCTAGCCACTTGTAAAGTAGGGGCAAGCGATCGCTAAGTTGACAAAAGCCTTCTATGTATCGCTGTTTACGACGCTGGGGAACTGCAAACAACATTCTCGCTTGCAGCCCGTTATTGTCGTCAGCATCCTTGAAGATTCTGCGAAATACACCGGGTTGAATACCACCCGTCACAGAAACGGCTGTACGTTCTGCAAAATAACTGTCAGTTAAAGATGTACGGTCAACACAAAGGGCGGCTGCATCCCAAAGTTTTAACAAAATCTGCAAGCTTTCATCCTCACCTTTGGAGAATTGCCCCAAGGAATTAAACAGCCCTGCTATTTCATCTCTTGCCCACAACGCCCCATTGTCGGCGTTTTCAGCAGAGCGCTTTAACACAGCTTGAATGGTTGCGACTTCAAACAGATATTTCCTTAAAGCAGGTGGTTCTGGCTCATCCCCTTCACAACCGCCTTTTTCCCACTGTTTTTGCGCCCGTTTGTAATCATTATCAGCATCTTTGTAGCGCTGCACTGCGTCGGCTTGCATTTTTCGCAATGGGGCTACAACCAAGCTGTCAGCGCGGCTTTTTCCGCCACCAGACTCTAAAACTGTCACAGTCCACAGTACAGAGGGGATTTTATGAGATTGCATATCCAGATTAATTGTCGTGCCTGCTAAGGAGGCAACAGCGCTGATTAAGGGCTGCCAGATTACAACAGGATCAACATTCAAAACGTCCGCGTCATGGGTTAAATCACGGGCTAGAGGGGCGGGTAAGATAGCATCCCAGTCAATTTTATTATTTCGCCACTCGATGAGCGACTTGAGCCGCATTTCATCTTCTGGCAGAACCTCATCCAGTTTGACACGCTCCCTAGCAACAATGCGGTCAAAAAGCTTTTGGTTAATTCCTAATTCCGTACAAAGTAAGTCTAATTTAAAACTCTCTTCTATGTCATCTAAATTAGAGGCTAAGATGCCACTGACAATACTGACAATAGACTGAGAATCTTGTTTAGCAATTCTTTCTATTGTCAGTGGTGGCACTGACAATAAGCTATTGTCAGTACTGACAATAGACTTTTGTACGGTTACTCGTTTTTGGCTATGTGTCCCTTTTTGCTTGTTTAACCAAGCGGTGTAGCATCCTTGTAGCTTTTCGTCATCCAAAGATGGTTGCTTGGCGTGTGCGTCTGCGTTTTTCCACCAGCCCTCAGATTCACCACGAATATCGGAGCCAAGCGGTGGGGTGCAATGATAGCAGAACTGGTCATAAAGGGTGCGTGGGTCGCCTTCGTAGTCAATACCCAATTCTTGGAGGCGACGGGCAGTAGCGATTAAATTAAGGCTGAGTTTTTTCGCTGCGTCGTTGCGTCCACCGTCACCAGTGCCATGTTCTACTAAATCTCTGTCCTCACGTCCGAGAAATATGGATAAATTTGGGCGAGTGCTGACTGTAGTTTGCACTGGCTTAGTTTGGGGCTGTGGAACTTGCACGGGCTGTTGCTGATTAAGCATCAACTCAATCACCCAGTTTGGACAGTTCGCAACCTCAATATCTTGCGGCGATCGCACCCAATGATAACTACCAGTTTGTGGGTGTACTGATGGCGGTAGTACGCTTTGCAGCCCGTTCCAGCGAAATTCTAGTAACTGTTCTTTACCGTCATCGCCCTTAACTCCAGTTTTGAGCTTGACAGTTTTTACTAGTTGCCAGTAATCCTGTGTTACAAAGTAAAGTAACTGTCTACGCCCAGCTTTGCCAGAGCTAAAAATTACTGTGTCGGGTAAATCGCCATCAGAAAGCTTTTGTAGTAATGCTTCTGCTGCGTGACCATCGGCATCAATGGCTAAAATTCCGCCTGATACAACTCCAGTGCGGATGCCGTAGCCAAAAGCTCTGTTTGATTGCAGTTCTTTAATCAGCGTTTGCCTATTTAGTGCTGTTTCTTGCTGCCAGTTCTCACGATAAGGGCGCTTATTGTCTGTAACAGGGGTCAAGGCCCAATTCCCAGGAATTTGCTGTAAGCCTGAAATTAACTGGGATGCGGTCGTTGGATTGATTTGTGTAGTTTGCACTTGTATTACCTCGAATTTTTCAAGATTCGGGTAACTCCTCAATTGCATCCGCGCCGCCAACTGGTTATTATAGTTATGGCAAGCGCGGTCTATCTCCATAGAAAAAGGTTCTAGCCTCTCTATGCTCTAGGAGCTACCGCAATATGACAAATGGAATAATCTTGAAGCCGTTCTTAGTGCCTCCACACTTTGGGCGGCTTCTCGATTTTGCCCCTCTGGGCTACCGTGCCTAAGACGTTTACGCCCTCCAGCGCTCGCATCATGGCTTTAACTTGGATTTGACTTCGTAGCATTTGCAGTGTTGCTCTTACGCGAATCGCAGCCAATATCTAGTCTTGACTAGTGGTTAAAATTTTCCCTCAATACGCTCTCTACAGTCGTTTTGCTGATTTTCTGCGGTTAAATTACCTCCTTATTTTGTTTGTTGTACGCGATCGCTGACTTCTTCTGGTGGAATCCACTCGATTAACTCGCTAGGCTGAACGCGATAAGTGTCACAAATTTTGTTCATCGCGGTTACGTGTGGTACTTGCCAGGGATTGTCATACAAAGCGTAAACTGTGGTTGCAGATAGCCCTGTATCTTTTCTGAACTGATAACGGGTAATGCCCCTATCATCAATAAACTGTTTGATTTTATTCCTAACTGGCATCAATAACAAGTAACTGATATTAACAGTTAATTTTGTTGCAGTTTATCAGCATTTGAAAGATACCATTCGGTTGATAGCTAGGTTTTGTTGACATTACCACTTGGTTGATATTATTATAGTAGTGTCAAGGTTATCGATACGTCAATAACTTAAGGCAGACGCAAGTAAGACCCAAGCACAAAACGCTAAGGCGAGTTCCTTTCGAGGGTTGCAAGGCTTGCAAGCGCTGTTTTGACAGCATTCAACTATTCACAGCAATATCTGTATTGCGTTCGCTCTATATATGCGGTCGCGGTAATTGTGCGTGTCTGCATTAGGACAGAGGATTCATGCATATCAATTTACGCAACTTAGAAGCAATCAATGAACTACCTCTTGAGAGAACAATGCTTAATCAAAATCAATTACGAAGGTTAGAAGCAATAGATCGCTGGCTCAGAGAAATCCGAGATTCTAAGGAATTTGGACAACTAGAATACTCCCCAGATGTGATGCTAGGAGATGCAATTCAAGCAGTAGGCGAACTACTTGACTTTCACGTTCCCTATGATTACAAGCCCACGAATTTTACTAATGAAGAGTGGGATTCATATCTAGAACAGAAACCAGTAATGCACATTCGCCGTGTAATTCCTTGGCGTGAAAAGATTAGCTCATTCATACTCGATGCTGCGTCATCAGTAGCAATTCTGAGCTTACTAACTACTAGTTTTATGGTTGTTGGTACTATCTTTTGTCACGGCGTTGACCGCATTGAACAAAGCAGAGGTGAGGAATATCACCCGACATGGATTTACAACGCCAAAATTCTTGAAGGAAGCGCCATCGCCTCTATAGCGGTCTTCCTGGGTGCAAGCTTGATGGCTGCGTGTGTTGCAGGAGATCAGAATGATGCATAACTTAATTCCTGTCTACGAACCTTCTACCCTGTCACAGTGCAAGGTGTATCAAATAAAAGGTACGCTGTATCGCTTTACGGGTAAATGCCCTTGGGCAAAAATTGACCATCCCCAGTGGACATTCGAGCCACTAGACGGACAGAGAAAGACAGCGACTCTCAAGCTAAATCAGAACAAAGTCAGGTATGGGACTTATGAAGTCCCTGGTATGGTGACCAACCGGAAATCTGAAGTAATGGGACAAGGGATACAGCAAAGCTTGTTCTAAGGTGTTTGATTTGCAACCACGTTGAATTCTCCCGTTGAACGACACGATGCCTGCGGCGGGCGTAGCCATCGCAAAACTAGGCTCAAAAGGGCGTATTCGCGGGGGTAAACGAGAAAGTGTCAGTATGTCTTAAAAGCTGACAAACCTTGTTATTACGTGGTTATAGCCTCGGAAAATTAAGTTCTTCGTGATTTGTCAGATTTATTTTCCAAGGTTATTGATAGTCGTCAGCTAAATGCTCATATCAAATAACTGGATTCAGCTAATAACATACATCAAATACCTTGGACTTATCTGGAATGGCAGTTAATTTTATACACACTACCGCATTAACCAGGAGAAAATGTGGCGACGAAAGAGTATATAGCTAAGTATCGCCAGTTAAAACAGATTTACGAGCGCGAGTTAAACAAACAGATTGCTGATATTACTTGGTATAGAGTTGTAGCAACCTTAAAGCAACACTTCAGTTTTGAAGTACAGGCAGTTGATGCTCACAAGATAGTCTCAGGTTTCGCTGGACTAAAACGGCGCTACGGCAGTTTTACGGGTCGTGGTGAGGGGTTTACGGAACGCTGGCAAGCATTTAGACATTTCTATGAGTTAGATGCTCACTACGACAGCAGACAGTTTTTAGAAATTCTTGCAGACTATCTCAAAATCAATCTTATAGACGTACCGCGCAGCACTCGTTACTACTGGTTTGAGAAAGCCGGGCTATCTTTTAAAGCTGAAAATACTTACCACTGCAAAGATTTAGCCCTTGTTGCGTTTGTTGCTGCTAAATGGGCAATCAACAAGCGCTCACAACCTCGGAAATCTGCAACTATCTCAGTTTCAACACTAGCCCTCTAAGGAGCAATCATCATGTCTGACAAGTTTACTAACAATGTCCGCGCTCGTTTGTACAAACAGGGTTATCAAGGATTTACCAAGGACGATTACACAACAGCAGCGATCGCTGTCGAGTGCGATGACCTTGACAATCCCACCAAAGAGCAATTGAGCCAAGCCGTTGACTATCTCAGAGAAAAAGCAACCAACCGATTAACTGTGACTGATGAACCCGTTGAAAAAACGTTTCTAGTAGGGTCATTATATGAACAGCCTGAAGTTGAATCTAATCAGCTTGCGGTTGCCGAATCAGAGAATCAGATTGTGCTAACTGAGCAGGAAAAGCAATCCCTCGTTGCAGATATTGCACAGGGCGCGGGGATTGAACTCAAAGCAGCGGATGTGAAACAGATTACAGTGTCCATTGCTTCCACCTTCGCATCTAGAAAGGAGTTGAACGAGGCGATTTTTAACGCCCTCGTCCACTTTGCAAGGGAATTCAAGAATCAAGAAGTATCCAAAATCCGACGCAAAGCCGACGAAATCAGGCAGACACTCGCAGAGATGGATGATGTTGCAGGCAGTGAACTGACCCAGATTAAGCAAGCGATGGAGGCGACCGCCCTGGACTACAAAAGCCAGTTTGCAGACCTCGCGTTATCTTTCGCCGGAATTATCGATTAAAGGAACAAGCAATCTCACTTACAAGCATTTGTTGATCGGACTTGTGGGGATACCGTTACTAATTGCACTCGCGGCTCCCCTCTCTCAATGGTTTATGACGGAATGTTGCACATACAGGAGTCAAAAACGTGAAACACATCAAGAATATAGTCAGTAAGCACGGCAGAAAGCTGAAAGCAAGGGCTGAGAAATTAGGCGTTGCAGACAGCTTAATCATGGGTTGCATCAATGGTGACGATGCCGCACTGACCAAAGTAGGAGAAATGGGCAACGAGGGCGAACGCATCTTAACCATCATGCCCTACATCACAGATAACCTGTCAGCGTTCATCAAAGGCACTGAGGAGTACAACAAAGGACTTGCAGAGATTTACAAATCTGCTGGCGCGTCTGATATTGCCATTGATAAAGCCAGTGCTGATTTGACGATCGCAAATTTAAAGTACGGTCATGAGCGATCAGAAATCGGATTGAAGCTGGCCAGCGACCGCACACTAGAGAATCAGCGCTACAGAGAAAGCATCGACCTAGTTAAGCTCAAGGCTTACATCGATTACCATATCAGCAAAGTTGACCATCTGGCGGCCGCTAAATCGCAGTTAGCCCGACCTGTAAAGGCACAGTTAGACGCTGACAGAACTTATGAGACGGAAAAGGCAAAACACCTACTAACATACGGTGAAAGCTCAGACCTTGATTTAGTACCTCGTAAGTCATTCACAACTAACAAGTTAGTCCAAGCATTTCGTACTGCTGTTTCTACGATTTTCGAGTAATCAGCATTTAAAAATCCCCTACGAGTTACCGCTCAGTAGGGTCAATCAAATTACTCATGAGAACAATGTTAGATGAACTTGACACCGAATTGCAAGACGGGGACACCGAACAATCACGCTTCTATCAAGATTATCCTGATACTGCATTTACCCAGGATGAGCAAGAAGCTATTAAAAGATTCAAGTCCAAAGAAATTGAGAAGCTTAATCGTAGTCGCGCTGTTCTCAAAGGTATTGAGTCTTGCGGCTGGGGTGTTACTTCCTATTGCTTGGCTAAGTATTTAGTAATAGCTACAGGAAGAGCGGGGCTACTGCCTGCGGTCGCTATTGTGTTGG
>JAESGI010000221.1_pt1 | contig 33490 bp, 22 predicted proteins | sample 9269671 | NCBI WGS metagenome assembly JAESGI01 (sample SAMN14515641, study PRJNA621666) | algae metagenome | isolation source: Nostoc indistinguendum CM1-VF10 and co-occurring heterotrophs from gravelly... | place: USA: Clark Mountains, San Bernardino, California | collected 1998-06-05 | reverse complement strand
ACGAACTAATCGGCTGGACGAACTTTTTAATTCTTTCATTAACCAACAATTTTTTGGGGATATTTTGAGATATGTATTATGTATGAACAAATATCACCTCAAAACGCCCAAAGTCAACACCCTAGCGTGAGGCACGCAAATACTCCATTAGTCGCAAGAGTTGGCTGTCTAAGGTTTCTGGTAAATTAATCTTTTGCTGGTTAGAAAGAACTTGGATTAGTTCTACCAACAATTGTTCAATGGGTGGTGCATTGCGAAGACTGCGCCAGATAAGGTATTTGAACTCTCCCTGAATCTTGTGCGCTAGTTTCACTGCTAATGCTGTTTTTCCAATCCCTCCCATTCCTAGTAGCATGACCAAGCGACAACGTTCTTTTGTAATCCATTGCTCTAGTGTCGCTAGTTCGGAGTTACGACCGTAAAAAAAACCAACATCAATGGCATCTCCCCAGTCAGTATGTCGATTTAAGGCTGCAATTTCAGTAGTGTCTTTCTGGGGTTGTGCGAGATAAGCTATTTGTGGGCTATCTAACATTGGTTGTAATTGTTCAGCATTCAAAGAACGCAAACGTCTTTGAAGAAGAGCCCGGCAATTATTTTTGGTCACCTTCTCACCAAGCTTCTGTGAGAGTAGCCGCCATAATCCGGAACCAATGTGCTTGATATAATCGGTGTCGTAACCAACACTTTCTGCGATTTCCTCATAGGTGTGCCCAAGCCATACTTGCTGCAACACTACCAGTTGAAGATCGTTCAAGGTCTCTTGCTGAAGAAGCTGATCCAAAATATCTAGTAAATTTTCAACTGTCATTACTAAAAATCTCCCAATATGCACTAATTTAACTTCTCAGTAGAAGTGCTTATACCAATTTTGTATGAAGTTGCATAAAATAAAAAGACTAAAAACTTGCTTGGCAAGCATTTCAGGCTTATAAAGTTTTATGCAGCTTCACAATAATTTGGTATTAACCCTCTTTTGTCACTCTGGGGAAATAAAAATTGGGGCTAAATGATGAAACTTAAATTTAGTGGGAAGATTAGCGATCGCAAGCTAATAGAAACCTTCAAACAAAGCGTTACAGATTATTATCTGCCGAAAGTGACAAAACAAGGATTAAAACTTATATGTTAAATTAATCAAGGTATAATTTTATTATAGTAAGTCATTTCAGGCTTATATTAATCATTCTTTGATGGTATTTAAACCCTTGCTATAGGGGCAATTCATAAATTGTCCCTACGATAGATGTGGTTTTTAAAATTATTTTTGGTCTTTCTTGTCAATACGTAAATCCTAGTATTGATATTTCCAAGAAATTATCACTTTAATCATTAGACCTTTTGCAAAAGTCAGTTAAACAGATTCGCTTTTGGGTATCCGTTCCATAGCACCTGCAAGGGAAAGCGATCGCCTGAACCTTACACACTGCTCAATAGCATTCGATGCTGTATGCTTATCTTTCATTGCTTTCAGCTTTTATTAGTACCATTCAATACTGGGGGCATATACAAAACTAGAACTTACGCATTAACAGAAAAATTATATTATGCAGTCAATGCCAACTTCTGCGATAGGTGTTCTAAAATAAAGTCACGAGCTACTTGAAGAGATAAATTTCTTTGGAGTTCATACCAATTTTCAATTAGCTCTTCTACCCGCATTAATTCTAATTGTGTAAAAGCTCGAATTGCGCTAAAAAAGTGAGTTTTAATTGCCTCAGATGTCCTCACCATAAATCGACCAATACCACATACTTGTTTAATAGCTCTGTGGTAGCATTCAATCCCCCAATGAATTGAATGTAATGTGTTAAAATCTGTTCGACTAATTCCAAGTAGTGCATCTTCTTCAGCTATATACATCATGTAGTATCTGTGAGTTCCGTTTTTGAAACTTTTCCTAAATACTTTTACTTTTCCAAAATTTTTTAGATGCACTACTAAACCAATTTCGGGAATTTCTAGATTTTGAACTTGGGTAAAATTTTTACCATCAACTGAACATGAACGATTTTTCGCTATACCAGTTAAAAACGTCAATCCCTTGTCTTTAAAGAACTTTACGTTATCTTTGCTAGAATACCAAGCATCGGTAGTTACTGTCTTAGGCTCCAATCCCAAACTCAAAATCTCAGCAATCATTTCTCGCAAATAATCATTCTTTGTCTTACCTTCTTGTTTGTTATAAATGCGATAATTTAGAGGGACAGACTTACCGGACAAAGGGAGCATCCACTTTTGGCAGAAAGACTCAAATAGCAAGTAAATCATTGAGATAAGCACAACGAAGGGAAAGGATTTGGTTGACACTTTCAACATTCCACTGTGCGCCGGAAATTTTAATCCTTGCTCCAATCTGTTTAATAGCAGACTCGACAGAACCAGAACCAATAGAACACAGTTGTTCAGCTTGGTAATAGCTGTAGTTAATAATGCGAGAGCGATGTTTTTCGAGATAAGCGATAAACTTCTTAACTTGTTTGCCTCGGCAATTATTAAATAAAGCCTGGATTGGCTCTATCTGACCTTGCCACAATAAACTCTCAGCAGCTTTGAGACGCTTTAAAGAACCACCAATTTTATAAAGATTTTCCTTGAGGTGATACCAATCCAAAATTTCCCAACGTTCAAATTGTTCAGTTCCAAACTCTTTAACTAAATTCCAAACTCCATCATGACCATCTCCCAAGCAAACAAGTGGATTCACCAAACATTGGCTATTGACGTAATCGATTAATGATTGGTTGTCATCAAAAAACGCACCATAGTAAATCCCTTGCAGACGAACGGCTTTATAGTCTCGCCAGTGGCAACCTACTTGCGGTTTGCCCCGTAGTCGAACTTTTCCGCCATCCACACTCACTTCTGATACAGGTTGTAATGCTACGGGTAGTTGAAAATCTTGCTTGAGAACTAGATTTTGTTGCGTTGTATGTCCAACTTTCACTCCTGTCAATGCCTCAATTTCGATTTCTGCTTTTCGGTATGAAACACTCGCTGATAGCCTCAAACAGCACTTTTGAAGTAATGGACTCAATCGGCTTCTTGGCTTTAAACCCAGTCTCTGTATCTGTTTAGCTTTTAATTTCAGTTCCCCAACCAAGCTTTTTATTTTCCTAGTTTTACCGATTTTTGTTTTTGTTGTTTGTTCGATAAAAAAAGGGCTATTTCTGGGCCGACATACTCCAATATTTGACTACGAACTGTTTTTTCTATACCTTCGAGGTCTGTTAACTGACTCTTATCAGCTTCCGAGTACAGCAATGTTGCCAGTTCTTGTAAGCAGGCTTTGATCCGTTCTTGTTTCTCTTGGCTCATAGTCAGCGATGGCTACGCCCGCCGCAGGCATCGCACAGGGTTATCTCCTTCTACATTTTCTCAGAAATGGTAAATCTTCCAAAACTGGATGCTCCCCCGGACAAATCGGTATAGTACAAAGTAATTAACTGAATTCCTTTGACTGTACTCCCGATGCCTTCCTGAATAATAGTAACCAATTAATTCTGTTAACTTTGGGTCACTATGAGGTTTATCAATTACCGTATCGTCTGCACTTAATGTGCCGCCTACTAAATTGATATGCAGTTTAACTTTATCAAATAAATCATGATTGCTCATACTGCTCACGTAGCAAAAATCTGTTGACACACTTCCTGTGACAAATCTTTCATAATCTCTGCTAAACGTGTGCAACCTGGATACTTTGATTCTGCCAATAAAAACAGAGTGTAAGTGTTGAGGTCACACTTTGCAGTGGATGGCTTGGTAGTTACTCTGATTGTCCATGCCCTCAATAGAGACAGTGTAAATCATCTATCTTTTCAGTCCCCTACTGCTAGCGTAGGCGTAGCCCGCCGTAGGCATCGCTTATTCTTTTCTCCCTCTCGCTACTACATTCTTTGTCTCATTTGTCAATGCGTAAGTTCTGAAAACTTCTACCTCCAGCATAGCTGCCTTCTTCAAGTTTACTCTACTCGATTCAGAGAATACACCACCTTTTATCACCATATAACACTGTCAAAGCTAATGCCTCAAGTCATACTTATTACAAATGTTGTTGAAGAAATCAATAACATTTGGAGCACTTCTAGACTCCTAAATTTGGAGAATTAAGTATGAAAAAAAGTTTCTTAAGGATTGCAGTTACCACTACATTAGGTGTTGTGGCTTTCTCTGGAGCAGCTAAAGCTGATGTTTTGTTTAATGGCTTAAGTCTTAATGGCTCGAATCTTAATGGTTTAAGCCTTAACGGGTTAAGTCTAAACGGCTCAGATCTTAATGGCTTAAGTCTAAACGGACTAAGCTTAAATGGTCAAAGTTTTAACAGTTTTTCCTTAGGGGATACTAGTCTTAAAAGCACAGTACTACAAGAAATCGTAGTAGAAGGCGGGCAACTTGTAGTAGCAGGGCAGTAATCTCAAAAAAGTCACGATTAATAAATAAAACAGTTATGGAATGGCAGGCATCTTAGGTCTGCCGTTCATATAACTACACGTAGCTACTGTCTCGTTAGAATTTATTCATTCTATCTGTTATCCTCCATCATTTTTTTCAAAAAAGATATCAGAGCCTAAATATATACTGTGGATACAAACTTGGAATATGAGATATAAAAACTTGACTTTACCCTGTTTTGTTATTATTTTACTAATAACATATATTTTTAAAGAAGAATATTTTCAAAAACGGATTAAGCCTATAGATTTCAGATTAACAGAGCAAAAAAATATAAAAAGTAATACAGTCAGTAAAGGTAAAGCTTTAAAAGGAACTCAAATATCAGGTGTTGACGAGCAAGGAAAAGAATTAAGGTTTCAAATTAGAGATATTGAACTAGACCCAAAATATTTGGAAAGAGAAACGTATCTCTATACAATTTTTTATTGGGATAAATCGGACTCTCAGTGGAAGAACTTATGTAAACCTGATACTAATAATGATGCTAAAGCAATTCCGTTAACAGGTTATTGGAATGTAACAGGAGCACATGTTGAATCAAGTAAGGTAATTACATTTGCATGTACAAGCGGAGTTTTAGCTAAATGTGTTCGCTGGGGCTACAAGCCGTGGAAGACAATCCAAGGAAGGTCGCTGCGAGACTTTCATCAGGCGTGTACGCGTATGGCACGTGCTGATTACTGCGGCAATGGCAAAAGCCATACTAAAGAAGGAACTGAAATTAATATTTACGATACATTGGGTATTCAAAAGAAAGCACTGAAAAAAAACATGGTTTTAGAAGCAGCTTGGGGACCAGATGGTGCTATCTACATTAATCATTCAAGATGGTTTGAGACACTAGCTGATATTTACAAAGAGTGTCCGAAAAAACTTATAAATCGTATTAATAATAACGGTGACTACACAACAAAAGAAAAAACTAGCCATATTATGTCAGATGCCTTGCTATTTAATGATTCGCTAGTAAGAACCCGAAGACCTCATTTTTCAATTTTTCAAGTACGCCCAGAACCTTGAAAGTTAAGTTTACGTACTCTAAAGCCTTTTGAAGTAAACGGGTGTTCTCAAACAGTCTAGTAAGTCTAAAAGAAAATTCCTTGCCTTTCTTCCTCTCCTACTTCCGTAAACCTTACTACTATCTGTCTTTAAACCTAAAAAAAGTAACTTGCGCTCTCAAAATTTTTTAATTAATCAAGAAACTTTATTTGCTATGATGCTAAATCAAGTTGCCGATTTTAGTAAAACTAATCACACCGAATTAAACATTAATTCTTACGTAGCGCCATGTTCGGCGTTGTTGCGTAAATAAGGAAAAATAGTAAATTTTCCTTATCCCCATTCCACATATACTTGACTATTGGGCAGCTAGTTTGCTCATGAAAACGAAAGCTAAAGCTAACTACGGAGTTCGTAATTGTAAGGAATATGATGCGGCACTCAAGCAAAGAGGTAGTATCATCTTCTGGCCCAGTGAAGAGGTAATTGAGCAATGGCTTGAACGTTTAAAAAACGGGGCGAAAGGGAGCCTCTAAATTGAAAGCAACTTTATTGGCCCAGTTCGTATGTTCCTGTAAAGTTGCGTAGATGACACTTTTTATCACCTTTTAGCATTGATACTGCGATTGAATCCAGGCATACTCTCAAATAACTAAAGTTGTTAATTAAACGCTTTGCAAAAGAGAGTGTACTAGGAAAACCAATTCTGAAAGCAAAATTGGGTAAAAATTGCAAATGATAGCAGGGCAAAAATGATAAACTTATGTACTGATTTAGACTATAAACTAAATGATTTCTCGGAAAATCCACACCAAATTGCTACTTTGGTCGGTATTCTGCGTTATAGGGCACAATACCAGCCTAACCAGATTGCTTTAATATTTTTGCAAGATGGAGAGACAGAATCGGGAACTCTAACTTATCAACAGTTAGACCAACAAGCACGGGCAATTGCTGCTTTGCTACAGTCTACAAACGAGATGGGCGATAGAGCATTGTTATTATATCCTTCAGGATTAGAGTTTATTGTCGCCTTCTTTGGATGCTTGTATGCTGGAGTGGTTGCAATTCCTGCCTATCCACCCAAGCGCAATCAGAAAATGTATAGGTTAGAGGCGATCGCCACAGATGCTCAAGCAACAACAATCCTGACCAATAGTTCCTTACTAGCCAAGATAGAGAATCAGCTTAACGAGCATATACAAAAGTCAAAGTGCCACTTGCTCACAAGCGATAACATAGCCATCAGCGATTTAGCGTCACGCTGGCAGGAACCAACAATCAACAGCCATACTCTAGCTTATCTTCAGTACACTTCTGGCTCTACAGGAACTCCAAAAGGAGCCATGATTAGCCATAGAAATGTACTGCATAATTCAGCCAATATAGCTTGCACATTGGAGATTATTCAGAATAGCATACTCGTGTCGTGGCTTCCTCACTTTCATGATTTTGGATTGGTCTTTGGAATAATTCAACCCATATATACTGGATGCTTAGGAGTTTTAATGTCGCCTGAATCTTTTATTCAGCGACCAATACGATGGTTACAAGTCATTTCTCGCTATCAAGGAACTCACAGTGGTGCTCCCAATTTCGCTTATGAACTCTGCACTCAAAAGAGCGAGCAGATTTTTAATGTAGATATAGATATAGACCTGAGAAGCTGGTGTGTAGCAGTAAATGGTGCTGAGCCAATTCGCCAACAAACTTTAGAAAAATTTACACAGACCTTTGAACCCTTTGGTTTCCGAAGGAGAACTTTTTGCCCTGGTTATGGGCTTGCCGAAGCAACTCTTAAAGTTTGTAGCGTCCGAAAAACAGACAGTCCGGTCATCTGCACAGTTCAGGGATCTGCACTTGAACAAAACCGTCTTGTTAAAGCTTATGAAGACCAAAAAGATACCCGGATGCTTGTAGGATGTGGTAGCGCTTCCCTTGATACAAAGATAGTTATTGTCAATCCTGAATCTCTAACTCAGTGTTTCCCTAACCAAGTAGGAGAGATTTGGGTATCAGGTGCTAGTGTTGCTCAAGGCTATTGGAACCGACCTGAAGAAACAGAAAAAACTTTTCGGGCGCAACTGCGAGACAGGGGTGTTAGCGAAGCGGAACGAAGTCCAGTACCTTTTTTACGTACTGGCGATTTAGGTTTTTTGCAAGATGGAGAACTATTTGTTACAGGGCGGCTCAAGGATGTCCTCATTATTCGGGGGCGCAATCACTACCCCCAAGATATTGAATCAACAGTGGAACAAAGTCATTTCTCCTTAAGGTCATGTTACAGTGCTGCGTTTTCGGTTGATGTTGCTGGCGAAGAGCGTTTAGTAGTTGTGGCAGAGGTGAAGCGTGAATCCCTAGGCCAACTAGATAGGGATGCTGTGGTCATAAGCATCTGTCAGGCAGTGGCAGAACAACATGAGTTAGAAGTTCATGCTATATTGCTGGTAAAAACGGCAAGCATTGCGAAAACCTCCAGTGGTAAGATTCAGCGCCGTGCGTGTCGGACTAGTTTTCTAACTGGTAGCTTAGATGTTATACACCAATGGAGCACTATTCCTCAAAGTGCAGTAGAAATCCAGCGTCTGATGGCAGAAATAGAATCTTTGGAACGGCAAGTGCGTTCTTCAAAACAACAGCGCTCTTTTTTAGACAAGAATTATACCCTTAAACAAACGAGTTACAACAACGAATCTTGGCAAGCAGAAACCATTCAAGCCTGGTTGGTATCAAAAATTGCTCAATGGCGGAAAGTCCAGCCAGAGGAGATAAGTATTCAAGAACCCTTTGCCGATAGTTTAGATTCATTGGCAGTGGTAAGCCTTTCTGGTGAACTAGGAGTTTGGTTAAAACGCAAGCTTTCTCCCGACTTAGTATACGAATACACCACTATTAAAGCCTTAGCACAACATTTAGCTCAACAATCCAATACTTCAGATAACAATCGCTTCATCCCAAATGGTGTAAGCCGTATCTAAAGATTTTTATAAACTTTTGATTCGTGAAAGAGAAAAATAATCATGACGTATATCGTTGCTACATCTACTGGTTTTCCTTCCCAGTATTACCCTCAAGAAGTGCTAGCCACTGCTTTGCATAAATACTGTTTAGAGATGGAGTTGGATTTCGATTTAGAGCAGATAGACCAATTCTTCTCTAATGTAATGATTGAAGGTCGTTACTTTGCCCTACCATTAGAGTCTGTTTACCATCTACCTACATGGGAAACAACTGTGAATACAGCTATAGAGGCTGCTGTGAACTTAGCTACAGCAACTGTGTATTCATTACTAGAACGGGTTGGGCTTGTACCAGAGGAAGTATCGCAGATTACCTCTGCAACCCTTATTCCAGCAGTTCCTTCGATTGATGCCCGATTAATGAACCGTATTCCCTTTTCACCAAATGTAAAGAGAATACCTATATCTGGGATTGGTTGTTTGGGTGGAGCTGCAGGTATTGCTCGTGTTGCAGATTACTTACAAGGGCATCCTAAGGAAGCTGCGATTGTTTTTTGTGTTGAACTTACTTCAATGCTTTGGCAAGGTTCTTTTCAAAAAGAATTGTCTTCTTTAATAAGTCGAGTACAGTCAGATCCTTCTATATACAGTGACATCATTATGACGCTCGTTACTGCCGCCTTATTTGGTGATGGAGCAGGAGCAGTTTTAATGGTTGGTCGCGACCATCCTTTAGCCCAAAAATCAACACTTAAGGTAATTGATAATCGGTCAAATTGGCTCCCTAATACTGAAGATCTCGTCAGAGTTGATACCATTGATAGTGGTATGAGAAGTATTTTGAAACCTCAGTTAGCTGATTTTGTCAAGGTTGGACTACGACAAGTCATTGATTCACTACTTGCTGACCATAATTTATCAGCTGATAAAATTTCTCGCTGGATTGTACATCCTGGTGGTCCTAAGATAATTAAGGCTATAGAAGACGAGTTTGCGCTTGGTGATCAAGTGTTACAGTTAAGTCGTGATACATTAGCACGAGTTGGAAATATTGCATCAGCTACAGTACTTTATATGTTGAACGAAGTTTTATCAAGAGACTCGCCTCCTCCTGGATCTTACGGCTTACTAGTAGCTATGGGACCAGGCTGTTCTCAAGAAGTAGTTCTTTTGCAGTGGTAAAACAAGGATTGTTAAATGGCAACATGAGTGTTTTTTATAGAACTTGTTGCTGCTGTAAAATTACAGCAGCTTTTTGAACTCCATGTAAGTCATAAAAACACTAACTAGCAGATTAAGTTTTTACTAATAATCTGTTGTAATAGTTGAGAAGGGAGAGGATCGCTAACAAGGTGTTTTTGTCTTGATTTAAAATCTAAGCTAGAAATATAGTTTTCTAAAATTTTGTGAAAAGGTGAGCCAATTTTTTGAAGATATTTCTTATCTGTTAAGCAGAGAACCATTGGTACAGATTCACCAAATTCTGGATGAATAAAGTTATTTTTATATCTTCTATAGCCTAGTTTGCTATAGAACTTATATAATGGTTCAACGCAATCTATGAAGTCAAATACAATACCTGCTTTTAGTACTAGTTTAAACAGATAATTAAGAAAATTAAGTGTTATTCTATTATGTCTATAGTCTTTGTGTATCATCAGCTTTGATGTGTTAGAGATAAAATTTGGAAAATAAGGCAAGAATTCTTTTATTCCATATTCTTCTTCAAATCGAAACTTGCTATTTCTTCTATAATTTATTCTTGCTGTAGCTATTACTTGATTATTGATATGTTTTACATAAACAAGAACTGATTTCTCAGAATCCATTGAATCTAACAGGACTTTATTCTCCCGATCTGCATGACAAGAACGATGCATTTCTTCAATATATATTTGATATCTAAACTTATAAATTTCCTCTTTTTCTTGTTTATGTGTAGCAATTTTTATGTCACGAAACATACTTCACTCCTCATTGATAAAAAATAGCAAAAATATTTATCTTAAACCCAAATAGGGCGAACACAACCGTAATTTAATAAATTACATTTGGGAAAGCCATTGTCACAGGCTGGCTAGATGTAAAGAAAGCGAAAGTCAGAAAACAAACAAAGAAAGAAAGAAAGAAAAGAGTTTATTCACAAACTCTTGAGGAACGCTATAATAACAAATTTTCTATTTTATTCAAAAATATATTTTTGATTTTCATTGATACTTTTTTAACTTTTGAAACTGCTAACTGTAATATTAGGTTTATTATCTTTTTTAGACAGTGCTAAAAAGTGATATAAATATTTTCTAGAGTGGCAAAGCTAGCTAGAGCAAAAACTTAAACCTAGTAAATTCGTTATTATTGAAAATTTTGGTTTACCTATTTACGTCTATGTCAATCATTAAAAATCTACTCTAGCAAGTTTTACCACTCTAGAATATTTTTGCCTTATGCCTTGATTGATTTATGAATATATAAGAGAATTTTTGCGTTTTCTTGACTTTATTTTTAATTATTTGTTTAAATTCAACCAATGTTACCACACCACTTTTTCACACTTTTTGACATTGCCAAAACTATTCGAGTAAGACATACTTTTATTAAAGTTACTTGCAAAACTTGAACACAATCTATTGCTTGATTCCACTAACTCTAGAGCGCCGATACAGTATTCAAAAATGTAAGGATTCAATCACTTTCACTAACAGCGGCTCCTTTGACTGACCAAGGTGTTCCATCCACATCGATATTAGGTTGTGTCTGTTTTATCCAACCACTTAACTCAGTAACGCTCGGTTAAATCGCTTTTTCTACTCGTTCGATGAAGTTTTACTGTTAATTTTTAAACTTTGTTGGAGCCATACTACTTCCTCTTGCAACGCCTAATAATTTCTACCAACTGTTCCTTTGACAATTGGTTTAGTTCTTCTTCTGTTTTGGCTTTTACAGGTTTTTGGCTCATGACAGTGATGCTCTCGTACTCCTGTTTCCTTTGTCAACTAGATTCCACCTGAGTCCTTACAATGATTAAAAAAAATAATTCTTACTTGTTGGATAACTTTTTTGAAAAAGAAAAAGAATTAGAGCGACTGAAACAACAAGCTACTGCTATCATAGACCATGAAAAAATAATTTGGTCTCAAGCAGGATTAACTGCTAGTATGAATGTCTTAGATTTAGCTTGTGGACCGGGAATTATTAGCTGTGAATTGGCAAAATTTGTTACTTCTGGCAAAGTGACGGGTTTTGATCTAAGTGAAACTTTACTTGAAATAGCACGCTGTTATCAAAATATAGAAAGAGTAGAGAATGTGTTTTTTCGCCAAGGCGACATTTATCAAACTAACTTTGTCGAACAAACTTTTGACTTTGCTTACGCTCGTTTTATATTTCAGCATTTGTCCGAGCCGAACAAAGCACTTCAGAATATCTATCAAGTTTTAAAACCAGATGGTATTCTTTGTATAGTTGATATTGATGATGCTTGGCTTACACTCTATCCTGAACCAGCTTCTTTCTCATCTTTAAATCAAAAAGCAGCTAGAGGTCAACAAAGCAAAGGTGGCGATCGCCATGTTGGTCGTAAGTTAAGCACTTACTTACAAACTGCTGGATTTACTAATGTACGAACGTCTGTTCATGTTTTTACAACTGACGACATTAAGATGAAAGCTTTCCTAGATATCACTGTGGGATTTAAGCACGAGATGATACCCTTAGAGCAAAGGGAAATCGCCATTCAAGAACTTAAAGATATTTATTCAGTGCTAGATAATCCTCACGCCTGGGGTGGAGTAGGAGTTTTTGTAACTACGGGTCGGCGGCTTTAGTCAAATACAAAAGTCTTCTACTGCTCCCAGAGTTTTCAAAGTAGCTTTTTGAGCGTCTGTTAAGCCAGTGACCCCAATAATGTTCATTCCTTCATAAAGTCTGTCAGCTGTAAAACTTCTCAAACATTCTCCCGTTTCAACATCATGTAGCTTAATTGTGCAATCGTCAAAAGTACCACTTGCCAAAGTGCGATTGATCGGACTAAAGGCAACAGATTTGAGTTTATTCTGACTAATGTGATTCCAAAGAAGTTTGTACCCATGACCGGGACGTACATCCCACAACTTCAGCGCTTTCCCAAGACAGCAAGTTGCTAAGCTACAACCATCAGGACTAAAAGCAACAGACCAAACTCGAGCTGTATGCTCCTGTAAGGTTGTTAGACATGGTACAGAAATATGTTCTAAACTCTGCGGGTCTTGATATCGGGGTTGCAAGCAGATTTTGCTAACATCCCATAGTTTCACAGTGTTATCTTCGCTACCACTTGCAAGAGTTCGACCGTCAGGACTAAAAGCAATGCACCATACCTGAGCTAAATGTCCTTCCAAGGTTTTCAAACACTGACCCGTGCTTGCATCCCACAACTTTATAATACTATCACCACCGCTGCTAGCTAAAGTTTGTCCATCTGGACTAAAAGCAATTTGAAATACCCAGTTACTATGCCCCTGCAAGGTTTTGAGGCATCGACCTGTACTGGTATCCCATAGTTTCACCGTGTAGTCGAAGCTACCACTTGCTAAAATCTGTCCATCTGGACTAAAAGCAACGCACACTACTTTACCTGTATGACCCTGCAAAACTTTAGAGCATAGTCCTGTCCTAACATCCCATAGTCTGATAGTCCAGTCATAACTTGCACTAGCAATTGTTTGGTTTTTAGGGCTGAAAGCAACTTGCAAGATTAGACAATTATGCCCTTGGAATGTTTTAAGGCATTGACCAGTTTGGGCATCCCAGAGCCTAACTGTTTTGTCTTCACCACCGCTTGCTAGAGTTTGACCATCTGGGCTAAAAGCCACAGACCACACTTGGTTAGTTTCCCCTTGTAATGTCTTAAGGCATCGACCAGTTTGGGCATCCCATAATTTAACCCTTTTGTCTTCACCACCACTTGCTAGGATTTTACCTTCTGGGTGAAAAGAAACAGACCATATTGGACTAGTGTGTCCTGTGAAAGTTTTAAGGCACTCTCCTATTTGAATATCCCACAGTCTCACTGTCTGGTCTTCGCTACTCACAGCTAAAGTTTGACCATCCGGGCTGAAAGCAACAGACCAGACGTAATCGGTTTGGTTTAGCAGAGTTTTAAAACATTGACCCGTGCGAACATCCCAGAGTTTGACGGTGTTGTCATGGCTACCACTTGCCAAGATAGCACCATCTGGGCTAAAAGCAACAGACCAAACTTGATTGGAGTGTCCTAGTAAGGTTTGGCAGTACTGATCCGTGCTTATATCCCACAACTTTACAGTACCATCACTACTACCGCTAGCTAAAATTTGACCATCTGGATGAAAAGCAACAGCTAATATCCAACTATTATTCCCTTGCAAGGTATGGAGACATTGACCTGTAAAAATATCCCATAATTTTATAGTACCATCACTACTACCGCTAGCTATAATTTGGTTGTCAGGACTGAAAGCAACTGAGGTAACCCAGTTGGTATGTTCCTGTAAAGTTTTCAAACACTGACCTATAGAAATATCCCACAATTTAATAACGCCGTCAGTGCTACCACTAGCTAGTATGTCTCCTTTTGGACTAAAGACAACTGACCATATCCAATTGGTATGTTTAAAACTAACGATATGTCTGCCATTTGCAACTTGCCACAAGTCAATCTCACCTCCGGTACCACCTGTAGCCAAAAATTTGCCATCTGGGCTAAAGGCAAGGGACGGAATGCCGCTCATGGTTTCAGAAAATACAGATTTAGCCAAGTCAGCATAAGAAAAGTTAACCTTTTGCAAGATTACTCCTTGCAAATAAGCTTGCCAAATCGGCAAGTAGGAAAAGTCATAACCTGAAAGATTAACTTGCAGTTGTTGTAGCAGGTTAATTAAATTTCCAGCAGCATAACCTGTAGAGATAGAGGACTTTATTGGACTACCACTGATAGTAGAATGGAGCTTTGCAAGAATCTGTTGGCATTTTTTTTCAATGTTTTGCTTGCTCTTCAAGCTCAAGCTTAATTTCTCAACAATTGGTTGAAGAATGACTCGAATTTGACTGTCTCGAACGTAATCTTTTGCTTGAGCTTTAATTAAAGCACACTGACACAGTAGTTCTACTTCTGCCGTCTCAATTTCTTGACAAATTCGTGCTATCAACTGTTCGGTCACGTACTCCATAACTACTGGTTGTTGTGTCAAGCTAGAGCTAGTTTTCTCTATCAGAGATCGCCTTTGCAACGAAGATAAGGTCTCTAATATCTTGCTTTTGTCTTTTTTCTCTAAAATATCTTCTTGTAATTGTGACAGCGTTACTGGCTCGCGATTAATTGCCAGCCAATACATTGCTATTTTCTCTATCTCTGTTAACCGACTAAATTGCCGTTCTAGCAGGTCACGAATATCATCAAAAATTAACGTTCCTTGTTGGCTGTATTCCACAAATTCTGCCAACTCACCTGCAAAGCAGTCTTGGATTGCTACTGCCACCATTTTTAAGGCAAGTGGATTACCTGCATAATGTGCAACAATCGATTCCCATTCCGCTTGTGACCCAGTGTATGTGCCTTTAAGTTGAAATATATTTTGGATTTCTGCTAAACTTAATCCTGACAGTGGTAACGAGCGTATTGGCAGTTTTTCTCCTTCTTTGGCGGCTAAACTTTTTGGTTTTTCTCTGGAAGTTAGTAATAATGTGCTTTTATGGGGTGTCTCCCCGATGCAACTTAGTAGTTGACCATAGCCATCGTATCCGTCTTTATAGCCTCCAGTGAACTCGCCACTTTGCATTATTGACTCGCCATTGTCGAGGATGAGCAAACAACGTGAAGTACGCAAATACTCTATCAACTGCAAGATTTGACCATCTAAAGTTTGTGGTAAGTTTATCTGTTGCTGATTGGAGAAAAATTTCAGCCAATCTGCTATCAGTTCTTGGATGGGTGGAGCATTACGGAGACTGCGCCAGATGAGGTATTCAAATTCTCCCTGAATTTGTTGTGCCAACTTTACTGCTAAGGATGTTTTGCCAATTCCTCCCATCCCTAATAGCATGACCAAGCGACAATGTTCTTTTGTAATCCATTGCTCTAGTGTCGCTAGTTCTAAGGTGCGACCGTAGAAACGCTCCACATCTATGGCATCTCCCCAGTCTATATGTTGAGTCGATGTAACAATTTGAGAAGTTACTACCTCAGATTTGACCGATGATTCAGCTATTTGAGCAATACCTTGCTGGTGTTGGGATTTTCTCTCACTCCCCCTGTGCAGATGTCGTTGAAGAACCGAGCGGCAATTACTTTTACTTACTTTCTCGCCAATTTTTTGCGAGAGTAACCGCCATAAGCCGGAACCAACGTGTTTAATGTAGTCGGTATCATAACCACTACCTTCGGCTATTTCTTCATAGGTGTGTCCTAGCCACACTTGCTGTAACACCAACTCTTGAATATCGCTCAAACTCTGTTGCGGAAAGATATCATCTAAAATGATTAATGGCTCTTCTACTTTCATTTAAAAAAACCTTTAAATACTAAGGATGCACCTCGCAGGGCATTTGTATCTTGTCAATAAAAGTAGTCTTGTTTTCAATACAGCGAAAAACAATTTCAATAAGCTTTACTCATTGATAAATATTAAGGTGTAGACGTAGCTCGTCGTAGACATCACGTTGAGTTTTGGAAACTTAAACAAACGATAAATGCTTAATTATTTATGAGCGTTGATTCTTAGAGAATGTTTGAAAAGTGCTCTTCTCGGTAGTGAAATGTTTTAAATTCCCCTAAATCCCCTGATAAATTGGGGGACTTTGATTCCGGTTCTCCCCTTTTTAATGGGGATTAATTAGGGGGAGCAATAAGCGCCTAAAATCACAGAAAACCACTTTTCAAATATCCTCTTAACCTTAGTTATGATCAAAAATAATTTAGATGCATTTGCCTTAAACACCTAATTTTAATTTGTTACTTAATTTTTTAATTTTCTCTATTTACTTTGTGAATCAGACTTTAAAACAATACATTACTTTTTCTGGCTTGACAACACCTTTTAAAAATTTGTTTGTTAAGGTATATTAACAAGTAATTACCAATTTTTTCAGTATCAACTCAATAAAAGCTTAACGTTTATTATTTGATAACCTTTTCTTAATTTAAGACTTTCTAAATCGAAGTCTTTAATCAAGTAATAATTTTTGTTTAAAACTCAATTAATTTACCACTCTTGCGGTCAAATTTTTCAGTATGAAGTTGACACAAGGGATCACTTATACCATTTTGGATTTTAGATTCTGGATTGAAAAAGCCTTACCAAGACTTGCTGTTAGTTCCCAAAGCCTAATTGCAGAAACAGAGAAATTAAGCCTTAAAGAATTTATCAGTTGGTCGCGTAACCGTGACCCTATAAGTGTGGGGTGGGAATGGGATGCTAGAACTGAACTTTACCACCTAGTAAAATAATCTAACTTGGGGGCGAAGAAAGCGATGAACCACAAAGGTTTGGCAACGATGACTGTTTTGTTTATTGCTTGAACCTAGTGCATATTTCAGTCCCCATGAGGGAATTTGATTTATGGAAATCAGTCACGTAAGTAGGTAGGCAGAAAAGTTTATAGGTATGTAACGAATGGCACTAAGAAAAGCCGAAACGCTTGTGGTTTAAGCAGTTTGCAAAAGATTTCGTAATTCTTGCCGGGGTTTGGTCATTAAGGGGTAAGCTTTCGGGCGGCGTTTACGGACTCGTGCCTCACTTCTACCGGGGCGATGGGGAACAGCCTTGTGAGTGATAACTTTAAGTAACGTGCGATAAATTTGAAGACGTTTTGTTGAATGAGCAGCTAATAATTCGGGAATAAAGTTATTTAAATGATGGCGAGTACCTTGTAACGATAAACGTAACGGAGGAGTACAATAAGTAGTACCTGCTGACCACATCAAACTACGAAGTAAATTGTAAGCCAGCAAATAAACATAAATTTCTTTGCGTACCATAGAGGGAGTTTTACATCGTAAAATATCCATTCCCAAGGTAGTTTTTAGATGTCTAAAATCTAGTTCGACATCCCAACGTCTACCGTAAAGTCCAACAATTTCTAGAGTAGAATAAATTGATTTATCTAACAGAGTAGTAATTAAACTAACTCGTTGAGTACGAAAACCGGGAATAAAGATGTCGTAGTAAATTTCTCGTACAGTTATGGAAGGAGGTAGAGCATTAAATTCATCTTTACTTAATCCTTTTGGGCAACTTTTAGGCTTATACCAAATCACTAATTTGTCGCAATCCCCAGCAATTTTACCTTTTCGCACCGTGGTTGTGCGAGATTGATGTTTACGAAATACAGCATCACATTTAAGCTTTTTGATAGCAAACATATCGGCGTAGGCACAAAAAGCTCTATCTCCTACAAGCACATCATTGGATTTTAGAAAACTATATAAGTTTCTCGCTAATTTAATATCATGAGTGTTCAAAACGTCGATACATAGAGCAACAGCAGCTCCTGTCACCAAACTGAATATCACACCAATTTTGGCAATTGGGAATCCACATCCGAGCTTTTGACTACTGGATTGAGGGTATTCTTGCTGGTTCTCTATAGTGTCAGGCATGGACACAGTTGAACCATCTATCACTTTCACATTGCGACCACACCATAAATGTTCTTCTATCATTTTTTCGTCTAGATTTTGTGCTGAGTAATTGAAAAGTTTCTCCAGTAATTTCTCCGGTAATCTCGACCGTGCTTGGCAGTAAGCACTTGTATCAGTTGAAGGGATTTCTACGTCTTCCTCTACCAAATGAGCAATTATTTTACTCACGGCATTATGGCAACTTTTGTCAGTATCCAAAACCTGAGATAAAAATGCCCAGAGCGTTACTATTGGATCAAATAATCGCCTATAGTATCTAGTTTTTAGCTCTAAGAGTGCCTGCTCAATTACACTTGTTGGTAACAGTTCTTTAAAAGGTAATCCCAAAGATGAATTAAATTTATCCTTGAGGATTTGTACTCGTAGTGTCACAGTAGTATTTGTGATGTTTGCTTGCTCGTCTCAAAGAAAGTATTTCATGAACGAGTAAGCTTTTCCTACCTAAAAATTTTTTGGACAACTCCTACATCTTTGCACTGGCTAGAGTTAGGCACGGTGTAGTTTACCGCCGCAGGCATCCCAACAAGGCGGGCGGTTACGTCGGCAGCAAACTTTATTAGCGATCGCAACACTTCATCAAGGACAATCCCCTGCCCCGTCGCGACACTGTTTATAGCTTTAAAATTTGTAGCGCTTACCCTGTATAGCTTAGAGCTTTTCTTAGTGCCATTCAATTCTGAGTCTGAATGGTAGGGCTTTCACCTACATCTAACCGAGAGTTCAGCTTTTTCCCGTTATCGGGTAATGGCTGGACTAGTTATGTACGGACTGGATACCGTGATTCACTAGTCAACGAATCGCACCCATCATTTGGATATAAGACTTACGGCTAATACCCCCGATCACCAAACCGTACACAAAACTGATCAAAGGTTGAAAAAATCCAATAATACTTAATCTCCGACCACGCCGCTTCTTTTGCTCTAAGCGTTTTTGTTCACCTTTAAAGTAATAGATATAACCTGGTTCACTCCATACACAAAATCCTGATTCATCCAAATATTTGAGGTCTATTTCTCCGACAGCAGCAGATAGCTCCAAAATATCTAAGTCTGCTTGCTTGGAAGCTCGGGCTATCGGATCTTGCTTTCCTTTGTGACTCTTCCTGGCTCGTTTCCAATTGATCCCCTTTTTTTGAGTACCCGTCTTAATCTATCGGGACTCAATTTCAGTAGACCGAAAACTTTTGCGATCGCTGTGCGAGGAGTAGCTAACTAAGTGTTTTTTGATGAAAACTAGTGATTTTAAATCTCAGTGTCAAAGGGCTGAGTTAACCTCATAACATAAGTAAAGCTAATAAATTAGCCAAGTGTAAGAGTAAATGCCGCATCAGAATATGGGTTAAGTAGAGACTGAATCTGAGATAACATCACATAGTGGCGGATTTCATGACGACCATGCCCTCTTTCTTCTGTTTTATATGTGCTATGTTCAATCCCCTCAAAATCTGTACTTATCTATGTAGTTTGAGTTTTGGTGTATTTCATCCTGATTCAGGCTCGTCAATATTTAGATGCGTTTGCCCTGATCTCATGCACGGTTTTGTAGCTGAGTCAGGAGGGTGACTTCCTGGCTTAGGCATCCAGTTATACAAACTTGTCGTCGTCAAAGACGTTTTGTTATTGACTTTTTTGACCAAGCTATCAAAGCGATGATTTATCCTACTGTGCAGACATCATCTTTAATCCCTCTAGCTTAGACCTGAATCCTTACCTTTCTCCTGGCTTTTAGATTTACTGTATAAATAGCCTCTCAGTGTCATCGGCTCCATCTCGATGCCCTTGAAGAGATACTCTTTTATCCTCAAGGTAAACTGTACCCGTTGTCAAAATTTGAATTTGGAATTGCTGCGAAAGGTAGGTAATAAGATTATCATCCTTTGGGGATATTGACAATATATAATTATTTTTAAAAAAATAGTAAATTTAGAGATTACATAATTTCTTCTTAATGTCTATCAAATATCTTAAAAACTGAACTTCAAACTAAGAGATCAAGAAAAAGCCATTAATTAACTGTATAAAAGGTAACTACGTTTTAGTCAATACTGGGACTTGAAGGAAAATAACAGCTTGACCATGACATTTGAGAAGCTTAAAAATTCCGTACTAGCATGATTACCTTGCTCAACCCACTCAGATATTTACATACTCATTCAATTTTTCCACTTGCTCATAAAAACTCTCACCATACCCACATCCTAAAAATTCGCTAATTTCTTGGTATGTCTTTCCATCATCCATGAGTAAAAGTATTAATATTCTCTGTGTCAATTGCTAAGATTGACTCTCTTTTAGAGGCTGTTTGTAAATGATTATGAAGTGGTTGAATGAAACTTTACAAGACAAGACGTTTCAACATCAAACGAATCATTACTGTGTAAATTACGCACTCATTTCTGGTAAAAGTTCATAATTCTTGCACAAGCGACGATATTAATTCCACCAAGCAAAAGTTCGTTCAACAATCCAACGCACACTTTAATGGGTATTTTACGCTGCTGAAAAGCTGGTTTTACTCAAACTTTAGAATTTTGAGAAATGTTACTAGAATTTTCTACCTTAGTAGATGTCTTGGGCGAAAGAGCGCGACATCAGCCTGACAAGAAAGCTTATACTTTTCTCAAGGATGGAGAAGTAGAAGTAGATACCTTAAGTTATAAAGAATTGGAGCAACTAGCGCGGGCAATCGCTACTAAACTCCAAAGCCTTAAGGCTATCGGTCAACGAGCTTTGCTGCTGTATCCACCAGGTTTAGAATTTATTGCCGCCTTTTTCGGATGTCTCTACGCCGGGGTTGTAGCTATTCCCGTCTACCCCCCTCGTCTCAATCAATCAATGTCCAGACTTTTAGCGATCACAGCGGATGCGGAAGCAACCTTTGCACTAACCACCAAATCGGTCTTGGATAATAGTAAAACATGGTTTGAGCAAGACTCAGACTTAGCCCATTTGTACTGGTTAGCGACTGATGACATTAACGCAAATCTAGCAAAATCATGGCAGAAACCAATCGTCAACAGTGACACCTTAGCATTCCTCCAATACACTTCTGGTTCTACAGGAACGCCTAAGGGAGTAATGGTAAGCCACGGCAATTTGCTATCTAACTGTGCAGACCTTGACTTGGGGTGGAACCACACAGTAGATAGTATCTTAGTCTCGTGGCTACCAACCTTTCATGATTTGGGACTAATCTATGGAGTAATCGAACCCTTATATAAAGGGTGTTCCTGCTACCTGATGCCCCCTGTGTCCTTTCTGTACAAACCAATGCGATGGCTACAAGCAATTTCATTTTACAAAGCCACTCATAGCGCTGCTCCTAATTTCGCCTACGAGCTTTGTGTGCGTAGAATTACATCAGAACAACGAGCTACCTTAAATCTTAGTAGTTGGCAGATGGCTTTAAACGGTGCCGAACCCGTTAGAGTAGATGTCTTGCAACGATTTGCCAAAACCTTTAAACCCTGTGGGTTTGATTTAACTGCTTTTTGCCCTGGCTACGGCTTGGCGGAAGCTACTTTAAAAGTGGCTGCGGTGCGTCAGCAAGATATGCCTGTTTTCTTGCAAGTTGATGCAAATGCACTGGCACAAAATCGAGTAGTAGAGGCTAACTCAAATCAGGAGAAAGTGCAGACCTTAGTCGGATGTGGACGTAGCGAGATTGATACACGCATTGCCATCGTTCATCCTGAATTCTTAACCCAATGCCAAGCTTCGGAAGTGGGAGAGATTTGGGTATCAAGTTCCAGTGTTGCTCAAGGCTACTGGAGGAAACCAGAGCAGACAAAGCAAACCTTTCAAGCAACCTTAAAAGACAATGCTTCGGAACATTTCCTCCGTACAGGTGACTTAGGATTTATCAAGAATGGCGAGTTATTCGTTACGGGGCGACTTAAAGATGTGATAATTATCCAAGGGCGCAACCACTACCCCCAAGACATTGAACTAACTGTTGAGAATAGTCATCCTGCATTGCGACCCAGCTGTGGGGCAGCGTTTGCAGTGGAATTTCAGGGCGAGGAGCAATTAATTATAGTTCAAGAAGTAGAGCGGAGTTATTTACGTCGGTTAGATATAGATGAAGTCATCGGCAACATACGTCAAGCAGTAGCAGTAGAACACGACATCCGAGTTCATACTATTGCGCTAGTAAAAACTGGAACTATTGCTAAGACTTCTAGTGGCAAGATTCAGCGTCAAGCTTGCCGCCAAAAGTTTGTAGATAAAACACTAGATTTGTTGACCTCAGAGAAATTCCAAAAATTAACAACAATAGCAATATTATAATAGGAGAAATAAATTTATGTTTGCTCAAACCCAGATTAAGCATTTCCAAGAAAAAGGATGGGTCGGCCCAGTCGATATCTTTTCATCAACAGAAATTACGGCCGTAAAAGAGTGCTTAGAAGCCAATAGCCGCACTATTGAGGAAGCAGATGGTCAGCAAGTTATAACCTTTTATAATAATGTCATTAATCTAGAAACCCCTCGTGACCATCATCTGTTTCATAAACCAATAGCAGAACTATTTAAGCATTCCAAGTTAATTCAGCATTTAAATCAAATAGCTGGAGAAAATTTATTGCTATGGTATACTAATGTCTTCTGTAAGATGCCTGGACAAGGGGAAATCAAATGGCATCAAGCGAAAGAATTTTATACGTCTAGCGACATTGACTTTGAAAAGAAAACTTTAGTTTATTCTCAAGATGAAAATCCTTTAAATTTAACTGTATGGGTAGCACTTGAGGATGCTGACCTTGAGAATGGTTGTATGCGTTTTGCCAATGGTTCGCACAAGCAAATATTTAAAATATTAAAGGGGAGTGTTCCTGCATCTGAAGGAGTATTTGCGGGAATAAGTGCCCATAAAACAGTTTGGCAAAAAGAGCAACAATACTCTTTATCTTATGAATTTGAGGAAAACGACTGGGAAATAGAATTAGTGCCAGTCAAGGCGGGTCAAGCAATCATATTTACTGAGAGTACAATGCATAGTTCGCTGCCTAACTTATCACAACGCCGTCGCCTTGCTATTATTGGACGTTATGTCCGTCCCAGTACTCAAGTTTATCCCTATCGTTGGAAAGGAGATTTCATCGATGAAAATGCACACAACATCAAAAGGCATTTTTGTATCCTAGTTTCAGGCCGTGATGATTACGGACATAACGTAGTTAGAGACTGGAATGATTTAGATGAGACTGAAGTGGAATTTCAGATTATGTCCAATTTAGTTCGTTTTGGTCACGTAAATATTCCTGAAGGCAAACTACAGCTAGAGATTTACGGTTTGGACAAACAGGCACTGGAAGGGGATTGTCAAGATCAAGAGCCGAATCCAATTTTGCACCCCCGCAAATATATCCAATGGCAAGCGTGGAATCAATATAAAGGACTGAGTTCTACTGAAGCGATGAAGCGGTATAGCCAATTGGTAGCGATTTTGCCCCGAAAGGAAACCCAGGCTTCAACCTATAATAAGACCAATACTAGGAAGATAGACCAGGAACTACCAACGGCAGCCGATATTCAAGCTTGGTTAATCTCCTATCTGGCGGAGTTACTCGAAATCACTCCGGATAATATTGAAGTGAAAATTCCGTTTGAACGCTATGGTCTGTCATCCTTAGAGGGAACCGGTTTGATTGGGGATCTAGGGGATTGGCTGGGATACAATATTGTGCCTACTCTACTATACGAATACCCTACCATTGAGGCTTTAGCGCAGCATTTAGCAAAGGAGTTGCCAGTCAAGGCGTAATGTGACTTGAAGGATAAAGTGGCCGCGCCAATCAAATACCAAATACTTAAGTTGCGCTCAAACACTATATTCCTACTCCCAACTCCTAGTCCAAGCTACTATCTCTGACTGCAACTAGTAGTTCGCCAACCCAAAATTGCTACGTGGAGGTAAGCAAGGGAGTAGGGGAGCAGGGGAGAAACTTGCAGTAAGTCTTTCCCCCTGCCCCTCCGCTCCTCTGCTGACCACAACGCAAAGTTTCCTTGGCAGACTACTAGGTAGAATGCATATTTGATCTTGAAATACAAACTGAAGATATTGCTGAATTTATTAGGGTTATTAGAACTTTGGAGAAGTATCTTCCCTTACAAGAAGAACCATGTTTAGAAAATTTTATCAGTAAAAGCACACGTAAGGCTTCTATAGGTAAATGAAAAAAACCATTTTATAAAAATACGTATAACTAGGAGTTTTGGAGTGGAACCCATAGCAATTATAGGCGTAGGTTGTCGTTTTCCTGGTGCTAACAATCCAGAATCATTCTGGAGGCTTTTGCATGATGGAGTTGATGCGATCACCAAAGTACCTTCAAATCGATGGAACGTTGATGCTTTTTATGACCCCAATCCAGTGACTCCTGGGAAAATGAACACCCGTTGGGGCGGCTTTTTAGAGCAAGTGGATCAGTTCGACTCTGGATTTTTTGGGATTTCTCCCCGCGAAGCCGAACGAATGGATCCCCAGCAAAGACTGGTTTTGGAAGTAGCCTGGGAGGCTTTGGAAGATGCCGGACTAGCACCAGAGCTTTTGGCTGGTAGCCAGACCGGAGTTTTCATTGGGATCGGGAACTACGACTACGGTAGATTGTTATGTAGCGATTTATCCAACATTGACAGCCACAATGGTACTGGCCTGACACTCAGTTTAGCCGCCAATCGCTTGTCCTATTTGCTGAACTTGCACGGACCAAGTATGGCAATAGAAACAGCCTGTTCCTCATCCCTCGTAGCAATTCACTCTGGATGCCAGAGTTTGCGGAGCGGTGAGTCCAACTTAGTCATCGTTGGCGGAGTAAGCTTGATATTGTCTCCGGATATGACGATCACCTTCTCTCAAGCTCGGATGATGGCGGCTGACGGTCGCTGTAAAACCTTTGACGCTAGTGCCGATGGTTATGTTAGGGGAGAGGGGTGCGGCATCGTGATTCTCAAGCGCCTTGAGGATGCGATCAGGGACAGAGATCGGATTCTAGCACTGATCAGAGGTTCGGCAGTTAATCACGATGGGCTTAGCAATGGGATCACAGCACCAAATGGCTTGGCTCAGCAGGCGGTTATCCGCCAAGCTTTAGAAAACGCTGGAGTGGCACCAGCACAAATTAGCTATGTTGAAGCCCACGGTACGGGGACATCCCTCGGAGACCCAATCGAGATCAGAGCGCTCAAGGCAGTATTAACGCAGGGTCGTTTGCCAGAGCAGTGCTGTGGGATTGGGTCAGTCAAGACAAACATCGGTCATCTAGAACCAGCTGCGGGGATAGCGGGTCTAATTAAGGTAGTGCTGTCACTACAATATGGGGAAATTTTCCCTCACTTGCACTTGAATCAGCTAAATCCGTATCTATCTCTGGATGAGACTCCTTTTTTTATACCAAAGGAGCGCCAGTCTTGGACTGCTGGTATCAAACGTCGTTTTGCCGGGGTCAGTGGGTTTAGCTTTGGCGGCACCAATTGCCATGTGATTTTGGAAGAAGCGCCCGCATCTGCAGTTATCCCTACTAAGGCAGAGCGCCCCTTGGAATTACTGACCTTATCGGCAAAAAATGAGAAGGCACTACAGGAATTGGCACAACGCTATGAAATTTTCTTGGCATCCCATCGGTCAGCATCTGTGGCAGATGTTTGCTTTACTGCCAACACGGGGCGATCGCATTTTACCCATCGACTAGCGATTATATTTAAATCCACCTTGCAGTTGCGTGATTCCTTAAGTTTTTTTAGGGAGGGAAGAGAGACTAGCGGACTGCTATGTAGCAAAGTTTCCAACCGAAAGCACCTGAAAATAGCCTTTTTATTTACCGGGCAAGGTTCTCAGTACGTCGACATGGGTCGTCAACTTTACCAAACTCAGCCCGCCTTCCGGCAAACCCTTGAACATTGCGATGAAATTCTGCGTCCTTATTTGAAAAAGCCCCTGTTGGAAATCCTGTATCCAGACATTTGGTCTTCTAAGCCAAAATCCAAAATCCAGAATCCAGAATTAGATGAGACAGCCTATACTCAACCCGCCTTATTTTCCCTGGAATATGCCCTAGCCGAATTGTGGAAGTCTTGGGGCATAACCCCGCATGTCGTCATGGGTCATAGTTTAGGTGAGTATATCGCTGCCTGCGTGGCGGGGGTATTTAGCCTGAAAGACGGGCTGAAGCTGATTGCTACCCGTGCACGGCTGATGCAGCAGTTGCCAGGAGGGGGGACGATGGTAGCCATAATGGCGGCATACGAGCAGGTGCAGCCATTGCTTGTCCCCTACATCAACAGGGTGGCGATTGCAGCTATCAATGGCCCGATGAACGTAGTACTTTCTGGTGAAGGGTCGGCCGTATACGCGGTAGTAGCCCAACTCAAAGCACAAGGTGTCAAGTGCACTCCCCTGACAGTGTCCCATGCCTTCCACTCCCCACTCATGCAGCCGATGCTAGCCGAGTTTGAACGGGTAGCCGCCACTATCCACTACAGCCCAGCGCGTGTTCCTCTGATTTCTAACGTAAATGGGCTACCAGTTGCCGACGAGGTAACTACACCACAGTATTGGGTGCGCCATTTGCGTCAACCTGTGCAGTTTGCCGCTAGCATGCAGACGCTGCAGCAGCAAGGTTATGAAGTGTTTGTGGAGATGGGACCCAAGCCGGTGCTGTTGGGGATGGGACAACAGTGCTTGCCTGAGACCGGGCTGTTGTGGCTGCCGAGTCTGCACCCTTCCAAAGAAGATTGGCAGCAAATGCTCGAGAGTCTAGCGCAGTTGTACGTGCGAGGAGTAGAGGTGGACTGGGCTGGGTTTGAGTGCGAGTACCCTCGTTGTAAAGTGGCGCTGCCCACCTATCCCTTCCAACGGCAACGCTACTGGATTAAAACTTCCGAGGCACACCAAAAAGTTGGTGTTGTTGCTTTAGAAACTAAAACCACTCCAGTTATGGACTTGCTCCATCAAGGAGATAATCACAAGTTGACTCAACAACTAGAAAAATCTGGGAAATTTTCCCCTGAACAGGTCAAAATTTTACCTAAACTTTTAGACGAATTAGCTCAACAGCATCAACAACAACTAGCAGTAAGCACCATTAAAGATTGGCTTTACCAGGTACAATGGAAATCTTCGCCTCCTAAGCAGCAAAAGCCCACCTCTCAACCGAGTCACTGGTTAATTTTTGCCGCTTCTACAGGAATCGGGGAAGCCGTAGCAACCCGACTACAGCAACAAGGACATCAATGCACTTTAGTTTATAGAGCAGATACTTATCAAAACTTACGTCCAGGAATTTATCAGCTTAATCCTTCTCATCCCCAGGAATTTGCACAACTTTATCAAGAGATAGTCAATACCAGTCAACTCCCGCTCCAGAAAGTGATTCATTTGTGGAGCTTAGATGCCCTGCCCTCACACCAGTTGACAAATTCTGCCATAGAGCAAGCACAAATGTGGGGATGTGGAAGTGTATTACATATTGTGCAGGCTTTAGTCAAAAACAAAAACTCCACTTCACCTCAACTGTGGCTGGTTACCCAAGGAGCTCAGCCTGTGCTATTACAGGAAGAACTAGCAATAGCTCAAGCACCTTTGTGGGGATTGGGTCGAGTCATATCTTTAGAGCATCCGCAATTGTGGGGTGGCTTAGTGGATTTAGACCCACAGGCTCCAGAAGACGAGGTGAGCATGTTGCTGCAACAGATAGAGGATAACCAAGAAGACCATCTCGCTTTCCGTGATGGGCAAACTTATGTGGCTCGTTTATGCAAGCAATCCTTAACAGCCTCTCAACCATTGTCGTTGCACCCTGAGGGGAGTTACCTGATTACTGGAGGACTGGGAGCTTTAGGATTACATACTGCGCAATGGATGGTTGAACAAGGAGCCAGACATTTAGTGTTAACCAGTCGTCGCCAACCATCAGAAACAGCGCAGCAAATGATTGAGCAGTTGGAAAAAGCAGGAGCACAGATTTTAGTTTTGTCAGCAGATATCTCCACTGAACAAGATGTAACTACTATCCTACAAAGAATTGAGCCATCTCCATGGCCATTGAAAGGTATAGTTCATGCAGCAGGAGTCTTAGATGACGATATGCTCCAGCAGATGAACTGGGAGCGTTTTACTAAGGTAATGGCGCCTAAGGTAGCAGGTACATGGCATTTGCATAAATTCACTAAGCATCTTCCACTAGACTTTTTCGTTTGTTTCTCCTCCGCCGCATCACTACTCGGTTCTGCGGGTCAAGGAAACTATGCTGCAGCCAACGCCTTCATGGATGCTTTAGCTCACCATCGTCGAGGGATAGGATTACCTGGACTGAGTATCAACTGGGGAGCATGGGTTCAAGGAGGAATGGCAGCTCGTTTGGCAAGTCATCAACAGCATAGGATGGAGACAGCCGGGTTTCGTTTAATTTCTACAAAGCAAGGACTACAAGTATTAGAGCAACTGCTAGGCCAATCTACAGGACAGGTTGGGGTTCTCCCAGTGGATTGGTTGCAATTAGCAGAGCAATTGAGTTTAGCTAAACCAAGTTCATTACTTTCGGAATTCTTTAAGAAAGAGGAATTACAACATCAACTGTCAACAAAAAGGAAGAAAGACGGACAAATTTTAGAGAAATTGAAAGCAGCACCAAAAACAGAGCGTCAAGATATCTTGAGGGTTTACCTTCAATCAAGAATAGCAAAAGTACTGAGACTAAATTCATCAGAGATTCCTACTGATGCTAATCTAATCGAATTTGGTATAGATTCTCTAATGGCTATGGAGATATTAAACTACCTTAGCCGTGATACAGAGTTGATGATCTACCCAAAAGAATTTTATGAACGGCCTAGAATTGACTCCCTAGCTCAGTATTTGAGTGATGAGTTGGAGATTAACTATGATTCTCCTAACCAAAATCAGCCATCGAAGATTTTAGAGACCACAAAATCTATTCCTTTTCTCCCCTCTCTAACTCCGATCTCAGATCGGCTTCCTGGTATCATATTTATCTTTTCGAGTCCTCGATCAGGTTCAACCTTACTCAGGGTAATGCTAGCTGGTCACCAATCCCTATTTTCACCACCTGAGCTACATCTTTTACCCTTTAACACTATGAAAGAACGAAGGGATCAACTCAACCATTCTTATTTGGGAGAAGGGCTACAGCGAGCTTTAATGGAAATCAATAATCTGGATACAATAGCTAGTCATACTTTAATTAAGAATATGGAGTTGCAGGATCTGTCTGTCAAGCAGGTTTATCAGATGCTTCAAGAAAGCATATTACCTCGTTTGTTAGTAGACAAATCTCCTACCTATGCTATGGACCTCAATACCCTAAGGCAGGCAGAAGTTTTATTTTCTGAAGCTAAATACATTCATCTAGTCCGTCACCCTTATTCCGTAATTGACTCCTTTGTCCGTGCACGAATGTATAAAGTTGTTGAGTTAGATAATGCTAATCCTTACCAAGTAGCAGAGCAAGTATGGACCCAGACTAATCAGAATATACTAAATTTCTTTGAGGAAATAAGCTTTGAGCGTCATTATCAAATTCGTTATGAGGAACTGGTTAATGCACCTACTAGAGTAATGACGGATCTATGCAATTTTCTCAATATTCCCTTCCAGTTGGAGCTTTTACAGCCTTATCAAGGTGAGCGCATGACGGATGGTGTTCATTCAGCCTCTATTCAGATTGGCGATCCTAACTTTTTCAAACATAAGATTGTCGATCCTAGTCTAGGAGAAAACTGGAAGACTATTGAATTACCCCATCAGCTAGGGGAAAATACCCGGAGGATTGCTAGCCAATTAAATTATGATTTACCTACCACAGTTGATACTCCCTTAAGTTCAAATGCAGTTGAAAGGAACCCAGAACTTAAACAAAGAAAAGTTTTTTCCGAAGCCATAGATTATTGTCGATCATCAGAAGCAGATTTGACGAAGAAAATTTGTATAAATGAACAGTATTTGGAGTTTGGGAGCCATCAGATATGTCTCTGCACTTGGGGGCCGGAGAATGGTCCATTGATACTATGTATCCATGGAATTTTGGAACAAGGAGCAGTTTGGGAAGAAGTAGCGCGTCCTTTAGCAGAAAAGGGCTATCGCGTAGTCGCTCCAGATCTATTTGGTCATGGACGTTCTTCTCATTTGGAAACGGCAACTTCTTACAATTCATTGACATTTTTGGCTCAGATTAACCATGTGGTTCAAAGATTACCAGACCAACCTTTGTTCCTAGTAGGACATTCTATGGGGACTATGCTGGCAGCTATGATGGCTAGTGTGCAACCTCAGAAGGTAAAAGGGTTGGTGTTGGTGGAACCGATACTGCCTACTAAGGAGAAGAGGAAGGAGCTAATCAATCAGCTAACAACTTGTTTAGAATATTTTGCCTGTCCCCCTCAGCATCCTACATTCCTAGACCTAGCAGCAGCCAGAGAGAGGCTGCGTCAAGCCACACCAAATCTGTCAGAGGAACTCTCACTTATCCTAGCTCAACGAATTACAGTACCTTGTGATGAAGGAGTTCGCTGGAATTGGGATCCCATTCTTCGTACCCGCGCTTTCCTTGATGTCAATGGCTTTATGAGAGATCGAGCTACATACCTAGAAATACTCAAACATATTCAAGTTCCTACCACATTAGTCTACGGAGATAGCAGTAACTTGAATCGTCCAGAAGATTTGCAACAACAGCAGGAAGCTATGGCCCAAGCTAAACGAGTCTTTCTTTTGGGAGGGCATAATCTCCACCTAGAAGCTGCTCCTACCTTGGTGTCTCTGATTAAAGAGGTCATAGAGAATGGATGAATAGTTAAAAATGGATTTTGCTAAGAAACAAAACTAGTAGTCTGCCAAGGTAACTTTGCTAAGTAACGCCTCTAATTGGTAAACTAGCCAAAAAAAGGGTGTAACATGGCGAAAAAGTACATGAACCTATCCCACTATTCTAAAAATCTCTACTTGTTTTCATAAAATGTGCTTGAAAATCTTAATTTTTCGTTTTCACTTCTCAATAATCTTAAGCTTTATAGCAAAAATATTATTAGTGGGATAGGTTCATTGTTGACTTGAATGAAGATGAAGTTTCTCAACTGCAATCAATAATTAAGAAAGGTAAGCATAGGACAAAAACTACAACCCGTGCAAACATTATTTTGATGGTTTCTGAGGATGAAACGTTGGGTGGATGGCGGCTTTGATGGAGAATTGTTTATGCAGTGGGTAATGAATTTTTGCCGTTGGATTGTCCAGATAGTTCTGCGACTACAAGAAACAGTCTTGGTATTTATGTAAATCTTTCCGTGTTGTTAAATGGTTCTTCAAATTTTTTACTAATCATCAAAAATTTGATTTCCCTAAAGTAAAACAATATATGCCTTGTTTGTAACTCAAATAGGATTGCCATAGGATAACAAATGAAAAGCAGAAAAAAACTAAGTATAGAACTATTGTGGGAGGTTGCACTCGCTCTTTTATCTTTTATTCTTTTTAAAACTCTTAGGTTGTTTATACGAACTCTTATAAAATTTGAGGGCTTCTTCAACCAAAAAACAGTTTTTCAATGGCAAGTTTTATCTAATGAGATGTTAGAGAAAAACTTAGGTATGCTACACATGATGACTACAGGTCCACGATGGAATACCCATGCGATTTGCGCTACTGTTGGACCATTTTATGTAAGGGAATCGTTAGCCATAGAAGTAGAAACTTGTGTAAGTTCAGCACAATCTTGGAGTATAGGTATCTATAACTTTCCTAATTTTAGACTTATCACATGTCTTACATCTTATAATTTAAGCTTTCAGGAAAAATGGCATCTATTAGAACTTAACAAAGGAAGATATGTTCTGGGTTTAAGATATTATAACTGGTTCGATAAAGTAGATTTACCTGCCATCAAAATTCATGACAATCAGATTGTTAATACTCAAAGAGTTGACGGTAAAGTAAACGATTTTTTTATTGGTTTAATTGAACGAGATAATATATTTTATCTTGCTCTTCATTACTACGTCTTTACTATATTAGTTTTACAGAAGCAGTTGCCCCAGAGTTGGATTACAAAAGAGTATTTACCTGTAGGAGATCCAAATAACAAGTTTGTCTATGGAGCCATCTATAAAAATTACTCTTTAACTCTGAAGCTAAATCCGTCATTGCTCAATAACCACGATATTTATTTAACAATATATAATCGTTCTAGTCTCCCAGTTATTTGGTATCAGTTAAAAGAAGAAAAACACATAACCCCTGTAATAGAAAAAGATGGATTCTATTTGGTTCGGCTTCGTCCTAAGTCATCTTTAGCAAGCTCTCACTTCCAGTCAGATTGGATCGAGGTGGTATTAAGCTGTGGATGTGCTAACCTCAGCTCAGAGTCATAGTCAAATCAGCTTAATTGAAAGGAGCCATAGGTAGTGTTTTGGATTTGTTAAATACTAGCCGGAATAGGTTATAGTTAACATTTAAAACATCTTCTTAGCTTGACTTTATACATTTTGTTTGCAACGCGAACACTATCACTAAAACCTTTGTGAGACGGTAGTTTTACTTTTTGAACTTCATCGATAATCTATGATATGGAAAAAGTATTTGCCAAAAAGCCAGGGTTTTTGCCAGATAAAGGAAACCAAGTTTTTAATTTTGGATAAAGTCGAGCTTAGTAAATCTTAGTAAGGTAGTGTATGAACAGAAAAGGTTTAGTACTTTGGCTGACAGGACTGAGTGGTGCAGGTAAAACTACAATTGCTAAAGGACTGGAGCACGAACTTAGGGAACGCGGTTGTCTGGTTGAGGTTTTGGATGGTGATGTTATCAGAACCAATCTTTCCAAAGGTTTGGGATTTAGCAAAGAAGACCGCGAAATCAATATTCGTCGAATTGGATTTGTGGCTAATTTACTGAGTCGCAATGGGGTAGTGGCAATTGTTGCTGCCATTAGTCCATATCGAACTGCTAGGAAAGAACTGCGCCAGACAATAGAAAACTTCATAGAGGTTTATGTCAATGCCTCCTTACAGGTGTGCGAAGAACGGGATGTTAAAGGACTGTATGCAAGAGCACGAGCGGGGGAAATCAAAGCCTTTACAGGAATTGACGACCTATACGAAGAACCGCTCAATCCTGACATTGTTTGCTACACCTTTGAAGAAAGTATTCAGCAAAGTGTTGCTAAGGTCACTGCTAAATTAGAGGAGCTCGATTACATTTCAGCTTATCAACGATGTGAAAACTAGCCAAAGTTTGCGGGATGCAGTAGGTTGGCAGACATATTGGGAGACGTTTCACATGTATCCCCTCAATACTTCGGGGTAGACAATTATTCTGGTTGCCAGGACCAACCAAAGGGATTACCAGAAGATTTCTCACGAATAATAGTCGCAAGAAAGGGAATTTTCCCTGCCTTAGAAATACG
>JAESGI010000220.1_pt1 | contig 33608 bp, 21 predicted proteins | sample 9269671 | NCBI WGS metagenome assembly JAESGI01 (sample SAMN14515641, study PRJNA621666) | algae metagenome | isolation source: Nostoc indistinguendum CM1-VF10 and co-occurring heterotrophs from gravelly... | place: USA: Clark Mountains, San Bernardino, California | collected 1998-06-05 | reverse complement strand
CGGTGCAGCGTGCCGTCGTCGAGCTTGAGCGCGATCACGCCGCGGCAATGGCCGTCATCGTCCATGATCAGGTCGATGGCGAAGTACTCGATGAAGAACTCGGTGTTGTAGCGCAGCGCCTGGCCATAGAGCGTGTGCAGCATGGCGTGTCCGGTGCGGTCGGCGGCGGCGCAGGTGCGCTGCGCCGGCGGGCCCTCGCCGAACTCGGTGGTCATGCCGCCGAAGGGGCGCTGGTAGATCTTGCCGCTCTCGGTGCGCGAGAAGGGCACGCCCCAGTGCTCGAGCTCGTAGACGGCGGCCGGCGCGTTGCGGACGAGATACTCGATCGCATCCTGGTCGCCGAGCCAGTCCGACCCCTTGACGGTGTCGTACATGTGCCACTGCCAGGTGTCCTTGCCCATGTTGCCGAGCGAGGCGGCGACGCCGCCCTGGGCCGCGACGGTGTGCGAGCGCGTCGGGAACACCTTGCTGATGCAGGCGGTGCGCAGGCCGGCCTGCGAGCAGCCGACGGTGGCACGCAGGCCCGCGCCGCCGGCGCCGACGACGACGACGTCGAAGCTATGGTCGGTGATGGGGTAGGCCTGGCCGGTATAGGCCGGCCGCGAGGGGCCACGGGTGAGCGCCATGGTTCAGCCTCCGAAAGAGAGCTTGAGCAATGCGAAGGCGCAGGCGGCGCCGACCGCGATCGCGAAGAAGGTGTTGGCCATCACGGCCAGGATCTTCAGGCCCTCGCTGTGGATGTAGTCCTCGATGATGACCTGCATGCCGAGGCGCATATGCACCGCGCCCGAGACCACGAAGAGCAGCATCAGGATCGCCACCAGCGGGTTCGCCAGCGTCGCGACGGCGGCCGGATAGGGCTTGCCGATCAACGAGATCACGACGAGCAGGAAGGCGATCGTCAGGAGAACGTTGGCGACGGCGGTGACGCGCTGCAGCCAGAAATGCCCGGTGCCGGACTTTGCCGACCCGAGGCCGCGGACGCGGGCGAGCGGGGTGCGCATCGACGATTTGGAGAGCATCGGCGTTTCCTCAGCGCACGGCGTAGGCGACGATCCAGACCAGCAGGGTCAGGATGCCGGAGACCAGGCCGCTGAACTTGGCGAGGTTCATCCGGGTCTGCGGGTCGTAGCCATGACCCATGTCCCAGATGAAATGGCGCAGGCCACCGACCATGTGGTGGAGCAGCACGAAGGTGTAGCCGAACAGCACGAGCCGGCCGAGCACCGAACCGGCGATCGCTTGCGCGGTATCATAGGCGCCGGGGCCGGAAGCGGCAGCGATGAGCCAGAGCGCGACCAGCAGCGTGCCGCCATAGAGCGCCGCCCCGGTGGCGCGATGAGCGACGGACATCGCCATCGTCCAGGACCAGCGATAGATCTGCAGATGCGGCGAAAGCGGCCGCGCCGCCGGTTTGACCTCGGCCAAGTTGATGACTCCCGAACCTTCGAGCTCGCAGGCGAACGATCTCTTGGTATCGTTCTAGAGTGTATGGCTCTCTAACGAAACCCGATCTCTGCTGCAATGCGATAGCGTCAAGGCCAGGTTACAGAAATGCATTTCTGTAACTTCGACCTGCGGACCCGGCGCCTGCACGCTGCCACGCCTCAACGCGGCAGCAGCGCCCAGTAGTCGAAATCGAGGATCACGCCCTCGGCATACTGGTCGCCCTGTTTCAACGGATACTCGTTGCAGGGCAGGTTCTTGGTCGCGACGAGACGCAGGCGCAGCGCACCGACATCCTCGCGTCCCGGCAGTTCGGCCGCCTCCAGCACCTCGCTCCAGGCATAGACCGTGTCGCCGGAAAACAGCGGCGCGACATGCCGGCCGGCATTGATCGCGGCAATATGGAAGGCGTTGCCGAGCCCATTGAAGGACAGCGCCCGCGCCAGGCTGATGACATGGCCGCCATAGATCAGGCGCTTGCCGAAACGGGTCTCGCGCGCGCCATACCCGTCGAAATGAACTTTTGCGGTGTTCTGATACAGCCGCGTCGCGATCTGATGCTCGGCCTCCTCGACGGTCATGCCGTCGACATGGTCGATGCGTTCGCCCGCCTGGTAGTCGCCCCATCGAAAAGGCGAGCCAGCGAGACCGTCATCGTAGCCGGCGAGCGCCAGCGCCGGGCAACTCTCGCCCAACGCTTCCGGCAGCACCGCCTTGGGCAGCTCTGGAACGAGCTCGAACGCCGCCGGCGTGCCGGGGCTGCGCTTGCGCACCAGAACCCAGCGGGCATAGCTCAGCACGATCTCGCCATGCTGGTTGCGGCCGATCGAGCGGACATAGACGATACCGGAATCGCCGCCCGAGGTCTGCTTGAGCCCAATGACCTCCGAGGTCGCAGACAACGTGTCGCCGGGATAGACCGGCTTCAGGAAGCGCCCATCGGCATAGCCGAGATTGGCGACCGCATTGATCGAGACGTCCGGCACCGTCTTGCCGAAGACGATGTGGAAAACGAGGAGATCGTCGACCGCCGCCCCGGGATAGCCGATCGCCTTGGCGAAGGCGTCCGACGACTGCACCGCGAAACGCGAGCCGTAAAGCGCGGTATAGAGCGTGACATCGCCGCTCGTGACGGTGCGCGGCGTCGCATGGACGATCGTCTCGCCCAGCCGGAAATCCTCGAAGAAGCGACCGGGGCTGGTCTTGGCCACAGTGCTTCTGCCGGCATCGGCCATCGACATATCCGCCATGAATTCCTCCCGGAACGGTTGGAACCGATTGTGCAACGCAGCAGATGGCGCCGTCCAGCCTGCCGCGGCCGCTCAGGCCGTCAGCTCGGCGAGCTTCATCAGGTCGACATTGGCGCCGCAGACCAAGACGCCGAGCCGCTCGCCGGGCATGGGCTTGTAGGCGCCGCTGATAAGGGCACCGAGCGCCGCCGCTCCCCCGGGCTCGACCGCGAGACGGAAATCGCGCCAGAGCACGCGCTGCGCCTCGGTGATCGCCGCATCCGGGACCAGGGCGACATGGTCGACCGTGTCCTTGCTGACATCGTAGACAAGCTGGCCGACATTGCGCGCGCCGAGCGAATCCGCCGCCACCGAAGCGACCGTCACTGTCACCGGCGCCTTGGCTTCCAGCGCCGCCTGCAGCGCCCGCGAGCCTTCCGGCTCGACGCCGACGACCTTGACGTTGGTGCCAGCGAACCAGCCGGCGATGCCCGAGATCAGCCCGCCGCCGCCGACCGCGACCAGCACCGTGTCGAGATCGGGCTCCTGCCTGCGCCATTCGCGGCCGAGCGTGCCCTGGCCGGCGATGGTCTCCTTGGCCGAGAAGGGATGGATCTTGAGCGCGCCGGTCTCGGCGACGAACTTGTCGCAGGCCGCCTGGGCGTCGTCATATTGCGCGCCGCCGATGCGGACATCGGCGCCGAAGCGTCGGATCGCCTCGATCTTCGCCGCCGGCGAGATCTCCGGCACGAAGATCGTCGCCTTGACCCCGCGTTTGCCGGCGGCATAGGCCACCGCGGCGCCGTGATTGCCGCCCGAAGCGGCTGCCACCCCGGCGGCCGGCACATCGAGCGAAAGCAGGTTGTTGAAGGCGCCGCGCGTCTTGAACGAACCGGCATGCTGCAGGCATTCGAGCTTCAACGAGACATCGGCGCGCGAGCCGAAGGCGCCGGTGCCGAGCCGCATCACCGGCGTGGTGCGGGCATGGCCGGCGATGCGCTCGGCCGCGGCTTCGATCATCTGGCGGGGCACGGGCTGGTCAGACATGGCGGGTTCCTGCGAGGCGGGCCGATCCGGCACGAAACTCCAGATCGCGATGGGAAGACCGTGGCTATCGCGTCCCGGCGGATCGGGGAAGGGCTTTCCGCGCCCGGCGGCGATGTGCCGGGCGACGACCAGCGCTGCCAGCGCATCGAGCGCGTCATCCGCCGCAGCGCCGCGTGGCGGCGATGCGGTCAGGCAGGTCTCTGGCAGGCCGGCCGCCAGCAGCAGGGCGCGCCGCTCAGTCATTCCCGCGGGATTGATCGTCCCCCTGATCTTCTTGGGGTGCAGGAGCGGCGCGCCGCGTATCGTCGCGAAGGCAAGTTCAGGATGCGTCTCGAAGATGCACTCGCGCCATTCCGGCTCCGCCCGCAGGAAGGCGTCGATCTCGCGGATCTTCGGGAACAGGTGGAAGCCCTGCTGCGAGACCTTGCGTGGCGGGCTCGAGGTCGCGAGCGCGGCGCGGCAGGCATCGGCGTAATCGGCCGCATGGACTGCGCCGCGCGACGGGATCGAGAACACCGAGGACTGCCGCTCGCCCAGCCGGCTGCGCACTGCCTGCTCCGGGCCGCGCCCGGAGCCTTCGATCCGGTCCGGCAGGCCGATCGGCATATCGACGGCGATGAGGCTACCCGGCGGCAGATTGCGGATCAGCTCGATCCAGCTGCGCTCGACCCGCAGGATCGGCGGCTCAGTGATCGAAACGTCACATAAGGCTGCGATCCAACCGCCCTTGCAGCCGTCAACGCCCACGATGCAGCTCATTCTCGAATCCTCGCCCGCGGGGGTGACGTACCGGCGCCACAGCGTTTAGTGTGCGCTGCAACAGGAACCGTCAGGAGTGTCGCCATGACCGCTATCCGACCGCGCCGCAGCGTACTCTACATGCCCGGTTCCAATGCGCGCGCCCTGGAAAAGGCCCGCGAGATAGCGGCCGACGCCCTGATCCTCGATCTCGAGGACGCCGTCGCTCCGGATGCCAAGGACCTCGCCCGCAACCAGGTCTGCGACGCCGTAAAGGCCGGCGGCTATGGCAGGCGCGAGCTGGTGATCCGCACCAACGGTCTCGACACCCCCTGGTTCGATGCCGATCTCGCCGCAGCGGCCGAGGCCGGCCCGGACGCGATCCTGATTCCGAAGGTCTCCTCGCCCGAGACCCTGGCCGAGATCGGCCACCGGCTCACCGGCCTCTGGGCCAAGCCCGAGACCCGTGTCTGGGCGATGATCGAGACGCCGCTCGCCATTCTCGACTGCGAGCGCATCGCCCGCGCGGCGCATGAGGCCAGCACCCGGCTTGCCTGTTTCGTCCTCGGCACCAACGACCTCGCCAAGGAGACCCGCGCCCGCTTCGTGCCCGGCCGGGCGCCGATGCTGCCCTGGCTGACCACCGCGATCCTGGCGGCGCGCGCCCACGGCCTCGACGTGATCGACGGCGTCTACAACGACCTCAAGGACGAGCCCGGTTTCCGGGCCGAGTGCGAGCAGGGCCGCGATCTCGGCTTCGACGGCAAGACGCTGATCCATCCCGGCCAGGTCGCGACCGCCAACGCGATCTTCGCGCCAGAGGAAGCCGAACTCGTACGGGCCCGTGCGGTGATCGCGGCCTTCGAGCAGCCCGAGAACGCCGACAAGGGCGCGATCCAGCTCGATGGCCGCATGGTCGAGCGCCTGCACGCCGAGATGGCGCGCCGGGTCGTCGCGCTCGCCGAGGCGATCTGAACGGGCCTACGCCGGCCACCGACCCTGTACGGTCGACCTGTGCAGGGCCGGCACCAACTTTACCTACAGTTATACGCCGTTAAAATTTAAACTGCGGCCGGGTTAGCATGTAATCCATACTGGAAACCCGGGCTTTAATTGGCGTTTAACCAATCTATCATAGCCCTAGCCGGCAAAACATAAGCCGGACCATGGGGGGAATATCTTGCTTGGATTGAGAACGTCTCGTTTCGGCGCCAACCTTGGAGCCGACGAGGCCGCGGCCATTCGCCGGTCGCAGGCCGTCATCGAGTTCGATCTGGACGGCAACATCCTCACCGCAAACGAGAATTTCCTGCGCGTCGTCGGCTATGGCCTCGACGAGATCAAGGGCCGGCATCACGCTATCTTCGTCGAGCCCGGCTATGGCGGCACGGAAGCATACCGCGCCTTCTGGGCAAGGCTGCGCCAGGGCGAGGCGATCGACGCCCAGTTCCTGCGCCTTGGCAAGGGTGGAAGGCAGGTCTGGCTGCAGGCGACCTACACGCCGATCCTCGACCGCGCCGGCAGGCCGCGGAAAGTGATCAAATTCGCCACCGACATCTCCGCGACCAAGGGCCTGATCGCCAATTTCGAAGGCCAGGTCGCGGCGATCCGCAAATCGCAGGCGGTGATCGAGTTCGACCTCACGGGGACGATCCTCGACGCCAACGAGAATTTCCTGAGGGCTCTGGGCTACGGGCTGGACGAGATCAAGGGACGGCACCACGGCATCTTCGTCGATGCCACGACGCGTGCCGGCGACGACTATCGGCGCTTCTGGCAGAAGCTCGGCCGCGGCGAGTACGATGACGGCCAGTATCTGCGCCTCGGCAAGGACGGCCGGCAGGTCTGGATCCAGGCGAGCTACAATCCGATCCTCGATGCGCTCGGCCAGCCCTACAAGGTGGTCAAATACGCGACCGACATCACGGAAAGCCGCATGGCGCAGGAGGCACTGCGCAAGGCCGTCGACGAGACCCGCGAGGTGGTCGAGGCCGCCATGGCCCGGAACCTGACGCAGCGCGTCGCGCTGGCGGGCAAGCAGGGTGATGTCGCCCTGCTTTGCAGCGGCGTCAACGATCTCGTCGGCTCCGTCTCCGCGATCATCCAGGCGGTGTCCGAAATCTCGGGCAAGGTCAGCCTCGGCTCGCACCGCATCAGCCACGACAGCCGCGATCTCGCCCAGCGGACCGAGGAGCAGGCGGCCAGTCTGGAGGAAACCGCCGCGACCACCGAAGAACTCGCCGCCTCGGTGAAGCAGAGCGCCGAGCGCGCCCGCGAGGCGACCGAACTCGGCACCCGCGCGACCGACGTCGCCGAGCGCGGCGGCGCCATCGTCGCCGATGCCGTGACCGCGATGGAGCGGATCGAGAAAGCTTCGAACGACATCTCCGAGATCATCACGGTGATCGACACCATCGCTTTCCAGACCAATCTTCTGGCGCTCAACGCCGCGGTCGAGGCGGCCCGCGCCGGTGATGCCGGAAAGGGCTTCGCGGTCGTCGCCTCGGAGGTGCGTGCGCTCGCGCAACGCTCGGGCGCCGCCGCCAACGACATCAAGAAGCTGATCACCAATTCGAGCGAGCAGGTCTCCGGCGGAGTGAGGCTGGTCAGGGAAACCGGAGGCGCTCTGGCGGAGATCGTCGTCGCCTCGAAGAGCGTGGCCGCGGCCCTCGCCGACATTTCGAGTGCCTCGCAGGAGCAGGCCAACGGCATCGACGAGGTCGCCCGGGTCGTCGCCCATATGGACGATGTCACCCAGCGCAATTCGGCGATGGCCGAGCAGAGCGCCGCCATCGCCGGCGAACTCGAACAGGCGACGGAGACGCTCAGGCAGATGGTTGCCTCGTTCCAGCTCGCCGCTGGTGGCGACACGCCGGCCGGAGGGCGACCGTGGAACGAGCTTGGTCGCCTCGCGGGCAGGGCGGAGGCGCGCGCTGCCTGAGGCCGCCCTGCAGGCATAGCCCGCACGAAAAGGCCGCAGGCCCTCTTTCGAGGAAGCCTGCGGCCTTTTGCTATGAATGCTCTGTGGCGCTAGCCCGCGTCAGGCGGCCTTGCGATCCTCGAAGACGCCGCGGAATTCGCGCAGTTGCACCAACTGATCCGCCAAGCGCTTCTGTTCGGCCTCGTCCTGCGAGCCGGCGAGACGGGTCTCGGCGGTCACGATTTCCTGGTCGAGCACGGCGAGGTTGACGTCCTCGATGAAGCGAGCCTGCTCGGCGAGAATGGTCAGGCTCTCGGCGTTGACCTCGGCGATGCCGCCGGAGACGTAGAATTCCTTGCCGTTGTTGGCATCGGTCTGGAGCATGACGATACCCGGCTTCAGCACCGCGACCAGCGGCGCGTGACCGGCCAGGACCGTCATCTCGCCCTCAACCGAGGGGACGATGACGCTGACGACGTCGCCCGAGAACAGGATACGCTCAGGCGAGACGAGTTCGAACTTGAAGGTGGCCATCGTAAAATCTCTCCAGGCTCGTCATGGTCGGGCTTGACCCGACCATCTCTGAAACCAGTGTCTTCTCGTCCAGAGATTCTCGGGCCAGGCCCGAGAATGACGCGTGTCACGTCTCCCGGCCGGCAGGGCCGGCCGGATAGGCCCGTGAAACTTACGCCGCTTCGGCGGCCAGGCGCTGCGCCTTCTCGATCGCCTCATCGATCGAGCCGACCATGTAGAAGGCCGCTTCCGGCAGGTGGTCGTACTTGCCCTCGACCAGGCCCTTGAAGCTCTTGATCGTGTCCTCGAGCGCGACGAGCTTGCCCGGCGAGCCGGTGAAGACTTCGGCGACGTGGAAGGGCTGCGACAGGAAGCGCTCGATCTTGCGGGCGCGGGCGACCGCCGTCTTGTCCTCTTCGGAGAGCTCGTCCATGCCCAGGATCGCGATGATGTCCTGCAGCGCCTTGTAGCGCTGGAGGATCTGCTGGACCTGGCGGGCCACCGCATAGTGCTCCTCGCCGACGATGGCGGGCGACAGCATGCGCGAGGTCGAGTCGAGCGGATCGACCGCCGGGTAGATGCCCTTTTCCGCGATCGAGCGCGAAAGCACGGTCGTGGCGTCCAAGTGCGCGAACGAGGTTGCCGGCGCCGGGTCGGTCAGGTCGTCCGCCGGCACGTAGATCGCCTGCACCGAGGTGATCGAGCCCTTGGTCGTGGTGGTGATGCGCTCCTGCAGCGCGCCCATGTCGGTGGCGAGCGTCGGCTGATAGCCCACCGCCGAGGGGATGCGGCCGAGCAGCGCCGACACTTCCGAACCCGCCTGTGTGAAGCGGAAGATGTTGTCGACGAAGAACAGCACGTCCTGGCCCTGGTCGCGGAAATGCTCGGCGACGGTGAGGCCGGTCAGCGCGACGCGGGCGCGGGCGCCCGGGGGCTCGTTCATCTGGCCATAGACGAGGGCGCACTTGGAGCCGGCCGCCGAGCCGCCGTTCTCCTTGGGGTCCTTGTTGACGTTCGACTCGATCATCTCGTGATAGAGGTCGTTACCCTCGCGGGTACGCTCGCCGACGCCGGCGAACACCGAGTAGCCGCCGTGGGCCTTCGCGACGTTGTTGATCAGCTCCATGATCAGCACGGTCTTGCCGACGCCGGCGCCGCCGAACAGGCCGATCTTGCCGCCCTTGGCGTAGGGGGCCAGGAGGTCGACGACCTTGATGCCCGTGACGAGGATCTGCGCTTCGGTCGACTGCTCGGAATAGCTCGGGGCCGGCTGGTGGATGCCGCGCGAGGTGGCGGCGCCGATCGGGCCGGCCTCGTCGACCGGCTCGCCGATCACATTCATGATGCGGCCCAGGCACTCGTCGCCGACCGGCACCGAGATCGGGGCGCCGGTGTCGGTGACGGACTGGCCGCGCACCAGACCTTCGGTCGAGTCCATGGCGATGGTGCGCACGGTGTTCTCGCCGAGATGCTGCGCCACCTCGAGAACCAGGCGGTTGCCGAGATTGTCGGTCTCGAGCGCGTTCAGGATCTCGGGCAGGACGCCGTCGAACTGCACGTCGACGACGGCGCCGATGACCTGCGCGACGCGGCCGGTACCGGTGTTGGCGGGCTTCTCGGCGGACTTGGTCTTGGTTGCGGCTTTGGCCATGGTTTTAAAACCTCGGATTCGCGTTCAGCGTGTCGGTGGCCGGCGCGCCGGCCTTATGTTCAGGCGGCGATTAGAGCGCTTCCGCGCCGGAGATGATCTCGATGAGTTCCTTGGTGATCATCGCCTGACGCGAGCGGTTGTAGATCTGCGTCTGCTTCTTGATCATCTCGCCCGCATTGCGGGTGGCGGAGTCCATCGCGGACATGCGGGCGCCCTGTTCGGAGGCGGCGTTCTCGAGCAGCGCCCGCAGCACCTGGACCGTCAGGTTGCGCGGCAGCAACGTCTCGAGGATCTCGCCCTCTTCAGGCTCGTAATCGTAGACCGCTTCGGTGGTCGCGGTGCCGGCGGGGATCTCGGCCGGGATGATGCGCTGCGCCGTCGGGATCTGCGAGATCACCGACTTGAACTTCGAGAAGAAGATCGTCGCGACATCGAACTCGCCCGCGGCGAAGCGGGTGAGGATGTTCTGGGTGATCGCCTCGGCATTGACGAAGCCGACCTGCTTGAACTCGCGCAGGTCGACGACCTGGATGATGTCGTTCTCGAACAGGCGCTTCAGGGCGTCGTAGCCCTTCTTGCCGACGCAGAGGATCTTGACCGTCTTGCCCTCGGCCTTGAGCGCCTGCGCCTTGTCGCGCGCCAGGCGCGAGATCGAGGAGTTGAAGGCGCCGCACAGGCCGCGCTCGGCGGTGAAGACCACGAGCAGATGGACCTTGTCCGAGCCCGTGCCGGAGATCAGGCGCGGCGCGCTGTCGCCGGAGATGCCACCGGCGAGATTGGCCAGCACCTTCTCCATGCGCTCGGCATAGGGACGAGCGGCTTCGGCCGCCATCTGGGCGCGGCGCAGCTTCGCCGCCGCGACCATCTGCATGGCCTTGGTGATCTTCTGCGTCGCCTTCACAGAGGCGATCCGGTTACGCAGGTCCTTCAATGAAGGCATGTCTAGCTCTCACCCCGTCATGACCGCGTACGGCCAATCCCGTCTCGATGCGCAGCGGCCACGATGATCGCGACCAGCCGTGTTCTTGACCCTCACGGCCGGGCATTCGCCCGGCCGGGCGCCCGTGCGCCTCAGGCGAACGTCTTGGCGAAGCCCGAGACGATGTCCTTCAGCTTCGCGGCGTTCGCGTCCGAAAGATCCTTCGTCGAGCCGATCTCGTTCAGCAGGTCGGCATGCTTGGCGCGGACCAGCGAGAGCAGCCCGTCCTCGAAGGCGCGGACCTTGTTGACCGGCAGCGGGTCGAGATAGCCGTTGACGCCGGCATAGATCACGACCGTCTGCTCTTCCATCTTCAGCGGCGAGAACTGGCCCTGCTTCAGGAGCTCGGTCAGGCGGGCGCCGCGGTTGAGCAGGCGCTGCGTGACCGCGTCGAGGTCGGAGCCGAACTGGGCGAAGGCCGCCATCTCGCGATACTGGGCGAGCTCGCCCTTGATCTTGCCCGCGACCTTCTTGGTCGCCTTGGTCTGCGCGGCCGAGCCGACGCGCGACACCGAGAGGCCGACGTTCACCGCCGGGCGGATGCCCTGGTAGAACAGGTCGGTCTCGAGGAAGATCTGGCCGTCGGTGATCGAGATCACGTTGGTCGGGATGTAGGCCGAGACGTCGTTCGCCTGGGTCTCGATGACCGGCAGCGCCGTCAGCGAGCCCTTGCCGGCGGCATCGCCCATCTTGGCGGCGCGCTCGAGCAGGCGGGAGTGGAGATAGAACACGTCGCCCGGATACGCCTCGCGGCCCGGCGGGCGGCGCAGCAGCAGCGACATCTGGCGGTAGGCGACGGCCTGCTTGGAGAGGTCGTCGTAGATGATCACGGCGTGCATGCCGTTGTCGCGGAAGAACTCGCCCATGGCGCAGCCGGCGAAGGGCGCCAGGAACTGCATCGGGGCGGCGTCCGAGGCGGTCGCGGCGACGACGATCGAGTACTCCAGCGCGCCGCGCTCCTCGAGCACCTTCACGAACTGGGCGACGGTCGAGCGCTTCTGGCCGACGGCGACGTAGACGCAGTACAGCTTCTGCTGCTCGTCCGCGCCTTCGACGTTGAGCGACTTCTGGTTCAGGATCGTGTCGAGCGCCACGGCGGTCTTGCCGGTCTGGCGGTCGCCGATGATCAGCTCGCGCTGACCGCGGCCAATCGGGATCAGGGCGTCGATCGCCTTGAGGCCGGTCGCCATCGGCTCGTGCACCGACTTGCGCGGGATGATGCCGGGGGCCTTGACGTCGACGCGGGCACGCTTGGCCGACTTGATCGGACCCTTGCCGTCGATCGGGTTGCCGAGCGCGTCGACGACGCGGCCGAGCAGCTCCTTGCCGACCGGCACGTCGACGATGGCGCCGGTGCGCTTGACGGTCTGGCCTTCCTTGATCTCGCGGTCGGAGCCGAAGATCACGACGCCGACATTGTCGCTCTCGAGGTTGAGCGCCATGCCGCGCACGCCGGACTCGAACTCGACCATCTCACCGGCCTGGACCTTGTCGAGGCCGTAGACGCGGGCAATGCCGTCGCCGACGGAGAGAACCTGACCGACTTCGGTGACGGACGCCTCGGACCCGAAATTGCTGATCTGGGTCTTCAGGATCGCGGAGATTTCAGCGGCGCGGATGTCCATCAGCCGACCTCTTTCATGGCAAGACGAATTGAATTGAGTTTGGTTTTCAGGGACGCATCGACCATGCGCGAGCCCATCTTGACGACGAGTCCGCCGATGATGGCCGGGTCAATCTTCACGGAAAGCGCGACATCCTGGCCGGCGACCTCCTTGAGGGTCGCGGTGATGTCCTTGAGCTGGGCGGCGGAGGGCTCCTCGGCCAGCGTCACTTCGGCGCTGACGATGCCCTTGGCCTCGGCGACCTTGGCGCGGTAGGCGCGGATCATGCCCGGCAGCGCGAACAGGCGGCGCTTGCTGGCGACGAGGCCGATGAAATTGGCGGCGAGGCCCGAGATCCCGGCCTTGGCAAGCAGCGCGTTGACGGCGGCGACCTGGTCCTGGGCAGTGAAGGCGGGGCTCTCGATCAGCCGCTGCAGATCGGCGCTCTCGGCGATCATCGCGCTGAACGAATCGAGATCGGCGGCGACGGCATCGACCGCCTTGGCCTCGGTGGCCAGCTCGAACAGAGCCGTGGCATAGCGCCCGGCAACACCCGAGACAGGGGACTGTTCCTGCGATCCGCCCTGGGCCACGCTTCGCTCTCTCTTCCAAGGGACCGCCCCGGCGACCTTCTGACGAAGGTGGAGTGCATGGTCCCGACGCTGCGATGATCAAGCGCACGCCCGCCCGTTGCCAGGGCGCGCCGCGCTTGGATTGCGGCGGTGCACTAGCATGGGGATCGGGGGGCCGCAACCCGATGGGACGGGGTAGCGCACGCTTTGGATGCGGTCAAAGGAAGCGCCCCATGCGCCGACCGCGCGACGAGACAGGCGACACGGCCCGCGGGAGCGCCTGATGCAGGCGACGCCGATCGAAAGGGCGCGGCGGCCGACCGCTGGCCGGAGCACCGACCCTCCACCTCGCGCGGGACGAGAATGGCGGCGCGTAAGCCGACAGCGAACCATGATCTCCGCGCCCTCCACCAAATGGCCGCTTGACCAGGGTCGCGGCAGCGATCGAGTTTGGGCTGCGAACGGAGCTAGCCGCCATGCTGCGAGCATTGGTTTTGGGAACTGCCCTTCTGCTGGCGAGCGCTGGAAGTGCGCTTGCCCAACTGCAGAAGGTCAATTGCCAGACGCAAGGCGAACCATTTTACCTTCATCAGAACAGCAAAGTTACCCATGAAAGCGTGATGGACGAAAACGGCTGCCGATACAGCTATATTTCGGCTCAGTCCGATGGCAGGCCGAGAGTATTCGAGAAGGCGGTCATCGCTCAGGCGCCTAAGAAGGGACAACTTTCACAACCCGGCGAATTTTCGTTCTTCTACAAGCCGGGAAACGGCTTCAAGGGAAAGGACACGTTCGCGGTCTACATCTGCGGCACGACGATGCATGGCTCCGGCTGCTCGCGGATCACCTATAACGTCACCGTTCGATAACTAGACCGACGCTCGCTGGAAACTCTATGTGGACCTTGCGACCGCTTCTACCCGCCACAAGCCGTGAACGCTCAAGGATGTAACTCGCCGCTACGCAGACAATTACGGGTACACGCCAAGCGCCCCGCTTGACTCAGCATTCGATCGAGATCCGGGTATCCGCAGAAATCGGAACTGTCGCGATGCTAAGAATTCTGCTTGTCAGCACCGGATTTTGCCTTGTGAGCGCCACGGCGCCGGCCCAAATGCTGCGAGTAAATTGTCAGACTGTCGGCCCTCAATATCATATCGTCGAAAATACAAAGCTCGATTACGACAGCTTGATGGATAAAAATGGCTGTCGATACAGCTACACGACATCTGGCGTAACACTTGAGAAATCTGTCATCGCCAAAGCGCCTTCTAATGGTACATTGACGCAGACAGGAATTGCGTCATTCTTCTATACACCAAAAGAGAACTTCATCGGGAAAGATAATTTCGCTGTCTATGTCTGTGGGACCGGCAGGAGGGGTAAAGGTTCCGGCTGCGCGCGGTTCAACTACAACGTCACCGTTCACTAGCACCGCAGCGCTCATGCTCTGCGGATCGGCATTGACCACCGTTACCTATCGCGCAGCGGCCCGGACGGTTCGTCCACGCCGCCTCGTTGCTACGGATCGCGCTCGATTATTGGGCGGCTTAAGATGGACCGATACGCGCGGATGACGACATGTCACGACTGTCGATCTATCTTACGGCCTTGCTCCTGATGCTCGTAAGCCCCTCGCCGACGGCGGCGGCCTGCCGGATACGAGGTTACGGCTTCCACGTCGAGCAGAATGACAGGGCCACATATGAGGCGACCATGGACAGCAATGGTTGCCGCCATGTCTACGGGGTCAGCGGATTTCTTACGATCCAGAAGACCGTGATCATGATCCGACCCGCGAACGGCACCCTGTCGCAAACCGGAGAATTTTCGTTCTTCTACAAGCCGAAACCGGGATTTACCGGCAAGGACACCTATGTGATCTATGTTTGCGGGACCAGTCGTCGCGGCACGGGCTGTTCCAGGCTCACCTACAACGCCATCGTCCAATAGGCTTCGCCGTGCTCACAGAAAGCTCTGCGGATCGATATCGACCGCGACCCTGACCGAGCCCTTCGGCCGCGGCGCCCGCTTCAGCCAGGCGCGCAGATAGCCCTGCAGATCGATCTCCCGCGTCGTGCGCACGATCAGGCGCATGCGATGGCGGCCGCGCAGGATGGCGAGCGGCGCCTCGGCCGGGCCCAGAACCGCGACGCCGGCCGGGGCCTCGGCGCAGCGGGCGAGCGCCCTCGCATGCGTCTCGGCCTCGGCCTGCGAATTGGCCGAGACGATCAGTGCCGCCAGGCGCCCGAAGGGTGGCAGGCCGGCGGCTTCGCGAGCCGCCGTCTCGGCCGCATAGAACCGCTCGGGATCGCCCGAAATCAGCGCCTTCAGCACGGGATGGTTGGGGTCATGGGTCTGGAGCAGCGCCCGGCCCGGCTTCTCGCCGCGCCCTGCCCGGCCGGTGACCTGCCGCAGCACCTGGAAGGTGCGCTCGGCGGCGCGCGGATCGCCCGAGGTCAGGCCGAGATCGGCATCAATCACGCCGACCAGCGTCATCCCCGGGAAGTTGTGCCCCTTCGCGACGAGCTGCGTGCCGATGACGATATCGAACTCGCCTTCGGCGACCGCCATCAGCTCCTGCTTCAAGCGCTCGGTCCCGCCCGGAAAATCGCTCGACAGCACGATCGAACGCGCCTGCGGGAACAGGGTCGCGACCTCCTCGGCCAGCCGCTCGACGCCCGGGCCGCAGGCGGTCAGCGTCTCCGGCTTATGACAGGCCGGGCATTCGTGCGGCCGGCGCTCGACATGGCCGCAATGATGGCAGACCAGCGCGCGGCGGAAACGGTGGTCGACCAGCCAGGCCGAGCAGTTCTTGCACTGGAAGCGATGGCCGCAGTCGCGGCAGAGCGTCAGCGGCGCATAGCCGCGCCGGTTGAGGAAGAGCAGCGACTGCTCCTTGGCTTCGAGATTGGCCTCGACCGCCTTGATCAGCGCGCCGGAGATCCAGCGCCCGCGCTCGGGCTTGTCGCGGCGCAGATCGACCAGGCCGAGCGCCGGCAATTGCCGTCCGCCGAAGCGCTCCGGCAGCTTGAGGTGGAGGTAGCGCCCGCGCTCGGCATTGACGCGGGTCTCCAGCGAGGGCGTCGCCGAGGCCAGCACGACCGGCGCGCTCTCGATCTTGCCCCGCACCACCGCCATGTCGCGGGCGTGATAGGCGACACCGTCCTCCTGCTTGTAGGCGGCCTCGTGTTCTTCGTCGACGACGATCAGCCCGAGATCGCGATAGGGCAGGAACAGCGCCGAGCGCGCGCCCGCCACGACCAGCGCCTCCCCCTTGGCGATCGCCGCCTGCAGCCGCTCGCGGCGACGCCCGCTCACCGCCGAATGCCAGAGACCCGGCCGGACGCCGAAGCGCGCCTCGAAACGGTCGATGAACTGCGCGGTCAGCGCGATCTCCGGCATGAGGATCAGGCTCTGGCGCCCGAGCCGGATCGCCTCCGCCACGGCCTCGAAATAGACCTCGGTCTTGCCCGAGCCGGTAACGCCTTCGAGCAGCGCGACATTGTAGGATTTGGAGCTGACCAGGGCGGCGAGCTTCTGCGCCACCTCCTGCTGCTCCTCCGAAAGCACCGGCCTGGCATGTTCGGGATCGGGCCTGGCCGCGATCGCCTCCTGCGGCAGCGCTTCGACCGAGAAGGTGCCGGCATCGACCAGCGAATCGATCACCGCCGCGCTGACCGAGGCCGCCTCGGCCAGCGCCGACTTGCCGATCAGGAGGCCGCCCTCGGCGGCAGCGATGGCCCGCGCCCGCGCCGGCGTCATCCGGGCCGGCGGCGCGCCGACCAGCCGCACGCCTAGCTTGGGACGCTCCGGCTTGTCGTCGGGCGGCCGGCGCAAGGCGAGCGCCAGCACCGAGCCCTTGGCGGCGAGCGTGTACCAGGAGACCCAGTCGACCAGCTTCATCAGCGCCGGATCGAGCGGCGGCATGTCGAGCTTGCCGGCGACCTTCTTTAGGTTGCCGCCGCGCCCCGAGCCCCGCTCCCAAACCACGCCCACCGTCTCGCGCGGGCCGAGCGGTACCTGCACGACGTCGCCGGGCGCGAGGCTGAGCCCGGCCGGGACCGCATAGCTGTAGGCCTGATCGAGTCCGAGCGGGATCAGCACGTCGACCGTGCCGCCTTCCCGTCCGTCCTCCTGCGCGTCGCTCATGCGCGCTCTCTAGAGCATTGCGCGAAAAAGTGGGAACCGGTTTTCCGCCGAGGCAATGCCCCAGGTCTTGGAAACGAACAGGTCGCCTTCGTTCGAAGGCGACCTGTTCGAGCGCTGATTCGGCTGGCGAGCGGATCCGGCCGGCAAGGCGGGCTCGGCCGAGGCGTCAGGCCATCGCGACCCGGCGCCTCGCCTGCATCCGCCGCCAGCTCCACAGGAACACCGGCCAGAGCAGCGCGGTGATCGTCATCGCCGCCAGAACCATCGAGACCGGCCGGCTGAAGAACGGCAGGATCGAACCGTCCGACTTGATCAGCGAGGTCACCAGGCTCTGCTCGACCATGGTGCCCATGACGACGCCGAGCACCATCGCGGCGACCGGATAGCCGTTCTTGTCCATGACGTAGCCGAGGCAGCCGAAGAAGGCGACGCACCACACCGCGAACAGGTTGTTGCCGGCGGTGGCGAAGGCGCCGACCGCGCAGAACACCATGATCACCGGCATCACCGCCGAGCGCGGCGCGCCGACGACGCGGCTCGCCAGCCGGATCAGGATGATCCCGAGTGGGATCATGATGATGTTGCCGAGCAGGAAGATGATGTAGAACGCGTACATGCTCGAGGCCTGCTCGGTGAACAGGGTCGGGCCGGGGTTCAGCCCCTTCATGTAGAGCACGCCGATGGCGATCGCGGTGATCGTATCGCCGGGAATGCCGAAGAGCAGCGCCGGCACCCAGCCCGACGCGAGCGAGGCGTTGTTCGAGGCGCCGGCTTCGATCAGCCCTTCCGGATGGCCGGTGCCGAACTTCTCGGGCGTCTTCGAGAAGCGCTTGGCCATCGCATAGCTGACCCAGGCCGCCATGTCGGCGCCGGCGCCGGGCAGCACGCCGATGATGATGCCGACGAAATTGCCGCGCAGCTGCTGCTTGGGGTGCTTCTTGGTCAGCTCGATCTGGCCCTTGAGGATGCTGCCGAGCTTGCGATGCTCCAGCTTCGGCGGCTCGCGTTCGGTCAGCGAGCGCATCACCTCGGCCAGCGCGAAGACGCCGACCAGCGCCGGGATCACCTCGATGCCGCCCAGCAGGTCGGTCGAGCCGAAGGTGAAGCGCGGCACGCCGCCGGGATTGTCGATGCCGACGCAGGTGATCAGCAAGCCGAGCAGCATGGCCGCGATCGCCTTGATCGGCGAGGAGCGGGCGACCAGCGTGGCGCACATCAGGCCGAGCATCGCCAGCCAGAAGTTCTCATAGGTCGAGAAGGACAGCGCAAATTCTGCGAGCGTCGGCGCCAGCACCATCAGCGAGAGCGTGCCGGCGATGCCGCCGAGCGCCGAGAACCAGAGGCAGATGCCCAGCGCCGTCTCGGCCTCGCCCTTGCGGGTCATCGCATAGGCGTCGTCGACATAGGCGGCCGAGGCCGGCGTTCCGGGAATGCGCAGGAGGCAGCCGGGAATGTCACCGGAGAAGATCGCCATCGCCGACGCCGTGATGATCGTCGCGATCGCCGCGATCGGCGAGAGATAGAAGGTGATCGGCACCAGGAGCGCCGTCGCCATGGTGGCGGAGAGGCCGGGAAGCGAACCGACGACCAGCCCGTAGATCGCCGAGGCGAAGATGGCGATCATCACGTCGGGCGCGAAGACGAGCCCGAAGGCCTGGATCAGGGTGTCCATCGGTTCACCAGGGGAAAGGCAGCATGCCACCAGGCAGAGGCACCCGCAGCAGCTTGAGGAAGATCAGGTTGATGACGAAGGGCGCGATCAGCGCCAGCGGCACGGCGAGCTTCGGCTTGGCGCCGAAGGCCAGCGACGCGATCAGGACCATGATCCCGGCCGTCAGCAGGAAGCCGAGACGCTCGGAGGCCAGCGCGTAGAACACCACCAGCGCCGGGGGCAGCAATGCGAGCCAGGCGCGCCAGGCCGGCAGCGGCTCCAGATATTCGGGCGCGGTATGGCTGGCGAGATCAGCCTCCGCCACCTCCTCGAAATGCCGGCCGATGCCGAACACGATCAGCAGCCCGCACAGCACGAGCAGGCCGCCCACGACCATCGGGAAGGCCGCAGGGCCGACCTGCTGGCCGGGGACCGGCGGCAGTTTCGAGCCATAAAGGAAGGCTACGGCGCCGAGAGTCGCGATGACGCCCCCGGAGATTCGGTCGTTCAACGGTGTCACGGTCATTCCATGCAGACGGGTGCTTCGAGAGATGAAAACACCGGAGCCACCGGCAGGCGGCCCCGGTGCGCAGGCATTCCGCAGATCAGGCCTTGGCCAGGCCCGCCGCCTTCATCGCGGCGGCCATCGCCACGTCGCCATCCGCCATGAACTTGGCGAAGCCGGCGCCGTCGGCGAACTTCATGCCGAAGCCGCGCGAGTTCATGAAGTCCTGGTATTCCTTCGAGTCGAAGGCCTTCTTCAGGGAGGCGGTGATCTTGGCCTGGATATCGGCCGGCAGGCCCTTCGGGCCGCCGATGCCGCGCCAGGCACCGACCGAGTAGTTGATGCCGAGCGTCTCGTTCAGGGTCGGCACGTCCTTGAACTGCGGGTTGCGGGCCGTCGCCATGATGGCGAGCGACTTCGCCTTGCCGGCGTCGATCATGGCGCGGGCTTCGGGCACCGAACAGGTGACGATGTCGACGCCGCCGGCCGCCAGGTCCTGCATGCCCGGCGCAGCGCCGTTCGACGGCACCCAGGCGACATGGTCAGGCTTCAGGCCCATCGCGACGAGCCAGCCGACCAGCGCGAGATGCCAGATGCCGCCCTGGCCGGTGCCGGAGGCCTTGAGCTTGCCGGGAGGCGCAGCCTTGATCGCGTCGGCCAGCGCCTTGATGTCCTTGTAGGGGCCGGACGCACTGACCTGAACGCCCGGCGGATCCTCGTTCATGAGGCCGAGCGCCGTGTAGCTCGTCGACTTCAGGTCGGTCAGGCCCTGATGGTGCATCATGGTGATCTCGACCGTCAGCATGCCGATCGTGTAGCCGTCGGGCGCAGCGGTCGCGATCGCCGAATGGCCGACCACGCCCGAGCCGCCGGTGCGGTTCACGACGTTGACCGGCTGGCCGAGGTCCTTTTCCAACAGCTGGGCGACGATGCGGGCCGTCGCGTCGGTGCCGCCGCCCGCGCCCCAAGGGCAGACCATGGTCAGCGGGCGAGTGGGCCATTGCGCCTGGCCGATCGCCGGGCTTGCGATCAACCCGGTCGCGCCGGCCGCCGCTGCACCTTTCAAAATGGTACGTCTGCTGAATTCACTCACGATACGTTCCCTCCACTTCAATCGATTTAGAAGGTGACGGCTTCTCCGCGTTTGCAGGCGGGGCCGTCTTGATCTTCAAATACCATCAGAACCGATTGCTGCCGCTGAGGCAACAGTTTTGCATGCAGTATGCACCGGCGGTGCATACAATTTTACAACGCGCAGGCGACGGGCAGAACGGCCTTTCCGGCGGCCTCGACGATGGCGCCGGTGCTCCGGTCGGCATTTTCGCCGCCGGCGGCGGGAAGCTTGGCCTCTGCCCTGGCGAGGAGCGCCTGCAAGGCCGTGGCCCCGGCCATTGCGTGGCTGCCCTGCGGCGCCACCCCGGCGACCAGCGATTTTTCCGATGGACCAGCGATAATCACTCCGACGAGACGTCCCTGTCTATCGAAGACTGCGCTGCCCGCGCCGCCGGGCTGAAGCGGCCCGAAGACCGCCCCGGCCCTGAATTCTCCGGCGAGCGCGACCGCGGCCCGCGTCGCGCCATTGCCATCGAAGCCGAGCACCACGGCCGCTTCACCTATCGCCGGCGCCTCCTCGCGCAAGCCCGGGCCCGGCTGCGCCCCTAGGCCGGGCACGTCGAGCAGCGCGAGCCGGCTCGCCTGGTCCTGGAGACGCAGTTTCGCCGGGCGCGCACCGACCTTCAGCGCCTTGCATGCCTCGACCGAGACCTGCGCCGTCAGCACGAGGTCCCGGCCGACCACGAGCCCGACGCCGAAGCGTTCGCTCGCGGCGAGCGCCGGGGTACTGCCGGCGACGGCGGCTACCGCCGTTCCCGCCGAAGGCGCTGCCGGAGCCGGCCCGGTCGGGAACGGCTCGAAACTGTCAGCGATCGCGGTCACGACCTTGTCGAAGGTCGCCGACACCGCCTTGTCGTAACCGACCGAGAAGCCGCGCAGACCGGACGGCCCGCTCGCCTGCCGGCGGAAGAACTTGCCGCCGGGCGTCTCGCCGGCGACGACGAAGAAATTCGGCTGCAGCAGCTTGTAGGTGATGCGGCGCTGCACGTTCGGATTGACCGTGATCTGCCGCTCGAACAGGGCCTGCAGCGGCTCGCCCGCCGGTGCGGCGCTGACGTCGAGCGTGATCTTGCCATCGGCGCTCTGCCAGCGGCTGCCCCCTGTCGGCAAGGCCTCCCGCTTCGGCAGCAGCTTCTGCGGAATGCCGATGCGCACGCCGGTGCGCTCGTCCGTGACCACCGCGAAGCCCGATGCCTCGCGTGCGGTCCGTGCCAGGCGCGCCAGCTCCTGCCGTTCCGCCTGGCTGAGCTGCCCGTCCGGCTCGCCGCGCCCGGCCTTGAAGCCGTTGACGGCCCGGAAGGTCAGCGGTCCGAAATTGCCGGTCGCCGCGCTGTTGAGATGCCCGGTCCAGATCAGATCGGCCTGGATCGCCTTGCGCTCGCCCTCCGGCAGCCCCTCGAAGGCGCGGGTCGCCTCCGTCAGACGCGGATCGGCCGGGCGCGGCTGCGCCAGAACCGGGCCATGGCAGAGGAACAGCACTGCGGCCAGGCCGGGAAGCGACCGGAAACTGATCAAGACGACCTCCCGTTCAGGCGCAGAGAGTGCTGCGGGCCGCTATTCAGCGCGAGCCTCGCTCCCGAGGCAAGTGGGCCGCAGCGCAAGGCGGCGATGACGGAGCCGATATGGACCTGCGTGGCGAAAGCCGCTCAAACCCGGCCAAGCGCGCATGTTGGCCCGGCCAGGCGAGTTGCGCTGGCCGGGCTCGGTGATAGCCTCGTTTCGGCCACGGCGCGACGTTACGTCATCGCGTCGACGCCTGCTGCGGCCATCCTCGTGCCGTCTGCTGCCTTCCCGGAGACCGAGTCATGTCCCTCCTCGCCCGTCTCGCCCTCATCCTCGGTCTTGCCGTCGCCGCGCTGCCGGCCTTCGCCCAGAAGGCCTATGTCCGGCCGGATCTCGCCAGCGACGGGCAGCGCCTGGAGGAGCGCCTGAAGCGCGAGGTCGGCGCCAGCCAGCGGCCCTTCGCGACCCTGCTGCGTGACGGCAATGCCGCCCTCTCCCGCGGCGATGCCCGCAGCGCCCTGCCCCTCGCCAACGCCGCGGCCATGGCCGAGCCGGCCAACCCCGCCGGCTGGCGCCTGATGGCTCAGGCCGCGATCGGCATCGAGCCGCGCGATTATCGCGAGCGCTACGAACTGCGCGAGCGCGCCATCAGCGCCGCCTATCTCGCCTATCAGCGCTCCAGCGCGCGCGCCGACGAGGCGACCTCGCTCGGCGTCCTCGCCCGCGTCTTCGAGAAGAACGAGCTCTGGCGCCCGGCCCTGACCAGCTACCGCCTCAGCCTCGACATCGCCGACAATGCCGCGTTGCGCAGCGACTATGAGGCGCTGCGCGCGCAGCGCGGTTTCCGCCTCACCGGCAACAAGGTCGATTCGGATGCGGCGAGCCCGCGTGCCTGCTTCGAGTTCTCTGAACCGCTGGCCCGCGGCCGCGTCGACTTCGCGCCCTACGTCGCGATCACCGGCAAGGGCGACTTCGCGGTCACCGGCGAGGAGCGCCAGCTCTGCGTCGACGGCCTGCGCCATGGCGAGCGCTATGGTTTCGTCATCCGCCAGGGCGTGCCCTCGGCGCTGCCCGACGAGAAGCTGCTGAAATCCGCCGATTACGAGGTCTATGTCCGCGACCGCGCGCCCTCCGTGCGCTTCACCGGCAAGAATTACGTGCTGCCGCGCACCGGCCAACAGGGCGTTCCGGTCGTCTCGGTCAATGCCGCCAAGCTCGACCTCGAGGTCATGCGCATCGGCGACCGCAACCTGATCAACTCGGTCCATTCCGAGGACTTCCTCAGCCAGCTCGGCGGCTACAGCGCCGGGCAGATCGCCGCCGACAAGGGCGCCAAGGTCTGGTCCGGCCAGATGGACGTGAAGTCCGAGCTCAACAAGGACGTCACCACCGCCTTCCCGGTGCTCGAGGCCGTCGGCCAGCTCCAGCCCGGCGTCTATGTGATGTTCGCCCGGCCGAGCGGCACCCAGGCGGCCAGCAGCTCGGATGGCGACTACGATTATGACGGCTCGACCCGGGCGACGCAGTGGTTCGTCGTCTCCGATCTCGGCCTGACCTCCTTCTCCGGCCCCGATGGCGTGCATGTCCTGGTGCGCTCGCTCGCCGACGCCTCGCCGGTCGCCAATGCCGAACTGCGCCTGGTCGCCCGCAACAACGAAGTGCTGGCCACGGTGCGCTCCGACCGCAACGGTTATGCCCGTTTCGACGCCGCCCTCGGCAAGGGCCAGGGTGGCAATGCACCCGGCCTCGTCACGGCCACGCTCGCGGAGGATTACGGCTTCCTCGACCTGAAGCAGACGGCGTTCGATCTCTCCGACCGCGGCGTCAAGGGCCGCGTCGCGCCGGTCGGCCTCGATGCCTTCCTCTACACCGAGCGCGGCGTCTATCGCTCCGGCGAGACGGTCTACCTGACCTCGCTGCTGCGCGATGCCAAGGGCGCCGCCGTCACCGGCCTGCCGCTGACGCTGGTGGTCAAGCGGCCGGACGGCGTCGAGTACCGACGCCGCCAGGTCGAGGATCAGGGCGCCGGCGGCCGCGCCCATTCGATCCCGCTGATCTCAGGCGCGCAGACCGGCACCTGGCGCGTCCAGGCCTATTCGGACCCAAAAGGTGCCGCCATCGGCGAGGTCTCCTTCCTCGTCGAGGACTATGTCCCCGAACGGCTGGAGCTGACGCTCGCGCCGAAGAAGCCGGTTCTGCAGGCCGGCGAGCCGGCCGAGATCGACGTCACCGCCCGCTATCTCTACGGCGCTCCCGGCTCCGATCTCGACGTCACCGGCTCGATGACCGTGCACGCCGCCGCCCAGAGCGCGATTCCGGGTTTCGCCGGCTACGAGGTCGGCCTCACCGACGAGGCCTTCGAGCCGCAGCAGAGCGAGTTCGAGGACGCGACCAAGACCGATGCCAACGGCAAGGTCACCACGGTCAACCCGGTCGCCGAGCCGGAGGCCAACCGCCCGCTCGAAGTCGAGCTGACGGTGCGCGTCGGCGAGCCCGGCGGGCGCGCCATCGCCCGTTCGGTGACGTTGCCGATCGTGCCCAAGGGCGCCGCCATCGGCGTGCGCAAGGCCTTCAAGGATGGCGAGCTCGGCAATGGCCAGACCGCCAATTTCGACGTGATCATGGCCAATGGTGACGGCCGCCGGATCGGCCGGCAAGGCGTCAAGTGGACGCTCTCCAAGGTCACCCGCAACTATCAGTGGTTCTATCAGGACGGCCGCTGGAACTATGAGGGCGTGAAGTCGACGCGCCGCGTTTCCGATGGCGAGATCGCGGTCGCCGAGAACGCCCCCGCGCGCATCGCCGCCCCGGTCGAATGGGGCAATTACCGGCTCGACGTCAGCGCCGATGGTGCCGACGCCACCGAGAGCAGCGTCTCCTTCAATGTCGGCTACGAGACCGACAAGACCGCCGATACGCCGGACGTGCTCGACGTCGCGCTCGACAAGGCGGCCTATGCCGATGGCGAGTCGATGCAGGTCCGCCTCACCGGGCGCTTCACCGGCAAGGCGACGCTCGCCGTGCTCGGAGACGGCGTCAACGAGATCCGCACCGTCGACGTCTCGCCTTCCGGCACCACGATCAACCTGCCGGCCAAGGCGGGCTGGGGCGCCAGCGCCTATCTCGTCGCCCTCGCGCATCGCCCGATGGACACGGCCGCCCAGCGCATGCCAGGCCGCGCCATCGGCCTTGCCTGGTTCAGCGTCGGCAAGGACCAGCGCAATCTCGCCATCGATCTCGGCGCGCCCAATCTGGTGCGGCCGCTCTCGACCCTGTCGCTGCCGGTCAAGGTGACCGGCGCCAAGCCGGGCGAGGAGGCCTTCGTCACCGTCGCCGCCGTCGATGTCGGCATCCTCAACCTGACCCGCTTCGAGAGCCCCGATCCGAGCAAGTACTTCTTCGGCCAGCGCCAGCTCGGCCATGAACTGCGCGATCTCTACGGCTATCTGATCGACGGCATGCAGGGCGTGCGCGGCGCGATCCGTTCCGGCGGCGATGCCGCGCCGCAGCTCAATGGCGAGGCGCCGACCCAGGAGCCGCTGGCCCGCTATTCCGGCGTGGTCAAGCTCGGGCCCGACGGCACGGCCAAGGTCGATTTCGAGATGCCGGCCTTCAATGGCTCGGTCCGCGTCATGGCCGTCGCCTGGTCGGCCGGCAGGACCGGCCAGGCCAGCGCCGACGTCTTCGTCCGCGACCAGATCGTGGCGCAGGCGACGCTGCCGCGCTTCCTGGCGCTCGGCGACCAGTCGCGCTTCCACCTGCAGATCGACAATGTCGAGGGGCCGGCCGGCTCCTATCTGGTCGATCTCGACGTCAAGGGCCCGGTCGTCGTCGCCGCCGACGCGACCCGCCGCAACATGACGCTCGCCGCCGGCGCCAAGAGCTCGCTGACCATCCCGGTCACCGCCGCCGGCCTCGGCCGGGCGAGCTTCGACGTCAAGGTCACCGGCCCGAACGGCATCGGCACGGTGCAGAACCTCGCCGTGCGCGTGCAGCCTTCGACCCAGACGATCGCGCGGCGCATCGTCCGGCCGATCCCCGGCGGCGGCTCGCTGACCGTATCCTCCGACCTCCTGGCCGACCTCGTCCCCGATTCCGGCGCCGTCTCGGTCTCGGTCTCGCCGGTCGCGGCGCTCGACGTCTCGGCGATCCTCAAGGCGCTCGACCGCTACCCTTATGGCTGCACCGAGCAGACGATCAGCCGGGCGCTGCCGCTGCTGGTGGTCAACCGGCTGGCCTCGATGGAGCAGCTCGCGCTCGACGGCAATGCCGACGAGCGGGTCAATGCCGCGATCGAGCGCGTCCTCGCCCGCCAGGGCGGTAACGGCTCCTTCGGCCTCTGGAGCATCGGCGGCGAGGATCTCTGGCTCGACGCCTTCGTCACCGACTTCCTGACACGGGCCCGCGAGCGCCAGTTCGCGGTGCCGCAGATCGCCTTCAACCTGGCGCTCGACCGGCTGCGCAACCAGGTCGTCAACACCAGCGAGATCAACAAGGAGGAGGCGGCCGGCATCGCCTATGCGCTCTATGTGCTCGCCCGCAACGGCCGGCCGGTGATGGGCGATCTGCGCTATCTCGCCGACAACAAGCTCGCCGACTTCGCCTCGCCTCTGGCGCGCGGCCAGATCGGCGCGGCCCTCGCTCTGCTCGGCGACCGCACCCGTGGCGCGGCCGCCTTCGCCAGCGCGCTCGGCCGCCTGCAGCAGGCCAGCGATGACGGGCTTTCGCGGGCCGATTACGGCTCGCGCCTGCGCGACGGGGCGGCGCTGCTCGCCCTGATCGCCGAGAGCAATGGCGACCGGGCCGAGCTGAACCGCGCCGCCGATGTCGTGCAGAGCGCCCGCCAGAGCGCGCGCTACACCTCGACCCAGGAGAACATGTGGATGGCCATGGCCGCCGCCGCCATGGCCAAGGAGGCGGAAGGCATGGCGCTGACCGTCGACGGCGCGGAGCGCAAGGGCGCCTTCTACCGCACGGTTCCTGCCGCCACGCTGGAAGGCAAGCCGCTGGTGATCGGCAATCCCGGCACCGCCTCGGCCAATGCGGTCCTGACCGTCTCCGGCATCCCGACCACGCCGGAGCCGGCCCTGAGCCAGGGTTTTGCGCTGGAACGCACGCTGTTCAGCATGAAGGGCGAGCGGGTCGACCCGTCGCGCCTGCGCCAGAACGAGCGCTATGTCGTCGCCCTCAAGGTCACCGAGCCGGCGGCCCGCTATGGCCGGCTGCTTCTGGTCGATCCCGTCCCCGCCGGGCTCGAGATCGAGAACGCCAACCTGACCGAGGGCGCCTCGATCGAGGGGCTGAACTGGCTGAAGCAGGAGGTCGCGCCCGTCCACACCGAGGCGCGCGACGACCGCTATGTCGCCGCCTTCGAGCGCAGCGGCAGCAGCAACCAGCCCCTGACCTACACCGTCGCCTATATCGCCCGGGCCGTCTCGCCCGGCCGCTATGTCCAGCCGGCGGCGGTGATCGAGGACATGTACCGCCCCGACCGCTTCGGCAGGACGGCGTTCGGCACGGTCGACATCACCTCGGCGAGGTAGGACTGACGTGAGCGCGCCGCACGATAGGCAAAGCGCACCTTCCTTCTCCCCTCGGGGGAGAAGGTGGCAGCGCGAAGCGCTGACGGATGAGGGAAGCGAGGCGCAACCTGGCAACCAGCTCACCCAGTCGCACGGCCCTCATCCGTCTGCTTCGCAGACACCTTCTCCCCCGAGGGGAGAAGGTGGGCGCGCTTGGTTTCGCCGGCTTGCGCTGTCCAGTGCTGGCGCCGTAGCCCTGATCTCCGGCGCGCTCTCCTGGTACGCTTCCACACTCCCCCCGCTCGACCTCTCGGCCGCCGGTGACCGCTCAACCGTGGTGCTCGACCGGGAGGGCAAGCTGCTGCGCCCCTTCGTCACCGCCGATGGCCGCTGGAAGCTGCCGGTCGGCGCCGCCGATGTCGATCCGCGCTATCTCGCCATGCTCAAGGCCTATGAGGACAAGCGCTTCGACGATCATCTCGGCGTCGACCCGCAGGGCATCATCCGCGCCGCAGGCCAGATGCTCGGCAACGGCCGCATCGTCTCCGGCGGCTCGACCCTGACCATGCAGGTGGCGCGCCTGCTCGAACCGCGCCAGGAACGCTCGCTCTCGGCCAAGCTCAGGCAGGCGGTGCGCGCGCTCGAACTGGAGCGGCGCTTCGGCAAGACCGAGATCCTCGACCTTTACCTGACGCTGGCTCCTTTCGGCGGCAATCTCGAAGGCGTGCGCGCCGCGAGCTTCGCCTATTTCGGCAAGGAGCCGAAGCGGCTCTCGACCGCCGAGGCGGCGCTACTGGTCGCGCTGCCGCAATCGCCGGAGACGCGCCGGCCCGACCGCTTCCCGGAAGCGGCGCTCAAGGCCCGAGAGCGCGTGCTCGCGAGGGTCGAGGCCGCCGGCCTCGTCACCCCGGGCGAGGTCACAGCCGCCCGCGACGAACCGATACCGACAGCGCGAAAGCCCTTCCCGGCGCTGGCGCCGCATACCGCCGAACAGGTCGTGGCCGGCTCTCCCGAGCAGAAGCGGCACCGTCTCAGCCTCGATGCGCGCTGGCAGGCGAGCCTGGAGCAGCTTGCCCGCGACCGCGCCATCGGCCAGGGCCCGCAGCTCTCGATCGCCATTCTCGTCGCCGACAACGAGACCGGCGAGATCCGGGCTTCGGTCGGCGGCGTCGATTATTTCGACGCCGGGCGCGCCGGCTCGCTCGACCTGACGCAGGCCCTGCGCTCGCCCGGCTCGGCGCTGAAACCTTTCATTTACGCGCTCGCCTTCGACAACGGTCTCGCCCATCCCGAGACCATGCTGGAGGACCGGCCCACCCGCTACGGGCTCTATGTCCCCGAAAATTTCGACCTCGGCTTCCAGGGCATGGTCAGCGCCCGCAAGGCGCTGCAGCTCTCGCTCAACCTGCCGGCGGTCGAATTGCTCTCGGCGCTCGGTCCGCAGCGTTTCCTGTCGCGATTGAAGGATGCCGGCGCCGCCATCGCCATGCCCAAGGAGAGCGGTGCCCCCGGCCTCGCGATCGGCCTCGGCGGGCTCGGCATTACGCTGTCCGACCTGACGCGGCTCTATGTCGGCCTCGCCCGCGGCGGCGAGGTCGTGCCGCTGAAGGTCACGTCCGCGATCGATACCGCCACCATCCCGCTGCGCCTCGTCGAGCCGGTCGCCGCCTTCTATGTCGCCGACACGCTGCTCGGCGCCCCGCCGCCGCTCAACGCGGCACCGGGGCGGATCGCCTACAAGACCGGCACCTCCTATGGCTACCGCGATGCCTGGGCCGTCGGATTCGACCGCCGGCACACCATCGGCGTCTGGGTCGGCCGTGCCGACAATGGCGCCGTGCCGGGCCTCGTCGGTCGAGCGGTCGCGGCGCCGATCCTGTTCGACGCCTTCGCCCGCATCGGCCACGATCCGCGCCCCTTCCTTCAGCCGCCAGGCGTGATCGCCGCGACCAGCGCGACCCTGCCGCCGCCGCTGCGCCATCTGCGCCAGGACGTTCCGAAGACCGTGGCGGCGCTGGCAACCCCGGGCCTGAAGCTCGCCTTCCCGCCCGAAGGCGCGCGCATCGATCTCGCCGCCTCGAGCCCCGAGGGCGGGCGCCCGCAGCTCGGCCTCAAGGTCGCCGGCGGCGTCGCGCCCTTCACCTGGCTGGTCGACGGCGCACCGATCACCGGCCCGGTCCGGCGCCGCGAGACGGAATGGCAGCCGCCCGGCAAGGGCTTCGTGCGGATTTCGGTGGTCGATGCCGCCGGCGCCAGCGAAAGCGTCTCGGTCCGGCTGCAATAGCGCTCGCCGTCATTGCGAGCGTAGCGAAGCAATCCAGAAGGCCTGCGCGAACCGCTGGATTGCTTCGCTACGCTCGCAATGACGCGTTAGGCTTCATTCCGCCGGCTGCGGATGGACCTTTGCGTGCTCCGGCGCCTCGCCGTGCACCGGTCGCTGCGCCCGCGAGAGGTAGCTGTAGGCGACCGGCACGACATAGAGCGTGAGCAGCGTGCCGAAGGTCATGCCGCCGACGATGACCCAGCCGATCTGCGAGCGGCTCTCGGCGCCGGCACCGGAGGCCAGCGCCAGCGGCACCGCGCCCAGCACCATGGCGCCGGTGGTCATCAGGATCGGGCGCAGACGCAGCTCCGCCGCCTCGACCAGCGCCTCCAGCATCTCCTTGCCTTCCTCGCGCAGCTGGTTGGTGAATTCGAGGATCAGGATGCCGTGCTTGGTGATCAGGCCGACCAGCGTGATCAGGCCGATCTGGCTGTAGACGTTCATCGTGCCGCCGGTGAAGTACAGCGCCGCCAGCGCGCCCGTCATCGACAGCGGCACCGAGACCATGATCACCACGGGATCGATGAAGCTCTCGAACTGCGCTGCCAGGACGAGGTAGATGAAGCCGAGCGCCAGCAGGAAGACCAGCAGGATCGACGAGCCGGACTGCTTGAACTCGCGGCTCTGTCCGGAATAGTCGTTCTGGTAGCTGGCCGGCAGGATCCGCGCCGCCGCCTGCTCCAGCACGGTGAGCGCATCGCCCAGCGAATAGCCCGGCCCCGGCACCGCGGTGATCGTCGCCGAACGCAGCTGGTTGAAGCGGATCAGCTCCTTGGGCGCGACGTTCTCCTCGATCTGCACGAGGCTGGAGAGCTGCACCGCCTGGCCGCCCCGACCCATCAGATAGATCGAATGCAGCGCCTGGGGCGTGTTGCGGTCCTGGCCCGCGACCTGCAGCATCACGTCGTACTGCTCGCCGTTCATGTTGAAGCGCGTCACCTGGCGGCCGCCGAGCAGCGTCTCCATGGTGCGGCCGATGACGTCGACGCCCACACCGAGATCGGCGGCGCGCTGGCGGTCGATCGAGACCTTGATCTGCGGCTTGTCGAGAATGAGGTTGGTCTCGATGTTGGTCAGGGCCGGGTTGCCCTGAACCTCCGCGATCAGCCGATCGACGTTCTGCTTGATCTCGGCATAGGAATCCGAGGAGCGCAGCACGAACTCGACCGGCTTGCTGTTGGCGCCACCCTGGCCGAGCGAGGGCGGATTGGTGGCGAAGAGCCGGATGCCGGGGATCTGCGACAGGCCCTTATTGATCTCCGCGACAAGGTCCTGCTGCTTGCGGTGCCGCTGTTCCCAGGGCTTCAGCCGGGCGAAGGCGATGGCACGCGTCACGTCCGGGAAGCCGACGATGACGAGATAGGTCTCCACCTCCTGGATCTTGCTGAAATAGTCCTCGACGCGCCGGGCATAATCGGCGGTGAAGGACATGGTCGCGCCCTCCGGCGCGACGCCGATCGAGGTGATCGTGCCGCGATCCTCGACCGGGGCCAGCTCAGAGCGCAGATTGGTGAAGAAGTAATAGCTGCCGCCGGCAACGCCGAGCGCGAGCAGCACGATCACCGGCCGCATCGACAGGGCAAATCGCAGCGAGCGGCGATAACCGCTGGAGAGTGCCTCGAAGAAGCGTTCGAGCGCGTTGTAGAGGAAGTTGTGCTTGTGTTCGTGGCGCAGGAGCTTGGCGCACATCATCGGCGTCAGCGTCAGCGCGACGAAGCCGGAGACGAGCACGGCGCCGGCGAGCGTCAGCGCGAACTCGATGAAGAGCTTGCCGGTGCGGCCGGTGGAGAAGGCCATCGGCGCATAGACCGCGACCAGCGTCAGCGTCATCGCGACCACCGCGAAGGCGATCTCGTTGATGCCCTTGATCGCCGCCTTGGTCGGCTCCATGCCCTCCTCGATATGGCGGTGGATATTCTCCAGCACCACGATCGCGTCGTCGACCACCAGGCCGATGGCGAGCACCATCGACAGCAGGGTCAGCGTGTTCACCGTGAAGCCGAGCGCGTACATCAGCGCGAAGGCGCCGATCAGCGAGACCGGGATCGTGACGAGCGGGATCAGCGTCGCGCGCAGCGAGCGCAGGAACAGGAAGATGATCAGCACGACGAGCACGACCGCCTCGGCGATCGTGGTGTAGACCGCCTTGATCGAGCGATCGATGAAGATCGAGGTGTCGTAGGAGGTCGCGATCGACATCCCGTCCGGCAGGTCCTCGATGATGCCGGGCAGCGCCTGCTGGACGCCGGATGAGACGTCGAGCGGATTGGCGACCGCCTGCTTGACGATGCCGATCGTCACCGAGGGGCTGCCCTTGAACCAGGCCGCGTTGCGTTCTTCACGGGCGCCGAGCTCGACGCGCGCGACGTCGCGCAGGCGGACCGGGAAACCGTTCGCATCCTTGACGGTGATCTGCTGGAACTGCTCGGGCGTGTTCAGGCTGGTCTGCGAGAGCACCGTGAATTCGCGGTCGTTGCTCTCGATCCGGCCCGACGGGATCTCGACGTTCTGCGCCCGCAGCGCCGCCTCGACCTCCTGCACGGTGATGGCATAGGCCGCCATACGGGCGCGATCGAGCCAGATCCGCATGGCGTATTGGCGCTGACCGAGAATGCGCACCTCGGCGACGCCGGTGATGTTCTGGACGCGGTCGGCGATGAAGCGGTCGGCGAAATCGGTCAGCTCCAGCGGCGAATGGCGCGTGCTAGTCAGCGACAGATACATCACCGGCTGGGCATCGGCCTCGACCTTGGCGATGATCGGCTCGTCGATCTCGTCGGGCAGGCGCCCGCGCACGCGGCTGACGCGGTCGCGGACATCGGAGGCGGCGACGTCCGGGTCGACATCCGGGCGGAAACGCACCGAGATCTGGCTGCGCTCCTGGCGGCTGGTCGAGGTAATGGTCTCGATGCCCTCGATGCCGGCGATCGAATTCTCGAGGATCTGCGTGACTTGCGTCTCGATGATCTCGGCGCTGGCGCCGCGATAGGTCGTCTGCACCGAGACGATCGGCTCGTCGATGTTCGGATATTCACGCACCGTCAGGCGCGTATAGGAGACGAAGCCGATCAGGACGACGAGCAGGCTGAGGACGGTGGAGAGAACCGGCCTGCGGACGAAGAGCTCGAACAGGCTCATTGCACGCTGCCCGGAGCGGTGCCGGGCAGCGCGCTCGTCTGGACGCTCGCCTTCTGCTTGATCGAGACCGTCGAGCCCTCGCGCAGGCGCATCTGCCCGGCGGTGACGATCTGCATGCCGGGCTTGAGCCCGCTGACGATCTCGACCTTGCCCGGCAGGCGCTTGCCGAGCTCGACCGGGACGCGCTTGGCCTTCCCGTTCTCGATGATGAAGACGATCTTGCCGATGCCGTCCGGCACCACCGCAGTCTCCGGCACCACCAGGGCGTTCTCGCGCCGGTTGACGACGATGGTCAGGCGCGCGAACAGGCCGGGCCGCAGCACGAGATCGGCATTGGGAACCTTGGCGCGCAGCTTGACCGCGCGGCCATTGATGTCGACCACCGGATCGATCGCGAAGATCTGGCCGGAAAACGGCCGGTCGGGCACGGCGTCGACCTTGAGCTGCACCGGTTGGCCGACCTTGAGCTGGGTCAGGAAGATTTCCGGCACGCGGAAATCGACCTTGATCGGGTCGATATTGGTGAGGGCGACCAGCGGCTTGCCGACCGAGATGTAGTCGCCGACGCCGACCGAGCGTAGCCCGACCACGCCGGTGAACGGCGCCTTGATCGTCGCCTGGGCGAGCTTCGACTGGACCAGCTGGACGCGCGCCTCCTGCGAGGCGAGCTGCGCCGTCGCCTGCTCCAGCGCCACCTGCGTGCCCGCGCCGCGCGAGACCAGCGAGCGGTTGCGGTCATGGGTGTCGCGGGCGAGCGAGAGATCCGCCTGCGCCTGCTTCAGCTCCGCATCGAGGATGGCGGTATCGAGCTTGACCAGCTCCTGTCCTTCCTGGACGCGCTCGCCCTCCCGGAAGCCGAGCGAAATGACGCGGCCGGCGATCTCCGAGGCGATGATGATGGATTCGTCGGCGGCGAGCGTGCCGAGCGCCTCGACCTCTTCGTTCACGGTCATGCTCTCGACCGCGCCGACCTCGACGGGAACGCCCGGATTCGGCGAGGTC
>JAESGI010000219.1_pt1 | contig 33640 bp, 35 predicted proteins | sample 9269671 | NCBI WGS metagenome assembly JAESGI01 (sample SAMN14515641, study PRJNA621666) | algae metagenome | isolation source: Nostoc indistinguendum CM1-VF10 and co-occurring heterotrophs from gravelly... | place: USA: Clark Mountains, San Bernardino, California | collected 1998-06-05 | reverse complement strand
GTCTCGGCATTTTTTTGTGACTTTTTTGCTGATTCTCAATCAATTGTAGCGATCGCTTGGCCCTGTCCAGTTGAGCAAATTCATATCTAGCAATCTTTTTGGGCTTTCCTATCCGTCTAACTCACGTCAGGATAAGTGTAGGCTTCCCAATTCATTACATGTTCTCTGATCTAATGAGAGCTTATGCTCAATATCAATCAGAGAACTGTCGTCAACTCACTCGCAATTCATCTCACACTTCCGACCAAGCGGTAAGATGTGAGCCTTCTTGCTGTTTAAGGTAAATTAGCGTCAGTTTGTAAGTATGCAAAGAGCAGAGGGACAAGGAAGTAATTTTTTTCGCATATCTCCCCCTGCTTTGACACCTGAGCGACTAACTCGAATTGCTAGTTAGTTCAGGAAATTTGAAGTCCCTTTGCCACCATTCTTACCTACAGCAGGAATTTCTAGTAGGTTATCGGCAGCTTTACCAGTACCATCATTGACAACAAACATAGAGTTACCTAGATGTCCATTGGGAACGAACAGTTGCGGGTGGTCAAAGGGCGCTTTCTCAGAGACAACTCGCTCATCAGTGAGTCCTTTCAGGAAAGCCACCAAGTCATCTTTTTCAGTTTCGCTTAATCCCAATGGGCGGAGAACCCCTTCCTGGCGAAAATCTCCACCACGATTATAGAAGTCTACCACTTGTGGCAAAGTCAAATAGCCACCATTGTGGAAGTAAGGAGCTGTGAGTTCTATATTGCGTAGTCCAGGAGTCTTAAACTGTCCGTCTGCAACTACTGTGTCATTGGGGCTAACTATAACATTGGGGCTTGAACCGAAAAGTAGCGGGAATTTACCCAAAGCAGCTACCCGTGACTCCGAAAGCGGATTACCAAATGGGTCTTTACCACCAACACTGATGTCTTCTAGGGTGGGTCTAACACCGATATTGAAGTAACCTCTGTCCGAGACGGTTTTGGGAGTGGTGGTAGTGGCTCTAAGTCTTTGGTTCTTGACGTTGCTAACCGAGGCGCTGGTGAGTTCCAACCCACTATGGCAGAAGATACAGGCAGCTTTACCCTCGAATAATTGTTTGCCTCGTTGCTGCTGGACGGTGAGGGCAGTGGTTTTTCCTTCTAAGAAGCGATCGTAGGGCGTATCGTTGGCAATGAGTGTAGACTCGTACAACTGAACTGCAAGCCCAAAGAATAGCGAGAAGTTATAATCCAACAGCCTGTACTCATTGGTTTGGGAAGAGTTGTCAGCGCTGTTGACAAAAGTCCGTTTACCTTCAGCATCAACTTGGATGAGTTGATTAGAGTTCCACCACTCTGGCTTAAAGGCATCTTGAATCAGATCCTCGTAGGTTATATCCTTGAGTCCGGGTTTAGGCGAGTTACTGTTTGCACCTAAAACGCTGTCTTGTGGATGCACAATCTGTTTGCCTAGTGGTGTGAGTCCAGACAACTTTTGCCCCAGAACTCTGGGGAGCTTTGTACCCCCAATTGACAGAATATTGTCCAGCGAACCATTGACAACTATAAATTTGCTGAGGTCAATTTGACCAAACTTATTACCAATTTCTTGAAAAGTACGACCATCGGCGGATGACTCGAAGGAGCTGAGTGGCGGGCCGACCGCCTGGGAAGCCAAAGACGAATTATTCAGGCTGACTTTGACAAATTTAAGCTGATTTGGGTTTTCTGCTTTCACCACAGAGGCGTTAGGATCTCTTAAACCGAAGGGATTCACCCCATTAAAGATATCTTGTGCCCTTCCATCCCAGAAGTTGCGGAAGTTGAATGCTGCATTAATTACGGTTGGCGTATTACGCGGCTGGACGCGGCGCACATTGATACCTCCCACTTTAAACACTGGATCTGGCTCACTTGTTTCTAGGTCTTTTGAGCTACCAGGTATAACACCAACAAATTTTGTATTTGCGACTCCTTGAGAGGAGCTAACATCGTTACTGTCAGATACCACAGTCGTAGAATCATTTGGATTTGACAGCTTGTGAAAGGGAAAATCTTCTTTTCTTAGCTGGTAGTTTGGCGCGCCGCCTATATTAAAAATTGTATCTGGATTCTCTTTACCATCAGCGTTAATCCGCAAAAGCCCAGGAGCAATCTGATTTATGGATCTATTGTCGGCTCCAGCATGGAAGTGACAACTAGCACAGGAGGTCTGTCCGTCGCTTCCAACCTGCATATCCCAAAAAAGAGTCTTCCCTAACTTGATTGCAGCTGCTTTGTTTTTTACAAAGTCTCCAAGATTGTCAGGTTCTGGAACCGATACGCTCTTGAGCGAAACTGGAGCCGACCCGGTAACCTGCGCGGATACACTATTTCCAGCAATTACTGCTACCATAATAATCGCAGCAATTGTTATAGTCTTGGAAAACCTTGATCCTAGTCCTTTAAGCTTGCCAAAGCTTAGTCTCCACCATTGGTAGTTTATTTTCGTCACCAAAGATTTGAGCAAAATTCGACCTCTTGAGGTCAGTAGGAAGTAAATTAATAAGCCAGCAATAAAGGCTATTAAGCTTATTGTAAGTATAATTGTCATAATTTTGGTTACCAAATAATACCGAAACAATCAGTAGTTGCTCCCACAACGGTTACGCGATACCAGAGCAAGTGAACCTCAATTAATGATCGTCAAGCAAGTACCTACATAATTTACATTGGGCATACAAGTTTTATGCAGAACCAGTCAATTGGTTACAAAAGTTAATAAAAATTTCTGTCTGAATCTGACAGCGTAGTGTCTGTTGAGTTTTCAGTTCCATCTCATAAGTTTTTCGCAGACGATACGCAATATTTACAAAAGCTCACTAACTGCGCTAAAGCCAATGTTTTCTCCGTAACCCAAAAATGAGGACGGGTCGCACGATGGCTGGGATCATCGTGTTCATTTCAGTTTTTGTACGCGCTCGAAATTTTCAAATGCCTAGAATGACGATTTTCGTTCAAATTAGATTAATAGGACTGCGCGTGTTTTTAGAGATTATTTATTACATTTACCAATAGTTATAGCAAGTAAGTAAAATATATTATCTTAAAAATTATATTCAGCCGTTTTTAAAATTTAGGTGCTTGCCAATTAGGATTGATGAGACTTGTCATAATATGATCTTCCCATTGCCCATTAATTAATAAATAATCTCTAGCATATCCTTCAATGACAAAACCGAGTCTTTTGAGTACATTGCCACTGCGCCGATTGTGGGGCATATAATTAGCCATAACTCGGTGAAAGTTTAACTCTTGAAATAGATATTGAGTTGCGGCTTTTAGACCTTCTGTCATATATCCTTTACCTTGTTTACTTTCAGCAAGGCTATATCCCACGTAGCAAAAATGAGCGACTCCTCGGACAAAATTACTAAAATTAACAGTTCCAATAATTACAGTGGGATTTGTTTTTGTAAAAATAAATAGCTTTAACGATTGCCCATTAATAAATTCTAGAAAACTATTCTCTATTTGATATTGCCAATATTCTTCAGTGAAAAAACCATCAGCCCAAAGAGGGTAGAATGGAGTGAGATAGGTTTTGTTATGAATGAAGTATTTGAGAATTTGGGGTATATCTTCATGGATCGCTGCTCGTAATAATAGGCGATCGCTTGTAATTAGTGGCAATTCTGATATCATAATCGACGGTATATTTTCCCAACACATTGTCTAAATTTTATAAATTCTCTCATACGTACGCTTTAACAGCAGCAATAAGATTAACTGTCTCATTATCAGTACAACTGCCCAATGACGCCACTTGCTTCAAGTCGGCAGAGCCGCCCAACGCAGTGGCTCCCCAATACCCAATGATAGGGTAAGTATTTATGCTGATAATCTGCCATTCATCCAAAATCTTGATAAGCTGATGTCTAATATCTAGAGCGGAAGGATTGAGAGCCAATGGGTGATGAAGCACAGTACGCGGCATAACTTCGATGAAATCGCTTTGCCCAAACGCTGTACCGTAGGAAATTCAACCAAAAGACAGCTCAAGATTTAACCCAGTCTACAAGAAGGATAGTGATGTGGTGGGAATACGCTACGATTGGCAGGAATTAGAGATTCGGGCGATATACAACACGCCATTGCTAGAGCTTATTTATCAAGCTGCTAGCGTGCATCGCCAATATCATGACCCAACAAAAATACAAGTTTGTAAGCTCATATCTATTAAAACGGGGGGTTGTCCAGAAGATTGTAGCTACTGTGCCCAATCTTCCCGCTATAAAACAGAGGTAAAGGCACAAGCACTCCTAGAAAAAGAAACAGTAGTTAGCATCGCCCAGAAAGCTAAAGAAACTGGTGTTAGTCGCATCTGCATGGGTGCTGCTTGGCGGGAAGTGCGGGATAACTCGCAATTTGAGGAAGTCCTGGAAATGGTCAAGGATGTAACCTCAATGGGTCTAGAAGTGTGCTGCACTCTGGGTATGCTGACGGCAAATCAGGCCAAGAAATTAGAAGAAGCAGGACTTTACGCCTACAACCATAACTTAGATACCTCGCAAGAATATTACAGCACAATTATTACCACGAGAACTTATAGCGATCGCTTGAACACAATCGAGAATGTCCGTCAGACAAATGTTACGGTATGTTCCGGCGGTATCCTGGGTTTGGGCGAAACTGTTGATGACCGGGTTGGAATGTTACAAACTCTGGCAAACTTACATCCGCATCCAGAGTCTGTGCCAATTAATATTCTTTCACAAGTACCGGGCACACCCTTAGAAAATCAGCCGGATGTTCCCATTTGGGATATTGTGCGAATGATTGCTACAGCCAGAATTTTAATGCCAGCTTCTGATGTGCGTCTGAGTGCCGGTAGGGCGAGACTTTCTCAAGTGGAACAAGCTTTCTGCTTTATGGCAGGAGCCAATTCTATCTTTTCTAGCGACGACAACAAAATGTTGACGGTGACTACTCCCTGTCCAGATTACGATAGCGATCGAGAAATGCTGAATTTACTCGGTTTGGGGATGCGTCCACCTTCCCAAAGGCAAGAGAAGGTAGCGAGTCCGGCTGTTGTGGGATAAATATTTGATTTCGTGCAAAACATTTAGTCAAGGATTCAAATCCAGACTAAATGTTTTTTGTTATACCAATTCTCTAAAATAAGGCAACAGATGTAAGCCGGGAAAGCCTTGCTGCATCTAAATTTCTCAATTGCGAATTGCGAATTACGAATTGATATTATCCCTTTCTTCAAGAAAGTTGTCGCTATTCTCCTTCAAATGAAGTCAAGAGCTTTCTTAACAGCACAATCAATAATTCCCGCTCTGATGGTTGCAAAACACTGAGGATGCGATGCTCATTGGTAACATGAGCTTCTACGGCTTTCTCAATTAAGTTGAAACCTTCTTCTGTCAATGTAATTAAAGTGCCGCGCCGATCGCTCGGATCTGGAATTCGTTTTACCAACCCAGCTTGCTCAAGTTGGTCAACGCGATGCGTCATTGTGCCGGACGAAACCATCAAAGTGTTAAACAATGCCGTTGGTGATAGCTGGTAAGGAGCGCCGGAGCGACGTAAGGTAGCTAACACGTCAAATTCCCCAAGATTTAGTCCAAACTGAGAAAACGTCTCTTGAATTGCGTGTTCAAAATGCTTGGCTACCCGTCCCATCCGCCCAATTACTCCCATTGGCGATACGTCCAAATCAGGACGCTCACGTTGCCATTGCGCCAAAATCATATCGACTGAATCGGAAGCCATTGTGCTGATTGCTGATGCAAGTTTCTTGATATCAAATATCTTAACATCAAGATAAATGCTAAAATCTCGATATCAAGTATCTTGATGTCGAGATAAAACCCATGAAGATAAATGCCGGAAGGTTTGATATTTGGCTGACAGCCTTAGCACCAGCAATCTGGGGAACTACGTACATTGTGGCAACCGAACTTTTGCCACCGAATCATCCGTTGTTAGTTGCAGCCTTACGATCGCTACCCATCGGTATTTTGTTAACCGCAAGTTTGCGACAACTCCCTAAAGGTATTTGGTGGTGGCGGATTTTGCTGCTGGGAGGGTTGAATATTGGTATTTTCCAAGCCTTGTTATTTGTGGCAGCCTATCGTCTTCCCGGTGGAGTAGCAGCAACAGCCGGAGCAATTCAACCGTTATTGGTAGTGATATTTTCGTGGCTATTACTGGGCGATAAACCATCCAAACGCTCAATAATGGCTGCCATTGCTGGATTTATTGGCGTTGGTTTATTGGTTCTCAGTCCTGCGGCTCGTCTTGATTGGATCGGAATTGGCGCTGCGATCGCAGGAGCAGTAACAATGGGCTTAGGAACGACATTAACCAAACGCTGGAAACGTCCAGTTTCTCTGCTGGTGTTTACGGCATGGCAATTGGCGATCGGCGGGATGATTCTTTTACCTATTGCTCTAGTTGTTGAAAAACCGTTGACTCACCTGAGTGTGACAAACCTATTGGGATTTGTCTATTTGGGTTTGGTGGGAACTGGGCTAGCTTATATGCTTTGGTTTCGCGGAATTGAACGATTAAAAGCCACAGCTGTTTCTTGCTTGGGATTGATGAGTCCGGTAGTTGCAACACTGATGGGATTTCTGGTGTTACATCAAACGCTAATGCCAATTCAACTGATTGGAGCAGCGATCGTACTAGTGAGTGTTTTAGTGGGACAACAAACTAATCGATTAGGCGATCGTTCGACCACTTTTAAGCACAACTCATTGTGAATTTAGGGACAGGCAGAGTGCCCGTCCTTCAAAAATCATAGGTTGATAGGTTGAATGTATCTCTGGGTTAAATTATTTTGGCAGTCCGCAAAGCGAACAGCAGACCGACAGCCAAACCAAAGAACAAAGCTAAAAAGCCGATGTAAGCTACAATTGCAAACATTTATTTTTCTCCACAATACTTCCTAAATCTATTGAATCATTAGTCATTGGTCATTGGTCATTTGTCATTTTTCATTTGTCATTGGGAATTAGTCAATTTCTTCCCATGCTCCCCCTGCCTCCCCTGCTCCCTCATCTCCCACTCCCCACTCCCCAGATTGCGATACAATACAGCCCACGGGCGCTTGTTAGGGGTTGAGCAATGACTTCTGTAATTAATGTAAATTTACCTGAGCAGTCTTATGAGATTGCGATCGCATCTTTGAATTTAGATCAACTGGGTCAACAGATGGCCAGTCTCAAGCTAGGCAAGAAAGTACTGCTGGTTTCTAATCCGACGATTTTTAAACATTTTGGGGAAAGAGCGATCGCATCCCTAACATCTGCTGGATTTGAAGTTGCTAGCTGCACCCTACCACCAGGGGAACGCTACAAAACCCTCAATTCCATCCAAAAACTTTACGATACCGCCTTAGAAAACCGTCTAGAACGTTCTTCTACAATGGTGGCTTTGGGCGGAGGTGTAATTGGCGATATGACTGGCTTTGCAGCCGCAACTTGGCTGCGCGGCATTAATGTTGTCCAAGTGCCTACAACTCTCTTAGCGATGGTGGATTCGGCAATTGGTGGCAAAACTGGCGTGAATCATCCCCACGGCAAAAACTTGATTGGGGCATTCCATCAACCGCGCTTGGTTTTGATTGACCCAGATGTGTTAAAAACTCTTCCTATGCGTGAGTTTCGCGCCGGAATGGCAGAAGTTATTAAATATGGTGTAATTTGGGATGCCGAATTGTTTGCCCAGTTGGAAGCAAGTAAACGGCTCGATCAACTGCGCTATGTAAAACCTGAGCTAATAAACACCATATTAACGTGCTCTTGTCAAGCAAAGGCCGACGTTGTTAGCAAAGATGAGAAAGAAGGCGGATTGCGGGCGATTCTCAACTATGGACATACCATCGGTCATGCAGTGGAAAGTTTGACTGGCTATCGTCTAGTGAATCACGGTGAAGCGGTGGCCATTGGTATGGTAGCAGCCGGTCAAATTGCTGTGGAATTGGGAATGTGGCAAAATGTTGACACGGAACGTCAAAATGCTTTAATTCAAAAAGCAGGTTTACCAACTCAGTTACCAACTGGGGTAGATATTGAAGCAATTATTGACGCGTTGCAGTTAGATAAGAAAGTCAAAGCGGGGAAAGTGCGGTTCGTTTTACCAACAGAGATTGGTGTAGTAACTGTTACCGATGAAGTGCCATCAGATATTATTCGGCAAGTTTTGCGGGGAATGTGAAGAATTTGAAGAAGAATTCAGGAGTCAGAATAAAAATTAGTTGCTCTGTCCTCCAATTCCGAATTACGAATTACGAATTAATGAGCCATGATACTCCAAGCCAAGAATCAATTAACCTTGCAAGAGTTCATAAATCTTTCACCAGGTGAGGGAGATATAACTTATGAACTTGTTGATGGTCAAGCAGTTCCTAAAATGTCACCAAAATTTTTTCACGCAAAACTTACCCGTGTCCTTCTGAATTTGATTGAGCAATCGTGCGAGGGGAAAGGAGAAGTTTGCCCGGAATGGGCTGTTGCATTAACCCGTCGGGGACGAGATTGGATGCCAATTCCTGATATTTTGTACATTTCTTATGAACGTTTAGCCGCCAACTGGGACGAAGACGAAGCTTGTCCTGTTCCTCCTGATTTGGTAATTGAGATTATTTCCCTAGGACAAACCTTTGGACAAATGGCAGCTAAAGCCAAAGACTATTTAGATGCTAAGGTGTTGCGGGTGTGGGTGGTAGATAGTAAAGCGAGAAGCATTACTGTTTTTTATCCAGATGCAGCACCACAAACTTATATGGGAGAAGAATTACTCAAAGATTCTTTATTTGAGGGGTTGGAATTTACTGTTGAGCAGGTGTTTCAAAAGGCGAAAATACCATTAGACACCGAATAGCACAATTCTCTTGATTTCAACGTCCATCGAAATTTGAATCGGCAGCTTTTGCTACTCAAACTTTCATATCTTTAGTCAGCAACGCCCTATTTTTGAAGCTGCGGTTCTTTTTGCGGTTGCTGCTGGCTATTTGTTGGTTGCAATTTTTGAAATAAAGCTGGTGGCGTAGCTTTGCGGAAAGCACCACAGTAGTGCATAGTCATAACTGCTTTAAAAGCCCAATGGTCTGATGGTACATCAGTAAAGGGATTTGGTAAAGTTTCTGCTTGATTTTGAATACAAGCATTCAAAACTTGATTCGATTTTGCTGGAGTATCGGTAGTAGGTTCTTGAGATTTAACAGGGGTAACAAAGCTAGTAGTAACTAGCACTACGACTGTTGCCAGAAGTTTGCAGTTCATAATTTGAGTTTTCTAGAGATGGAAGTCTACCCTATGTTAGTTCCTAGGCTATTGCCCAGGAACTAGAATAAACTTTCTGAAATTAAGCGTTAGAAAACATGGTAAGCATTACTAACATAACAACTAATGCACTGATCCAAAGAGCTAACGATCCCCAACTAACAGAATCTTTTTGTACTTTTTGCCAGAAATTAGTAACTAAGTTATTCCGAATTGCCATTTTATAACCTCCAATTTTTATTAAACTTGCACTGACTCAATGCATTAAGCCTGCATTAAGTTAAAAAAAGTTCCTGTTTTGAAAGTTCGTGTTTTGGGATATCAGCCTTTATTCCCTGATCCCCAGAGACTAATCAACAGAGAATTAAATTAATGCGTACAGTAATGTTAACGACAGGCTACGCATAAGAGAATGCCTGTGACTCAACTCATTACCTATCTAAAAAGCGAACAAAAATTTACAAAAAGATATTTGTTTATCCCTAAATTAATTTTCCCATACGTAACTGTTTACACTGCGATATTTGGCGATTTTGAGATAATTCTTAACGTTGTCTTAATCACGTATAAAAGTTAGTGTTTAACAGTCAAAAACTACTTAAATACTGACTATGTTTCATTTTCAATCGTGATTTATTTAGACTTAAAAATAGACACAATTAATAGTGAGGTTGGGAGGTAAATAATGGTGCAACAAATAAGACATAATGAACCGCAATATATCTGTATCATTCCAGTTGAGAGAATTACAGCTAATCAAGACGAAGAAATTATGACCTTTGGTGTATCAGCCGACGATGCAAAAAAAGAAGGTGAGAAATTATTAGCATCTACCTATGGTTGTAATCAATCACAAGTTTTCGAGTTGATCCAGCAAGCACGAATTGAACCAATAGCTCAGTGGTGTGCCCCTAAAGAGTGTTAAAACTACTTATGACGGTATTGGCAACAGCAACTATTAATACCCAAAATAGTCAGGGCTTACGCACTCAGATCCCCCCTTTTTAAGGGGGGATCTGGTTACAATACTTTTCTGCTACGTTCTAAAGATGGCTACATTGATTGGCTCACTGATAGCGGCACTTCCGCCATGAGCGATTATCAATGGGCAGGGATGATACTTGGTGATGAAGCTTACGTCGGCAGCAAAAATTTTTACAACTTGCTCACATGGATCTGACTGCTGAAGCAGTTGAAGAAGTTTATCATAATTGCGATCGCTTACGCGGACTCAAAATGATTTACGAACCAAAGTATCTCCCCTTGTTTCAAGCAAGGTTTGAATTGCTTTAGAGGTAGCCAAGGCACTGAAATGGAAAAACTAATATAGAGAAGTCTAAGAAACAGCGCTGCACTACCAACTAAACTATGCTGCCGTTCAAAACTCTGCTACGCGTTCGACACTATGAGATGGATGCCCTTGGGCATGTAAATAACGCCGTCTACCAAAATTATCTAGAACAAGCAGCCATTGAGCATTCAGAATACCTGGGTTTAACTTTGGATGTATATCGGCAAGTGGGTGGCGTATTTGTCATGCGGCGGGTAGAAATTGACTATTTACGCCCAGCAGTAGCAGGAGATACCCTAGAAGTCACTACCTGGTTGAAGGAAATGCGCGGGACTCGTGCCTTGCGATGCTACGAAATTCGTAAAAAAAACGAAGATAATTTGTTAATCACGGCAGAGGCGCTATGGGTTTGGGTGGATGCACACACAATGCGCCCACGACCAATTCCCAGTGTCATGTTAGACAAATTTTTGCAAATCCAAAACCCAGGTGTTACAACCTAAAAATGGTTAGTTATTCGCCATTTAATAAATCTTAATTATTCTAATGAAAAACAAATGATTGATTTTTTACCCCAGGTAATGCGGATGATCAAGAATGCACAACTATGATGTTATAAGTGCAAAATTTAAATTTGTAGAAACTGCAATCAAAATTAGCTCACTAAATCAGGGTTTTCCAGTCAATATTATGGAGCAAAGTCAGCCACAAAAGCGCCGCATCGCTGATCAAGTATTTCAAGAATCCCTTGATCAGTTGGAGAATATCTTACAAGAAAGTTCAGATGAAGAAGAAGAAATTCCACAACTCGCACAACTGCATAGTAGTAATTTTAGTGAAGTCGAAGATCAAGACTTAACAAATATTGATTTAGCCGCTCTTGAAGATGCAGTTGCTGATATTGAACAATATCTTGAAGAAAAGACAAAAACTAAAGAAAATTGATGATTTATGAGTTCTAAGTTTTAACTCCTAACTCTTGACTCATTTGCCGTCGAGCTTCGTACAACATTAAAGCAGCTGCGATCGCTACATTCAAAGATTCCACCCCAGGACTCAAAGGGATTCTTACTTGTTTGTCTGCGATCGCTGCTAAATCTGCTGACAATCCAGCACCTTCATTTCCCATTAAAATCAAACTGGGTTTGCGCCAGTCCACGTCCCAATAAGTTAAAGTCGCACTGGGTAAGGTTGCCACTACCTGCATTCCTGCCTGTTGACTTTGTTGAACTGTAGCTTTTAAATCTTCGGTTACGGCCGTTGCTAGGCGAAACCATTGCCCTGCTGAAGCCCGGAGAACTTTCGGGCTGTCTAAATCTACACTATCTCCGCTTACCCACAAACCTGATGCTCCCACTGCCGCCGCAGTGCGAATCATTGTACCTAGATTCCCCGGATCTTGTACGGTTTCTAAAGCTAGGACTAAACCAGTAAATGGTAGTTGAGTTTGGCCTCCGCTTCGTTTTGCCGTTGCCACCACACCATCGGGTTGGACTGTAGTAGCGATCGCATCCAATACTTCTTTACTTACAATTTCGGCGCGATCGCTTTTACTACAAGCTTCTTCCCAGAGTGACGAGTGGGCTGCTTGCCAATCTGGAGTACAACACACTGTTTCTAGTGGGTAATTCACCGCACAAGCTTCCTCTAACAAGTGTGTCCCTTCTAGTAAAAATAATTGCTGCTTGTGCCGCTCCTTGGTGGAGTGAAGTTTGCGGATTTGTTTGACTAGGGAATTTTGTAAACTGGTCAACACGATTTTATATTTTGGATTTTGGATTTTCTATTAATAGAAAATCCAAAATGATATGCGGAACCCGGGACTTGAACCCGGAAGCCTTGCGGCACTAGAACCTGAATCTAGCGCGTCTGCCAATTCCGCCAGTTCCGCTGGCACTTGTACTTATCGACAATTTCCTATTATTGCGCTATGTTTTACCTTTGTCAAGTGAAAACATAACACCTCGTTTAAGAGGCTCAGACTGGAAACAAGTTTTTTAGGGGATACTAGGTCGAATCAAAATATTAACTGAACAGTACGGCATCGATTTTTAGAGAACACTTAAGTTATTTTACTGAGTATTTAATTTAGCTTAAAACTACTACTTATTCGTTCGTTTTTATTAAATTTTTTAAAAGCTCAAAAGGCTTGCCATTGCTTCTTTTCAGCCTAAAGGTTTCACCAAAAAACAATTTTTTTATGCAATATAATGTGGACAATTTGAATCTTTAATGTAGAATCAAAACCAACTTCAAACACCATAAAATACGTATTACTTTTGGAGGTAGGCTTATCAATCCTTCTACCAGCTTACCAGATGCCAAAATTGCTCCAGAAGCAGACTCCTCAGTCTTGCAAATTTGGGGTGGGCATCCTTTGCGAGGTCATGTGAAAATTAGCGGGGCAAAAAATGCAGCACTGGTAATCATGGCTGGAGCCTTGCTGTGTCCGGGCGATTGTCGTATTCGCAATGTCCCCTTATTGGCGGATGTAGAGCGGATGGGCCAGGTGTTATCGGCTTTGGGTGTACGTTTAACCCGGCAAGGCGATATTTTAGACATCAACGCCAGCGAAATTAAAACATCAAAAGCTCCCTACGAACTAGTTACCCAACTGAGGGCGAGTTTCTTCGCCATTGGTGCGATTCTGGCAAGATTGGGAGTAGCGCAGATGCCCTTACCCGGTGGTTGCGCTATTGGGGCAAGACCAGTTGACTTGCATGTTCGAGGACTGCAAGCAATGGGAGCGGAAGTACAAATTGAGCATGGCATTTGTAATGCCTACGTCCCTGGCAGCAGCCGGAGATTACAAGGTGCGAAGATTTACTTAGATATCGCCAGTGTCGGAGCGACAGAAAACTTGATGATGGCGGCTACCCTAGCAGAGGGTGAAACAATCATCGAAAATGCTGCCAGAGAACCAGAAGTAGTTGATTTAGCTAACTTCTGTAACGCGATGGGAGCGAAGATTAAGGGCGCGGGGACTAGCAGGATTATTATCGAAGGAGTCCCCAAGCTGCATTCTGTTGACTACAGTATCATTCCCGATCGCATTGAGGCCGGGACGTTTTTGCTAGCAGCAGCAATTACCCGTTCCGAACTTCTTCTCTCGCCAGTGGCTCCAGAACATCTTATACCAGTGATTGCCAAGCTGCGAGATATTGGGGTGACAATAATTGAGGACAAGCCTGAACACTTACGCATTCTGCCAGCAGAAACTCTTAAGGCAACGGATATTGAAACTCAATATCATCCAGGTTTTCCCACAGATATGCAAGCGCCATTCATGGCTTTGCTGACATTGGCCGAAGGCGACAGCGTGATTAACGAATCTGTCTTTGAAAATCGCTTGCGTCATGCCTCAGAGTTGAATCGCTTGGGGGCAGACATTCGTGTTAAAGGCAATGCTGCTTTCGTTCGGGGAGTACCGAAATTGTCTGGCGCACCAGTATTAGGCACAGACTTACGAGCATCGGCAGCACTAGTCATAGCAGGATTGGCAGCAGAAGGGAAAACCACAATTCAAGGATTACAGCACCTCGATCGCGGCTATGATCGACTCGATATGAAATTGCAGCAATTGGGCGCTAAAATCCTCCGCGTGGGCGAAACATCTGCTGATGCAGAAATCGCTCCCAGCATCAGTAGCCTGTCAAGTTGAAATTGATCTGACAATTCAGGCTATGTAGAAAAAGATAACGATTGACCTAACCCCCCTCCCGTCACGGGAAGGGGAAAAATTCAAAGTCTCTCTCCTACAAGGAGAAAGAAATAGAAGAGAGGTTTTCCAGATATCGGGAAGAGTTGGGAAATTGATAGGTTGAGACTGAGGCGGAAACAAAGAGAATGAGGGAGACAAGATAAAATTTTCTCCCCCATCTCCCCCTGGCCACCCTAGTTAAATCGTTATACTAACTGTGGGTGGCTGTTTATCTAACCAGCCAGATTCTATAGTTTTGTTTTTTTATAGCTTGTTGCACTATGTCCTTCTTTAAAACCCCGCTAATTGGTTTAAAAGCTGACTCATTTCGTCATCCATTAGACCTGGAAGCTACCAAAACGCTCAAGCAAATACCAGGCATAGATATGTTGGTGCGAAATTGGCTTGGGCCAATGGCAGAGCAGGTTTTCTATGTGGAAAATATTGCCTCCAGCATTCTGGTGGGTGAGAAGCAACTCCCCGATTTATACAAGCTGTTATTAGATGCCTGTAAAATTCTGGATATAGAGCCTCCTCAGTTATACGTCCGGCAACATCCGGCTCCCAACGCCTATACTTTTGCTGTGCGGGGTAAGCAGCCGTTTGTTGTGCTACACACATCCCTGATTGATATCCTCACCCCAGAAGAAATACAGGCAGTAATTGCCCACGAGTTGGGGCATCTCAAGTGTGACCATAGCGTTTATTTGACGCCTGTAAATTTATTAATATTAGCTGCGGCGATTGTGCCCAATGTTGGAACTTTTGTTGCTCAAGCAATACAAGCACAGCTTTTAGAATGGGTACGCTGTGCTGAGTTTACCTGCGATCGCGCCGCATTACTAGCAACCCAAGACCCTAAAGTTGTCATGTCAGTGTTGATGAAGTTGGCGGGTGGTTCCCCCATCTTAGCGCCACAACTCAATCTCGATGCCTTTGTTGCCCAAGCCCGCGCTTATGATGACATTAGCAAGACCGAATTAGGCGAAATGGTCAAAAGCGCTCGCACAGCCCAATTAACCCACCCAGTGCCAGTGCTACGAGCGCGAGAAATTGACCGTTGGGCAAGCAGCACAGAATATCAATCTTTAATTCAAAGTCATGGATTGAAGTCTACAAGTAATGAAGTCGCACCCAAAGGTGGATGGCGAAACTGGTAAAGTTAGTAATGCGATCGCAATTACTAACTTTGTTCAGGCAAGCTACGGACAATTACACTGTGATGTAAAATACTGATTTAGCCAAAAAATCAGCTAATGACCAGGTTTCCTTACGACCAGTTTGCCAAAGACTATCTTAAAGAATTGTTACAACCTTTGGGAGAAGTGGAAACCAGTCGGAAAGTTCCGGCCCAAATTCGAGAGATTGATGTTTATTTCGTACCTCTACCTCAATCCACAAAGAATACAATAGAATTAGGGTTATTAGGAAAATTTGCGGCTGAACCTGCATTAGTTGAACCATTTAGAAATGCAGCTACAATTGCGGAAATCCGCAGTTGCATAAATAAACTGTTTGATATCTTTGCTTAATTAAAACTTCAAGCTAAAGTTGATAAAACTCGGCTTGCAGAATCAGAATTACTACGTTTATGGATTTTGTCACCCACAGCTTCTGAATCTATACTAGATGGTTTTAGAACTAATCTAGATGAGGAAAGTTGGGGAACAGGAGTACATTTTTTAGGTGATTACTTTAGAACAGCAATTGTGGTAATTCACCAATTGCCGTGTATAGAAGAAACATTATGGTTGAGAATTTTAGGTAAGGGAAGAGTCCAGCAACAAGCTATAGACGAACTAGAAGCACTTCCCCAAAATAATCCCTTACGTTTTAAAGCAATTGATTTATTATTGAATTTAAAAACTACCTTAGAATTCAATCAGAATATAGACGAGGAGGATAGAAATTTAATTATGCGCTTATCACCTATTTACGAGCAAAAATTAGCAGAAGTTAAACAAGAAGGGATTCGAGAAGGCATCCAAGAGGGAATCAAAGAAGGAATTCAAGAAGGAATTCAAGAAGGAATTCAAGCAGAACGTCGTAATGTTATAGAGAATTTGTTGCGAGTTCGATTTGGTTCTTTAGATGCAGAGCTAAAAGCAATTACTGAAGCTTTATTAGCATTATCACCAGAGGAATTTACTCCTTTATTACTACAACTATCCAGGGAAGAACTATTAGATAGGTTCCTTTAAAATAACTCAGCTACTAATAAATACTTAAATCTAACAATCGGATTAAAAAATATCCTATTGGTTAACTCACAGCCGCTACCATGACAGTTCTACCCAACGACCATCGGTCTCAACCCATAAATCTCTTTGAGTACGAAACGCTAGCAAAAGATCACCTGTCTAAAATGGCGCTTGATTACTATAGCAGTGGTGCTTGGGATGAAATCACATTACGAGATAACCGTACTGCCTTTGAGCGAGTCAAGGTGCGGCCTCGGATATTAGTTGATGTAAGCGATCGCAATCTCACTACCTCCATCTTAGGACAACCCCTGCAACTACCTTTGTTAATTGCGCCAATGGCTTTTCAATGTCTAGCTCATCCAGATGGAGAAGTTGCCACCGCTCTAGCTGCGGCATCAGCTGGTGTGGGCATGGTGTTAAGTACAATGGCCACAAAGAGCATTGAAGAAGTAGCGACTGCGTGTGATAAATTTCCAAATTCCCTGCGATGGTTTCAGCTTTACATCCATAAAGACCGGGGATTAACTCGTGCTTTGGTAGAAAAAGCCTATAAAGCAGGCTACAAAGCACTTTGTCTGACTGTAGATGCACCTGTTCTCGGACAGCGAGAGAGAGATAGACGTAACGAGTTTACCTTACCCCTAGACTTACATCTGGCTAATCTTGCCACCATCTCAGAACTAGATATTTCCCACGAAAAAGGCGAATCTGGTTTATTTACCTATTTTGCCCAACAGCTAAACCCAGCAGTAACCTGGCACGATTTAGAATGGTTGCAATCTTTATCTCCACTACCTTTAGTTATCAAAGGAATTTTACGGGGAGATGATGGTGTGCGAGCTGTAGAATATGGAGCCAAAGCAATTGTTGTTTCCAATCATGGTGGCAGACAACTCGATGGTGCGATCGCTTCTTTAGACGCTCTAGCTGAAATAGTAGCAGCAGTAAATGGTAAAGTCGAAATACTCTTAGATGGAGGCATCCGTAGGGGCACAGATATTCTCAAAGCTTTGGCATTAGGAGCAAAAGCGGTACTGATCGGACGACCCATTTTGTGGGGGCTAGCAGTATCAGGGCAACTTGGTGTATCTAATGTCATCTCACTGCTACAAGATGAGTTAAATGTGGCAATGGCACTTAGCGGCTGTGCAAAACTAGATGATATTGACCCTAGTTTATTGATTCTGCCACGCCTCTAAGCCAGAAAATTCTTAAACCTATTGTATTATTCCAGCAAAGCTTTAAAAATTAATTTTCAGACTTGTTACAAAATCGCTTAATTAGAGTACAATAATTAAGGTTGGATATTTAAGGGCGGGTGGCGAAATTGGTAGACGCACCACACTCAAAATGTGGCGACCTTGCGGTCATAGGAGTTCGATTCTCCTCCTGCCCACTACCAAAAAATTACTATAGAGGTGAAACTGATGCGCCTAAAAAGATGGGAATCTCCTCGTAAAGAAGGCAGGAACGATAAAGGTAGAGGCGGTTCTGCAAGGAAGAGGCAACTCAAAAAACAAAGGCAAATGTTACGACAAAAGCTCAAAGAAGGTAATAAAGCAGAAAATAAGAAAAACAGTAGAGCAGGGGAAGATGAGTTTATCTTCCCCTTGTTTTTTGGACTTTTATTTCAGAAAAAAATAATTTAATGGTTTTTCAGTACATAAACTAAATTAAATTCGTAATAAATTTGCAAAGTCATAAGAAAAATCATTAACTATTTTTTAGAATATACTGATTTGAATTAAACCTTTTAAGCGCATATTTACGTATCAAAAGAGACAAGCTGAGTCTCCGGTATTTTGCTTTGCTATATTCTTAATACATGTATAAACTATTACATTATCGAATACATATGTATAGGAATTTCTTGCGATTATAATGCTTACATGAACAAATCAAAAATTAATTATGAAGGAAGTATGAATTTTGTCAAACAGCGTCTAAAATCCTTAGCTTAAAACAGTAAACTAGGACACAGCAGCAAATAATCATAATATTACCGATTAAGCCAAAAGTATACAAAGAAGGCAATTGCATCTCCATGTGTTAACTTCCAACGATGACACAAGCCTACAAAAAGTCAGGAATCATCCAACCTGAATTTTTCAATATTCGGAATGAATGGTCTAGGTAATCTATGGATTTTTGTCTTGGACACAGGAGTTATTGATGGTGGCAAGAGTGCTTCTACCTACTAAAAAAGTACTGGATTTTTCTATTACTGCTTTACGCTTTGATGACCAAGTACAAACAATACTGAAGTGGGCAAGGAGGCGTGAGAGTAAAACTGTATATGTAGCCAATGTACATATGCTAATTGAAGCTCACTGGAATCCAGAGTTTGCCACCGTATTACGAAATGCAGATATAGTTACTCCTGATGGTATGCCTTTGGTATGGATGATGCGAAAGATGGGAGCGGTTTACCAAGACCGTGTAGCAGGGATGGATATTTTCCTAGCATTGTGTCAGCTAACTCAAACGCAAAATCTTAGCATTTTCTTTTTAGGCTCTCAAACAGAAGTTCTTTCTAGAATGCGAAAAAGGTTAGAACAGGAATTTCCGCAAATGAAGATTGCGGCGATGGAACCTTTACCCTTTCGTCCCCTGACTGAAACTGAAGACGAAGCTTTGGTTAAAAAAATTAACTCTAGTGGTGCTAGCGCCGTATTAGTATCTTTGGGATGTCCTAAACAAGAAAATTGGATAGCTCAACATAAGGGTAAGATACAGGCTGTAATGATTGGACTGGGTGGAGTTTTCCCAGTTTATGCCGGAATTCACAAGCGAGCACCCCGTATAGTTCGAGACTTAGGACTTGAATGGCTGTATCGATGGATTCAAGAACCGCGCCGACTTTGCGGCCGCTATGCTAAAACTATTCCATTATTCATATGGCTGGCTACGAAGCAACTACTATCATCAAGTCGTATTGCAGCGGTTTTCCTTCACGAGGCTGGCGATTAAGGAAAGCAAATATGTATTCTGTTTCACAAGACATTGTTAATACACTAATCAATTCCATTAACCAAAAAAATCAAAAACTTATGTTGTTATAACCAATAACTATAAAATTTAGGCGCTACCTAAAATCAAGAAATATAAGCAACAATATCGAAATTTATCAGTAAATTTTCTGCTAAAAGTTTGTTTAATAGCCACCAAATTTCAAAAAGATTGTGGTATACTCCTCTAGGATATATTACTTAGTATCAAGAGTATTTTTTGAGATATTACCGCAAGCATTGTTACATATGCTTTCGATGTAGTTTTTTGAGCATAAAATTTTCATGATCCCCATAACTAAAAAAATAGGTGGTACTAATTGGTTTGAAAATAAATTATTTGTTGCTTTTTAGAAGGCTACATCATTAATTTTGCTAGATTCGTAGTGAGCAATAAATTACTCAATTTCAACGCTTATAGCTGCTGACTACTAACTTTTAAAATCCATTCAATTAATGATATTAATCACTACTTAGAAATATCAAAGCTATATAATACTGTAGGTTCTTTCATCGGTAAACTCTGTAATGGAATCATCTAAAGATTCATCAAATTTACGACAAAAGGCTATTAAAAGTGTAATTTGGACTGCTATTGAAAGTTGGGGACGCCAAGCAGTCTCTTTAGTCGTTTTCTTTATACTAGCTCGTTTACTTAGCCCAGAAACTTTTGGTTTAATTGCTTTAGCATATATTTTTATTGAATTTGCACAAATTTTTGTTGATCAAGGATTCTCTGTAGCAATTATCCAGCGTCAAGATATAGATAAAGAACACTTAGACACTGCATTTTGGACAACTCTAGGAATCAGTATATTTTTGACTATCTTAAGTGTTGCTTGCGCTAGATTAGCAGCTGATTTCTTTAAACAACCGCAGTTAGTACTAATTATTCAGTGGTTATCTATAAGCTTTACATTTAGTGGGTTGAGCGCTGTGCAACAAGCAATTCTTGAACGTAAGTTTGACTTCAAGAGTTTAGCAATACGCTCACTATTGGCAGTGATAATAGGTGGAATAGTTGGCGTAGGGATGGCTCTTTTAAACTTTGGTGTTTGGAGTCTTGTCGGTCAACAATTATATAGTGGTTTTGTACAAGTTTTAGTTTTATGGCGAGTTAGCGATTGGCGACCAGGATTCAGATTTTCTGCCATACATGCTAAAGAACTTTTTACCTTTGGAATTAATATATCTGCGTTTAACATAATCAACTTTTTCAATCGCCGAGCCGATGACTTACTAATTGGCTACTTTTTAGGACTAGTTGCATTAGGTTATTACTCGGTTGCCTACAAGCTGCTGCTAGTAATGATGCAAGTTTTAATCAGCACTACAACTAAGGTCGCACTACCAATATTTTCTAGATTGCAAGGAGAACCAGAACGCTTAATAAGCGCTTTCTACACTGCTACCCAATTCACAAGTCTTATTGTTTTTCCAGTATTTCTTTGTGTGCCAGTATTAGCACCTGAATTTATAAAAGTCTTTTTTGGCGAGCAGTGGATTCAGAGTATTCCAGTATTGCAAGTACTATCGCTTATTGGCCCTGTTCACTTAATCTTCTTTTATAATAATTCTGTAATTCTGGCGCTGGGCAAACCTTCGTGGAGGCTATGGATACAAGTGATTAATACAGTTACGAACGTCGTTGGTTTTGCTCTGGTAGTCAAATGGGGTATTGTAGCTGTTGCATCTGCTTACGTAGTTCGTGGTTACTTAATATTACCTATTTCGTTATTAGCTATTAATAAACTCGTTAAGATTAATTTAACTAACTATCTAAGTTTGTACATAGTACCTTTAGTAGCTTCTGGAGTAATGGTTGGAACTATATTAGCAACTAAATATTTTTTGGGATCATTTATTGAAGCATGGCTTTTACTAGGTATTTCATTGTTATTAGGAATCTCAATATATATTTTTACTATTTCAGTAATATCTCCAAAGCTTTTCAAACGGTTACTTGAATTAGCAGGAAGTTTAAATTTTAAAATAAAAAATAAAGTTTAAGAATTCACAATTCTTGCACTTAAAGGCATTTTTCCTATGGCACGCTATACGAACAGATGGGAATTTAACCCGACTCCGACCGAAACCGATAGTAGAGCGTAAAGTGAGCTTTTAGGATACCTACCTTGCTTCTATTAAGAGTAAGTTTAGAGCAAGTCAACGTTTATGGTTATGGTCTTAAACTCTTTAATTTACGATAAACAACAAATAAATTGCTTGTAAATTTTACTGAATTAATTAAATCGATTTAAAGTATAATTAGCTTGATAAATCAAAACATAAAATTTACTACTTTAGTTCATTAAAGAGGTCAAAAATGAAAATTGGAATTCTAACTTTTCACCATGTAGACAATTACGGTGCAACACTGCAAGCCTGTGCTCTTTGGAGTTTTATTAATAGTCAAGGTTATGATGTTGAAATAATAGACTATCGACCTATTAAAATAGCATGGATATATTTCAGGCCTTTAATTCCACTCAGAAGACTTGGAAAAGTTTTCGTAAATATTCCAAGAGCTTGGAAAATGAGACAGTTTTTACTTTCTAATGTGAAGTTGAGTGCTCGAAAGGTTTATGATAAAAAAAGTTTGCAATACTATAATGATAAATATGACGTAGTAATATGTGGTAGTGATCAAGTCTGGTGTTTAGATTCTTTTAGAGGATTTAATTCTTCTTTCTTTTTAGATTTTATTAATAAGCAAACTACTCGTAAAATAAGTTATGCGGCCAGTTTTGGTAGTACCCTACAATTAGGGAATTATCAAAAAGAAATATATACTTTAATTAATCAATTTCAAACTATTTTAGTTCGTGATTCTAATAGTAAAAAAATTATTAATGATGAATGCAATAAAGAAGCCACAAAAGTTTTAGATCCTACTTTCTTGATTAAATATGATGATTTACAAGAGCCTCCAAAAATAAAAGATAAATATCTTTTGTTATATACCCAAGCAGAAATAGGATCAGAAGAGGAAGATTTTATAAAATTATTAGCAGCAACCCAAAACCTAACTATAATTTCAGTTGGAAAACCTAATCAATTAGCACAAATAAATTTAGAAGGTGCTGGGCCAAAAGAATGGCTTGGATTACATAGCCAAGCATCTTACATCGTGACTAATACTTTTCATGGTACTGTGTTTTCCATTATTTTCCAAAAGCCTTTTAACGCATTTGTTCCTAGTGATAAGTCAAATAAAGTAACAGATTTACTTACTGATTTAGGTTTACAAGACAGAATATTCTCAGATAAACTAAAATCCCAAATACTCAACAAGGAAATCTTTGATATTGATTATGAGGCAGTATCTAAAATACTAGAATCAAAGATCCTGGAATCAAAACAATATTTACTTGAAGCGATTTCACAAGGAGTAGGTAATGTAGTTTTCCACTCTACCCCTGTAAAAAAAGGTTAAGAGGATGTTTTAAAAGTATTTAGCTGAATGTTAGGCACTTATTTATCCCCCCCTAACCCACCTTAAAAAGAGAAGAACTGGAATCAAAGCTCCCTAAAGGGCGATTTAGGAGGAGCTAAAAGCATTTGATACATCACTAGCAAATTTGAAAATATCCTCTCAAACCCTTGCACATAAAAAGAGACTAAAAAAGCTACGTGAACAATATGTATAAATAGTGTCAAATGCAATCAAGAATTTGAGATTTGCATAAATGAAAAAAGCTTTCCAGTGTTTTTACAAAACTAAACATATATTAATTTTATTGTGCCCACTGACTTCACCACTGATTGTGATTTAATTGAAGCATAAACTGTAAGTACGCACTTAACATCATATTGTCATAAGTTGGGGGATAATTGGATATCCTCTTTTATGGCTGTACAGTGTTTGCCAAATTACAGATGATCTATTTTTATCTAAAGTTCCAAAGGAGTAGAAAGAGTTCAGATGTCTAATTTAAAGATTGAGTCTTTAACATCAAACAGCCTTTCACACTATAGAACTCGACATAACTTCGAGCGAGTAGGAGAGATTAATAGTGTAGATGACCTTCAGGAGTACTGTAATTGGGCTAAAGAAGAAGAAGTTAATATTTACATTATTGGAAATGGCTCTAACACGCTGTTTGTTAAAAAAAATATCCGCTCATTGGTTCTGAAAAATAAACTACCTAAGTACACAAATCCTTTACCTGATAACAGACTCGAAGTATCTTCTTCTGTTTCAGTTATGGAAGTACTAAAGTACTGTTACCAAAACTCTATGAATTCTTTTTATTATCTTGCGTCTGTACCGGCAACTATTGGTGGTGCATTAGCTATGAACGCTGGTAGAGGAAGACAACATGGATGCACAATATATGACTTTGTTGAAAGTGTAACTTTCTTCGAGGATGGATGTATAAAAACACTTGAAAATAGTCAGATCGTCCGGGATTATCGGGAAACTATGTTTACTGGGATGCACTCAAAACTGATATTGAGCGCAGTTTTCAAGTTTGAACGAACACAATTTACTGAAAATCCTCTAAGTTCAAGACAAGTTTGGGCAAAAGAACATCAAGATAATACAGCACCTAACTGTGGCTCGGTATTCAAAACTGCTAATTATAGAATACTTGAAAAGCTAAAAGGTCTATCTACTGGTAAAACTATGTTTTCTGCAAAAACGAGTAACTGGATAATTACTAAATCACAAAGTAGCTATTCAATAATTATTTTAATTAAAATAGCTCAATTTTTACATTTTATAACTAGACAAAAAATTGTTCTCGAACTAATTACAATTGATTAAACAGTTAATGCCAAGAAGATATATTTTAGATAGAAGCAACCTTACTTTTTCAAGAAACAAGGTAGCAGGATAATTTGACTTGTTTCTTTCATTGATCGCGAGTGTTACTATGCCATTAAAACTGCTCTTAAGAAACAGTAATGTTTATTCACATTTATCATGTGCGATCGCTCGTAAACACCTTAGATACCAAAACCTTACAAATCCATATCCTAACCAAGGTTTTTGCCAAGGATTTATGTAAAGGCTGAACATCGTTGTTGCAACAAATCAAACTTGCGAATTATACACAACACATATTATACAATTGATGTACTATGTACTTAAATTTAGGGTTTCAAAAACCTTATCCGAAATAAACTACTAAAATACTTGACATTAACCCAGGAATAACTGCTATATTAATTAGAGTGAAGTTGTTGGGGCGTAGCCAAGTGGTAAGGCAGCGGGTTTTGGTCCCGCCATCCCTAGGTTCGAATCCTAGCGCCCCAGTAAATGCAAAGACAGGCATAACAGCCTGTCTTTTAAAGTATTTAACTATATTTGTTAAAATACGTCTCAATGCATCTAGCTCTGTGAGTGTTACTTTTCAGGAGATTTGAGAGCTTGATCCAGAGTCTGCCGAGCTTGTTCTGCTTTAGATCGCGCTTCCTGGTAACGCAGATTAGCTTGAGCAAAATTTTTGAGAACTTTAAAACCTTCCTTGAGCCGAGTAATTTCCTCTTCTGTTACCGACTCATCGGTGAACAGAACATCAACCGCTTTGCGAATTTCCAACGCTTCAGATCGTGACTCCTGAACTTTCAACTTGAGTGTCGCCAGGTTACTTAGAACCTGGACAGCTTGTGTAATTGTATCCTCACCACTAGCAGTATCAATAGTTGACTCTTTGACTTCAATTAATTGTTGAGGACCAAATCCTTCTTCTAGTTCCGTGGGTAGCTTTCCTGAATCCATCAGTTCCATCAACTGATCCATTGCTTTATCACGGGCTTTTGCCGAATCTTTTCCAGAAACAGTAAGGATAATTTCTGGGCTTTGAGCGAGAGTATACTGAACCATATTTGAGCAGAAAATTTCCTGGTTAACCAAGCTGAGGCAAATGATTATAACATACTGCGTGTCCGTTTATTTATAGGTAAATATATTTCAGTGTCGGTTTGCCAAATTAATGTAATTTCTATACTTAATCATTTCAAGCTTCATTCCTACCCCTGCCAAGTCGCTTCAAATAAAACTTTATACTTAAGAAAAGAGAATTAAGTTTCAATAGGAGGGGAGAGCAATGGCTCCTAGTCCCACCATCATGCAAGCTGTGGAAAAACTGGGCTACCGTGTCACTGTTGGTGACGTGGCAACCCAGGCAGGATTGAATGTCGCTGAAGCTAATCAAAGCTTATTAGCCCTAGCATCTGATGCTGGGGGACATTTGCAAGTGGCGGATTCAGGTGATATAGTTTACCTTTTTCCACAAAATTTTCGAGCAATTTTGCGTAATAAATACTTCCGATTACGATTGCAGGAATGGTGGAAGAAGGTCTGGAGTGTTCTGTTTTACCTGATTCGCATTTCTTTTGGAATTTTCTTAACTGTTTCCATCGCTCTTATAACTGTTACCATCTTCATGATCATTACTGCTGCCAATTCAGATCGTGACGGCGACAATCGGGGCAGTAGTTTTGGGGGTGGGGGGTTCTTCTATTTTCCAAATTTATTCTGGTATCTTAGCCCAAATTATGACACCCACTATCAGGAACGGCGACGTGAAAGGCCAGAAGAAAGCAATCTGAATTTCTTTGAAGCTGTGTTTTCGTTTTTGTTTGGCGATGGTAATCCTAATGCCAACTTAGAAGAACGTCGATGGCAAGAAATTGCTACGGTGATTCGGAGTAACCGTGGCGCAGTGGTAGCAGAACAAATTGCCCCATATTTGGATGACATTGGCGAGGGATATAGAAGAGAGTACGAAGATTATATGCTGCCCGTTCTGACGCGATTTAATGGGCAACCGTCTGTAAGTCCAGAAGGGCAAATTGTTTATTACTTTCCAGAGTTGCAGGTGAGTGCAGTTAAAAAGCGCCGTCATGCAATATCAGATCACTTGGAGGAATTTCCCTGGCGTTTTAGTGGTGCAAGTTCAGGGCAAATTATGCTGAGTGCTGGGTTAGGTGTACTAAATTTTGTTCTTGCTTTAGTATTGGGAAGTTTATTGAGAGATGGCACTATTGCGGTGCAATTAGGTGGATTGGTAGCTTTTGTGCAAGGAATTTATTGGCTGCTATTGGCTTACGGAGCAGGTTTCTTAGGCATCCCGTTATTGCGTTATTTCTGGATTCAGTGGCGTAATCGCAAAATAGGCGATCGCAACCGCGATCGCCTTTCCAGATCAAGGCTATTGGCAAGTCCTGAGGAATCTTTGCAACAAAAGATCGACTATGCCAAACAATTTGCCACAGAAAAAGTCATTGGCAACGAAGATTTAGTATATTCCAGCGAAACTGACTTACTCGAACAAGAAGCTGAACATTCTGCACAAATTGATGTTGAATGGCAACGGCGCTTGGAACGTGGGAGTGGGGAATAGAGTGAAGAGTTGAGAGTGAGGAGTGAATAATTAAAATTTATTTAAAACTCCTAACTCCTAACTTTCTCCCTATTTCGCCTGAATTGGTGTTAAAGCTACACCTTGATAATAATGCCCCAAAATTTGCAGATGGTTTACTCCTTGCCGAGCCAGATTGTACGCCCCCCACTGACTCATGCCTAAACCATGACCGAAGCCAAGTCCTTGCAGTACAAAACTACCATCTGCTCCCTTGGTGACGCTAAAGCGGGTACTTCTTAGCTTGAGGGCTGTCCTCACTTCTTCGCGCTGTAGAACCTTTGTGCCCTTGTTACCGACAATTTTTAAGACTTTAACACTGCGGAAAGGCGAGAATGTTTCTGGAATCATCGCCGTCACATTACCAACTTCAGGGAATTTAGCGCTAATATCACTCGTCGAGAAGGTTTTTACCCAATTACACTCCCTGATATTTTGATCGTAGTCTTGAACAGCCCGCAGGTACGGCAAGGCATTTCCCCAAACGTCTTCCACGTTTTCGGTGTGTCCTCCAGAACAAGCATGGAAAACTGAGAGGATAATCTTGTTTTTATAAGTTAGTACTTGCCCTGCTGTTTCATCAACTGCTTTGTAAGTAGCAGGAGATTCACTGATGACGCCTTTGTAAATTTGCCAGCGATCGGGGGTATTGCCTAAATCGTAAATGGGATTATTCCGTTGTTTTTCTCGTTCATAGAGGGCGTAGGTGCGGGCTGCGATCGCCTGGGCTTTTAGTGCTTCTTGGGGCCAGCTAGCATTCATTTCGCCACCGAGAACGCTGTAAAGATACTCTTGATCATCAACCCAGTTAACAGCAGTTAAGCCTTTGTCTGTGGGGACAACCAGAGTTCTACCTCGATACCAGCGATCGCCAATATAAACGAATCCTTTACCTGTTGGCTCAATCCAAAATAAACCAGACTGCCACTTATCTAAAGCAACTCCGCCAGGAACAGCTTGGGCATAATATGCACTCATTGCTGGTAACTGTCCGAGAGTCCGGCCGGTACTATCCTTGATGATTCCAGTGGTGGAACTGCCGACTTTTACCTGATTAACGCCCCTCTCAATTGCCACGCGGAGAATTACAGATGCTTGGGCTGGGGCAACCAAAGCAATCCACAAGAGAACACTTACCCACCAATAACGTACTTTAATCTGGGAAAATAAAAATCCTAAGTAAAGTTGGAATTTCATGCTGGTCATCTAAATCACATTAGTATCTAATTGACGCTTTGAATTATGGCGTCTACTACTTTAAGATGAGACACTTCTCCTACATAGGAGGTTGCCACCTCCTACTAATTATGCATTTTGCTTTAGCTATCAGGTAGAAATCAGATAATATTGACACTCGTTCTTGGCAAAAGTGTCTACCTCTGGTATTAGCGATCGCGCATATTAGAAGTTATCGTCCGTGTTTCATCTTACAAATATTAGTGCGATCGTATTTGAAAACCGCCCCAAAGAAGACACCAAGGATATAGAGAGCTTCAAGAGCGTCCCCCTTTGAAGGATGCTTATTCCGACGCTCGATTACTGGCTAAGGGATTCGACGGAAATCGCCAGACGCTCTCAGACTTGCTAACGCTCTTAGCCTTTCCCCTCCTCCCAAAGAGACAAAGCTCCGATTTCCTTAGTGTATTTGCCACTCTTTGCATCTTATTCGATCTACCTACGATGCCAATACTTTTTGAGAATTGCTCACTTCATTAGCGATAATTCCAATTAAATTCAACTTACTCAAAATTTCTGTTGCTTGAATCACTTCAGTTCGGGTTACTTTTCCCATACGCTCTACCATTACGATCCCATTGCAAAAAGTTGCCACAATCCTGGCATCAACTGTACCTAAAATAGCTGAAGTATCTATCAGTACTAAGTCATATGTTTGTTCAAACAATTCTATTAGTTCTTTCATCCGTTGAGAACTGAGCAACTTCACCGTGTCTTCTGGTTCAGGCCCAGCAGTCAAAATATCAATACAGGGGTGAATAGGTTGGATGTAATCTTGAAAATGAGTAGTTGTTTCATCAACTAATAACAGAGATAGCCCCCAGTCATTGGATAGTTCCAGGATTTTGTGCAGGCTAGGATTATGTAAATTAGCATCAATAACTAATACCCGTCGGTGCATCCGGGTAGCGCTAGCTACCAGCCCTAATACTAAGGTCGTCTTCCCTTCCCCTGGTAGTGCTGAAGTCAACATCAACGACTTGAAAAGTAAGGGATATTTTAATATTTGAATGTTTTGGTAGATCATGTCCAGGGTTTCATGGACGGGTAATCTAGTACTGGCTTCTATTACAGAGGAATCTGAACTTCGCCGCCTATTCCAAGGCAGAACCAGCCTCTGCTTTTTGACACCACGCGACGGTAGTTTTGGTACTGATCCCAGTACACGTAGGTTGGTCAGTTTCTTTAACTCTCCCACGGAATAAATAGCGTCATTAAACTTTTCCAAAATCAGGGCTGCTAAGATACCTAAAATCGGCCCAATTACCGCTCCTCCAACCAAAAGTAATAATCTGTTGTTTCCCATATAAGTACCCAGAGCCGGTTCTGCCAAAACTTGCCAGTTATATCCTTCCTGAGCAATTTTTAGCCCCAAAGACTGTTGGGCTTGGAGTATTTGTTCAAGGCTTTTGCGGCTAGTTTCTACCTTTGGCAGCAGACGGTTATACTCTGCTATTAAGCTTGGGTATTTATTTAGCTCAGAGCGAAGTCGCTGTTCTGACTCGGCTAGATTCTTTTCATTAACAGTTAATCCTAAGACAGTTGTCTGTAACAAAATTAACTCGTCTACTAGCTTTGGCTCAACCCCTACCATTTGCCCTTTTAAGAGCGGTTCTCCTTTATTACTAGTAGTAATAGCTTTCACCTCTTGTCGTAATAGCAACAGTTGACTTTGACGTTGCTGCTTTAATTTTTGTACCGATGGATAATCGTCTGTATAGCGCAACCGCTCCTTAGCCAACCCTAGTTCAGTCTTTTGAATTTCACTCAATAGCGTTTGGTAGCGGCTTGACTGATTTAAACGAGAAGAAATTAGTGCATTCTGCTGAGATGACAAGGCTATTTGTTGCTCTAGATTCTCGTAGCGAACCTTTACATCTTGAAGGTGTGCACGAGTGCTTTGTAGCTGTTTTTGAATATCAGCTAGAGATTCTACCAAGATTTTACTTTGGACTTCGGGATCGAGTAATTTATGTTTCTTGCGAAACTGTTCCAAATTTTTATCAGCTTTACTTACTTCTTTTTTTATCTCAGGTAGGCGAGCATTTACAAAAGCCAGTCCTTGATTGAGACGTTCTTGTTGTTGCTCTTTATTGTATTTTTGATAGACTTTCTGTAGAGCTTTAAGTACTCTTTGTGCTTTAACTGGATCATTATCATTGAAAGAAACTTTAAATAATTGGCTAAAAACTTTATTAGCTCCTATACCTCCCTTTTCTGGAGTCACTTTTAGAGGTGCTTTTTTGTTTTGTTCTGTTTGACCATTAATATCCTCTAAGGTAATATCAGGATAATCAGAACGAAGTAAATCTACAGCTTTCTGAAGCAACTTAGAACTCAGCATGAGTTTCATCTGAGTAGTGGAATCAATAATTTCAGAATTAGAACCAGTAATTTGAGTATCTTTCCCTAGCGGGATATTATTTAACTGTGCCCCTTCAGATAAATTGGAATTTACCAATATCTGCATATTGCTCTGGTAAATAGGTTTGGTAATGAAAGCTATGAGGCTAGCAGCTGACATAACTACACAGGAAATCCCCAAAACCAGCAAACGTCGGCGAAGCAAAATAGTAGATATTTGTCTGATGTCAACTGCGCCTTGTGCTGAAGTAATAATCTTTTGCTCTTGATTCAGACTAGTCTTACCCACTATCAAACTCCTCTAATATCGAAACACTATATTTATTTGGAAGATTTATGAGAAATATGAAATGTTTTTACACCTATAGCCGCAATAGCATACTTAATTATTCTTCCAATAATGACAGCTCACTTGGCACAATATTATGCCAACTAGTGCTTTCATGTTCATCAATTCACGCATATAAATTCTTAATCAGTGTTGGAAGAATAAATTTTTAATAAATATTTTATTAAAGCAAGAAAAATCTTGACGAAAAATTAATTATTTTTCCTAAGTATTTCAGTAAAAAATTCTCTAATTTACAAATTAATCTATTATTAAAGTAATTTTGATAACTTGTAATATAAAAAACACATTAAAAATAATATCTAAACCATAATCTTTGTAGATTATTGATACACTTAATGAACCGTACATTATTGGTTAATTACTTGACTTACCTACTCAAACTAAACTGCTATCTATTTGCTGGATATTATGAGTTAGATTACTAAAATCTAAGCTAGAGCCTGGTTAATTTTAGATTTTAGATTATAAAGGTTCAATAAAAAATCTTAAATCTAAAATCCAAAATTTAAACGCCTACCTTGGTTAATTCTACTTCCCGTCGCCTGGGTACTTCATGAATCATGAAATCATAAGCCATATCAGTGCGGGGAAAAATAGCACGCGCTTCTTGAAGCAGATCCTTCAATTCTAAGGTATTGCCAGGAGCATAGCGGGGACTGAAATGACTCATAATTAGTCGATGTGCCCCAGCAGCTAAAGCTGTTTGGGCTGCCATCGTGGTTGTGGAATGCAGCCGCTGAAAAGCCATATCTGCATCTTGATGGGCAAATGTTGCTTCGTGAATTAATACATCTGCATCATGAGCTAATTCCACTGCACCATCACAATAAATTGTGTCTGTACAATAAGCAATTTTTCGACCAATTTCTGTAGGACCGCATAATTGAGTGCCATCAATCACCCGTCCGTCTGCAAGTATCACTGTTTCACCGCGCTTAAGTTGACCATAAATCCGACCAGGAGGAATTTGCAATGCCTTGGCTTTTTCGACATCAAAGCGCCCTGATCGGTCTTTTTCGGCTACGCGGTAGCCGAAAGCTGTAATGCGATGATGCAAATTACCGCAGCTAACGGTGAAGTCATTGTCTTCATAAATTATCCCTGGACGGATGGCATGGACTTTAATGGGGTAGGAAAAGTGTGTGTAAGAGTAACGAGAGGCGGCTTGAATATAATCATTTAATCCAGGTGGGCCATATATATCAACTCGTTCTACATTGCCTGCCAAGCCGCAAGTAGCAAGAAGTCCCATCAAGCCAAAGATATGGTCGCCGTGCATATGAGTGATAAAAATTCGCGAGAGTTGGCTGATTTTCAGTTCACTCCGTATAATTTGATGCTGGGTGCCTTCGCCACAATCGAATAACCATAGTTCTGCCCTTTGGGGTAATCTCAGGGCGACACTGGAAACATTGCGCGATCGCGTGGGTACACCGGAACTCGTACCTAAGAATGTTATCTGCACAGCGTTCTTTAATCTTCCTATTGCTCAATTTGCTGCTCTATTTTCTATAGTGACACGCTTAATGAGCAAAATACTTTTGAGAGGAAATCGCTTTTTTAAACCCAACACTCAATTAAAGATTACAAAACTTATGCAAAAATCTTTAAAAACTTTAATTGATCTAACTGTAAAAGCGCTTTCGGCGTCTTATTTGCAAAAGACTCCGCCAACGTGCTGCGTCTCATAAATAAAAATTCGTAAAGTGTGCATAAGTGTTAGATTACGCCTAACGGCTCGTAGTAGTACTTTAGTGGCAAAATTCTATCTAATGCACAAAAATGCACAAATTCAGTCTGGTCATTGCAGTGGCAGAGTCACTATTACTGTTGTGCCAACATCTTGCTTACTTTCTAATTGAATATGGCCACCATGTAGCTCCACACATTTTTTAACTATAGTGAGTCCCAGTCCTGTTCCTTGAATTACACCCACATTACTGGCACGATAGAAGGTTTGAAACAAACTGGTTTGGTCTTTGAGAGGAATGCCCATTCCATGATCTCTTACCTGGAAAGTTGCAAGGCGATCTTTACAAATTAAATCAAACCAAATAATGCTATTTTGAGGAGAATATTTGATGGCATTGGAAATCAAATTTGTGAAGATACAATTTAGGAGATCCTCATCCATTTGGGCTTGGGTGGATTCACCTTGAAAGGTAAAGATAATGCTATGCTGGCTAGATAGTCCTGTGCACCTTCGGCTAATGCTTGCAGCGCTAAATTTTCATCATCAAGACCTGTTAACACCACAACTGGAATATCGGGTACTGCTGCCCGATATTCTTTCAAAGTATCCAGTCCAATAGAGTCTGGGAGGCTAAGGTCTAACAGAACTAGATCGAATCTGCGTTGTTTTATACTCACTATTTGAGAATTATCAAAGGTGAAAGCGGAGTTTTCCCTGCTAGCATTTATTGCCTCAGATAGCCGTTCAACATGTAACATCTGCCATTGTCCTTGATCTGCATACAAAATTAATCGGCGTAGCAGATGGGCATCACTGCGACTATCTTCTACTAATAGAATGTGAATTGTGAGCTTTTCCATAAGTACAGGGTTATATCGTTAGATAATCTCCTGATTCTTTATTCATCAGACAGGTTAACTCTCTGGTGTTGTAACAATTTAAATTTCTAACCCAATTACTTCTATCATATATCAGCCAAAAAGTAGGATATCCATCATTTTAAGTACTAATTATGACAAAAAAATACAATTTCTATCAACACTTTGCGCCCATCTATTCCTCAACCCTCAGCAAATCTGGTTTCTTAGAAGCAGCGCCACGAGCGGCGCACCACCCGCTACGAATGAAAGAAACTATGAATTGATAGTCTCAAATGCAGGTACATTTATAAGTGTCCTGAC
>JAESGI010000218.1_pt1 | contig 33754 bp, 24 predicted proteins | sample 9269671 | NCBI WGS metagenome assembly JAESGI01 (sample SAMN14515641, study PRJNA621666) | algae metagenome | isolation source: Nostoc indistinguendum CM1-VF10 and co-occurring heterotrophs from gravelly... | place: USA: Clark Mountains, San Bernardino, California | collected 1998-06-05 | reverse complement strand
TGAATCGTTCGCCAATGATTTTGATGTATGCTTTGAGTGATTCTTCCACATGAAGGACAACTACAATAGTTCACAGATTTTTCTATTGTTATAATTATTCCTATACCTTCGATCTCTTGACAATCTACTCAGTCGAGATCCCCGGTTTTTTAAGTTGTATGGAGTTATTTACAACCAATTCCCAATCAACACATAAGCAGACCAAAAGCTTGGTGCTTTGTAGTTAGGATGTTTCAGCAGCTCTAGCTGGGCACGGTGGATTGCTTCGGCTTTGGTGATTTTGCCACTCTTGAGTTCTCGATAGAAGGCACTAACAAACATTGCTGTCGATTGATCATCAATCTGCCACAGGGAGGCTATAGTACTGCGTGCCCCAGCTCGTACAGCTGCTCCTGCAAGACCGAGTGTTGCACGGCTGTCTCCTGTTGCTGTCTGGCAAGCACTCAAAACTAATAGCTCTACTATACTTTTCCCCTGACTGCGAAAGAGAGTATCAAAATCCTTGACATTAATCTGACCATCAAAATCCAAAATAAAAGTGTCTTCAAGACGAGAACTAAACTGACCGTGGGTTGCTAAATGGACTATGTTGAATGAAGTATCACCAATTTGACTCTCTAAATTCTTTTTCTTAAAATCTCCATCTAGTAAGCTAGTTGTCGAGACACCTGCTTTGGTAATGCCCTCGAATTCAGATTTAATCGCAAGCAACGGTGCAAACTCGGAAAAACCTGGTGGTGGCTGAGTCAGTCCTGCTGTTAAGGCTCTTAATTGCTGTTGTACTAGCGGTTTAGGGTCGAGGAGTTGCAGACCCACGCTCAGAGCAACTGCATATTTCTCTACCAAGTATTGCTTACCATCATAGAGAGCGGCCATTGGTAAATTGCGTAACTGTCCATCCAGCACAAATACTAGGGTATTTACTCCACTTTTTTGCAATTGTGACTCCATAGGTTTGAGCAGCCAGTCGTAAACCTGGTGTGCCTGGGTTTGAACGACTTTGGTTGCGGTAGGATTGACAAGATTTTTTCGCAGTTCTACTAAGAGTTTATCTACGTTTGCTTGGGATATCTTGTTACTGTAGCTTTGTAGAGGTTGTTTGGGAATTTTGACAATTACCTGGAGTTCGTCAGGAAGAATAATCGGATAAAAGATGGCAGCCGTGGGATTATCTTTATCTACCACTTGATCGAGGGCTACTCTCTGGCCTTGTAGGCAAGCTTCCCGGAAAAAGTCGTCCAATTCTGCTAGCTGGAGTGCTTCAATGCGCTCTCGTGCTTTCTCCAATATTTTTTCATCTGGTGGTTTTCCTTCTTGAGATTTCAGGAGTAATTCTACTGACTCTCGGTAAACGGGTTCCACGCTGTCCCGGAAGTTGAATTGCACATCCTGGTTCACCACATCTTTATTGGCTACTAAGTCTCTGCGAAGAGACTCGAGAGTGCCTACAGCAGAATCATACGCTGCGATCGCACCATTAATATCTTTTTGTGCCCAGAGCAATCTACCTAATTGCCACTCCAAGGAATAGGTAATTTCTGGTGCATTGCTGCTCTGTGCTAAAGCTAATCCTTGCCGTGTAAGCTGTTGCGCCTCTTTCCACTGCTTGGTTTCTTCATACAAGCCGCCTAAACTCTTCAGCGCATAGGCTTCTGCTCGCTTGTCCCCTAAACTCTGAGATTCTTGGATGGCGTTGGCAAGTAATACTGCTGAGTCTTTAGTGCTGAATCCTGAGTAATAATTTTGACTTGATGCTTGCAATATACCACTCTTGACTTTTGCCAGACTTTCAGAAAAGTTAACTTGAGCGTAAACACTAGCACGACTAAGGGGGAGTTGCTCGATTTGAGACTCTACCAACGGCAAGATAGTTTGAACCTCTGCCGCTCGTTTATCTTCAATGAGTAGACTCAAGTGATTGAGTTGCGCTTGGGCTTTTATCAGGGGTGAGGGAGATGCTGCAACTGTTTGTTGATAATAGGCGATTGCCTTTGGTATGTCTTCTTGTTTACGGGCATTATTTCCCAGGCTGAACAGACTGGCCCCAATATCAGCGTTTGATTGCAGATTTCGAGCAATTATTAGACTTTCTTCTAACGCCTGACGTGACTTTTCCAAATCACCTAATACCAAAAGGGTATCACCGAGCGATCGCAAAGTCACTGTCTTTTCTATAGAGTCTGGTTGAGATTTTAACGTCTGGCTTACCTGTTCGAGTGTTTTGATAGCGCGAGGATAAAATCCTTGGCTTCGCCACGCCTGTGCTTGATTAATTTGCGATCGCACCACGCCGCTTTTATTATCTGCTTGCCTATAAATTTCTTCTGTCTGCTGCCAAGTTGCTAAAGCCTTGTCTGCCTGTCCCATTGTCAGTTGGAGACGACCTTGAATATCCAGTGATTGGGCAAATATTTGCAGATTTTGGTTGTCACCCTGTTCATTGAGCAAATTTAAGCTCTCTGTAATTGCCTGCTGTGCCTGATTCCACGCACCGAGTTGTTGGTAAGCTAAGGAAAGATTACTCAGTGTTGCTGCCAGTCTAAGATTCTCCCCTTGTTGCTTATATGCTTGCACAGCTCCTTGTAACACTTCTACCGCCTTGGCAAATTTTCCGCTATCGTATAAAGCTTTGCCTTGTTGTAGTAGTGAGGCCGGGTCAGAGGTCACAGCCAGCGACGTAATACTGTTAATTGGTAGTTGAGATGAGGAATTAATTGTGCCAGGAACTTTTGCCAGCACGGGTGAACTAAGGATGCATAGCAATCCTATCAGAAAGTACAAAGGCAAGCGTAAAAAGTAAGCCAGCCTCGTGTTCTGCCAACGCCCTGACTGCCTTTGTTTTTTAATTTTTATAAAATTCGCGCTAAAAATCCTAGTTGTTTTAGCCATAAGCATGACAAAAGGTAAGTGATAACCAGGAACGTACAGGATTAACTGTAGGTATTTGGACTACCACGGTAATGTTAGCATTTGCATTCATTACTCATGCCTAAGCTTCCACAATCTTATCGCTCGTAGACTCGCTACCGGTACGCTATCTGGTTTATTGGTCAGAATATCCAACTGAATTCTAACTCCTGACTCCTGAATTCTGTTTTGGTAAAATGCCAAAAACCTGGTCGAGGTTGACCAGGTTTTATCGAGTTTACAGGCTTCAAATTGTTAAACTAATTAAGTAATTGAAAGTTAATAACTAAGGTGGACTAAACAACGAACAAACTCAGCATTCTTGCGTTTTTCCGCTTTAAAATTTGGTTTTGCCTTCTACATTAGGCTTTTTACCACTTCCCTATTCGATATGCTGACATTTGCTTGGGTTCATGACAAGGGGACACTAAGTCTTGACCCTTTTTGTTTGGTTTTGCTTTGTTTGGTGTCCTACTATTTAAGTTATCACTTACTTTGGTGAGTTACAACCCTTAGTTTACTAAAGTTGATGTTCTGTTAGATTTTGCAATCTAGACCCATAGATTTGATCCCCAGCTTTCTTTTTAAGATAATTAATGGGATCTTGGATAGATCAGCATACCTAACCAAACTGAATTGTCACCAATTCCACATAATCTGGTTATCATCTAGATTGTCGGTGACAATACGCCCAATGGCATCAATTTCTGCCAATTGGGCAGCAGAAAGCTTAATTTGGGCGGCTAATGCGTTGTCTAGCGCTTGTTCGGGATAACGCCCCCCGACGATGGCATTTGTTTGGGGTTGGGCAATTAACCACGCTAAAGCTAACTGAGCAAGGGTACAATTATGAACAAGAGCTATAGGACGCAGTTTTTCTAGCGCTTGTTGGGCACGTTCAAAGTTTTCGCCTTGAAACAGTTTATTTTTAGCACGGTTATCTGTTGGGTCAAATTTATGACCGAGAGCAAATTTCCCTGTCAATAATCCCTGTGCTAAAGACGAATAAGCAAGGATAGAAATATTGTTCTCGATACAATAGGGCAATGCATCTTGTTCTACCTGTCTCCAGAATAAAGAATAAGGTGGTTGTAAACTATCAATACGTCCATAACTTGCTGCTTCTGCTAACTGGGCGTGGGAAAAATTGGAAACACCAATGGCTCGAATTTTACCTTGCTCTTTGAGCAGGTTAAGAGCGCTCATAGTTTCCTCGATAGGTACTATTTTGCTATTGAAAGCACCGGAGGGCCAATGTATTTGGTAAAGGTCGATGTAATCAGTTTTCAAATTGGTTAAAGAACGATCGCAAGCTTGAATGACTTGTTCATACTTTAGATGGTTAGCGAAAACTTTCGTGGCATACTCTACGCGATCGCGTACATCAGATAAAGCTTCAGCGATAATTCGCTCAGAGTGTCCTTCACCATAAGCTTCAGCAGTATCAATTGTGGTGATCCCAGCTTCATAAGCGGCTTGGAGCGTTTTAATCGAGTCAGCATCCTCAATTCCCACCCACGCTCTTTTACCTGCTTGCCAAGTTCCCATCAAGATGGGTGTGATTTGCACATCAGTTGTACCAAGCAATCGCTTTTGCATAACTGCTTCCTAATTCATTTCCCTGGATAGTTTTACACGTTATCGGTTTTAGATTGAAATTAAATCAGAGTTACAGTAGATGCTGATGGAATTAACTACAACTTTTCATGCTCTCAAAGAATGGGCAGTCGCCGTAAATGCCTTAGAAAGTGGCAAAACAATTATGTTGCTCCGCAAAGGGGGTATCCATGAACGAAATGGACATTTCCAAGTTGCCCACAAGCAAGTTTTACTTTATCCTACTTATGAACATCAACAAGCTTTCATGTTGAAAGCTGAGTATGCCAATCGTGTTTATCCAGTAACATCAGGTTGGCATCCAGAGGCAGTTCCCATCGGCAGTTGGGCTGAAATTACAGATATTTTGCCAGTTAGTGACGAATCTATTGTCAACACCTTGCTTCCCTTCCATATTTGGAACGAGCATTTTATTAGCGATCGCCTCAAATGGAAACCACGCCAGCCGCTTTATATTCTCCTCCTACGGACATATAAACTACGCCAACAAGAAATTCCCTACCAACCTAAATACGGCGGTTGCAAGTCATGGATTGATTTAGATCAACCAATTGACTTGCAAGGAGCAAAACCAATTTTATCTGACTTTGCATACACTCAACTAGTAGAGACAATTCGCCAGATTGTTGGCGATAAGTTGTATGCTCCATCTTTGTGATCAAGAAAGGCAGAGGGCAGGAGGCAGGAGGCAGAAGGAATACTGCCCTCTGCTGCGACCGCAGGGAGCAAGGGTTTGAGTCCCCCACTGAAATCTTTGATTTAAGTGGCACTTATTTAGTGGGGGATTCAGACCTCCACCAAATTCTTTCCTTCTGCCCGACGCTCGTGGGCTCGCTAACGCTGCGCTATCTGCCTCCTTTTCAATAAGTAGTTTCCAAAATCTGCGCTTATGTATGTAAGCAGAAAAACAAATAGCCAGATTGCGAACCTTAGTCAAAACAGTAGTGATTGTTACACACAATCATAAAAAGCGCGGATAACATTAGAAAAATCTCCCCTACAAGGAAGGTGAGAGAAAGCTGTTTATCTTTGTGTCCTACTAGCAGCTTTCTCAGGGTAGGACTTGTTAAGTAATTAACTCTTAGTGGATAGAACTTAATTACACTTTGTCTAAAGTATTAGGCAAAAAAGTACCCCACAAGGGTGACAATGTCCTTGACAAAAATCTGTTATTATGCATTATTATCTAAAGGCAAAGGAGTTTGCAATGCATCGACAAATGTGCTGGTTACCTAAGTCTGGTGGCAACGGAGAGAAAATTTTGTATTTGCAAACAGAACCCAATCAACCTTGGCGTCCTTACACTGCTTTTGGACATTTTAAAGTCCCAGATTATCAAATACCAAATGGTTCTAAAGGTTGGGCAACTTATCAAAAACTTCTCAAAGCAGGTTGGACACTAGTACCTAGCGCACGGGCAAATGAGTTTGGCAGGAGCAGCTACGTAGAGTCAACAGCCCAAAATCAATAGTCATTGGTCATTAGTCATTAGCTATTAGTTATTAGTCATTCGTTACTCTTTGCGTTCCTGCGTCTTCCCAGTCTCTCATCTCCCTCACAAACCTCTGGGAGAACCTTCACCGCGAGGATCAGCCGCCCCTTCTAAAGTTCCATCAGATGTAACAGCGATCGCGTTAATATTACCCCAAGGAGTAGTTTCCTTTATTTTGTGCCCCCGTTTGCGTAAGTCTTGCATAGTCAGAGCATCCAAACTCCAAGGTTCAACGCGTAACTCATCTGGAAGCCATTGATGATGTATGCGTGGAACCGAAACAGCTGTACCAACATCCATGTTGTATTCCAGCACATTTAATATGACTTGCAAAACCTGGGTGATGATAGTGCTACCGCCAGGCGCACCCGTTGCCATTCGGAAATGACCATTTTCTGTGACAATTGTGGGAGTCATGCTGGATAAGGGAGTCTTACGGGGTGCGACGGCATTGGCATCGTTACCAACTAAACCAAAAGCATTAGGCACTCCTGGCGCAACAGCAAAGTCATCCATCTCATTGTTGAGAACAATTCCAGTTCCCGGTGTCACTATACCAGCACCAAAACTGAGATTAATCGTGAAAGTCAGACTTACAGCGTTGCGTTCTTCATCCACAACTGTAAGATGACTGGTTTCAGGAGATTCATGTCGGCTTGTATTATTTTGTGATGGAATGATATTTTCTTCCCATTTATGAATATTAGCTTGGCTAAAACCTTGTAGCGTCTTTTTGTCTACTGGCTTGACTTCGGTCGAGGGTCTAGCCACTTGCATATTAATTTCTTGACGGCGTTTTTTGGCGTAAGCTGAACTGATCAGTTCTTGTACAGGAACTTTGACAGAATCAGGATCGCCTAAATATTCTGAGCGATCGCTGTAAGCAATCTTCATTGCTTCTACCATTAAATGTAAAGCGTCGGGATGATGCCATCCTAAAGATTTAAAATCAGTATCAGCGATAATATTTAAAATCTGCAATAGATGAACGCCTCCTGATGATGGTGGTGGCATTGAGCAAATTTTAGCTTTGCGAAAGTTTCCACAAACGGGAGTACGCCAGATTGGTTTATAGGCTTTGAGGTCTTCTAGAGTAATTAAACCACCATTTTTTACCATATCAGAAGCGATCGCACGAGCAATACTTCCGGTGTAAAAACTTTGGGGATTTTGGGCAACTGCTGTTAAGGTGCGTGCCAAATCACGCTGCACTAGCTTCTCCCCTGGTTGGTAAAATTCACCATTGCGAGTAAAAATTTCTTGCGCGGCTGGATTGTTGAGAACTACTTCCTTGCGGGGATCGTTTGCTTGCAGAGAACGCCAAGTTACTACATTACTAACAATAAAGCCATTTTTAGCGAGTGCGATCGCAGGTTTCATCACCTCTTGCCAAGAAAGCTTACCATAGCGACGATGCAGTTCATAAAGTCCCGCCACAGTTCCTGGTGTCCCTACTGCCAAATAACCATTAATACTTGCATTGGGACGCACTTTGCCTTCTGCATCCAGATACATATTTCTTGTAGCTTTCAAGGGTGCGCGTTCGCGGAAATCTAGCGCTTTCATATCGCTAGTTTTCTCAGAGTGCATCAGCAAAAATCCGCCGCCACCGATTCCTGCGGAAAAAGGCTCAACTACTGAGATTGCAAAGGTTGTGGCTACAGCTGTATCTACTGCATTACCACCTTTGCGTAAGATTAAAATTCCCGCCTCACTTGCTAAGGGATGGGCTGAAACCACCATTCCCTTTTTGCTGCGTAGGGGTAAAGTTAAGGCGGCGGCTGCAACTTGGGTGTAAACAAGGAGAGTGAAAGAAAAGATTGCGATGCCTGCGGCGGGCATAGCCATTGCAATTCGCTTGGGTTTAGTAACAGTAAGCATTTTTATGTGATTTTTCCTAAAATCTTATACTTGTTTATGTTTAGAATTTTGGGGAACTCCAAAAAATAAATTATCCAATTTCTGGACTTCACTGCGACTTTCCCTCCCCCTGCTCCCTGCTCCCTGCTCCTTATCTTCTGCCTTCTTCAATTGGCAATCGACAGATAATACTCAAATCGCTCCCGGAGCTGTTCAACCGTCAAATTTTGAGTCCAGTACTCCACTAGAGCGTGACCAAATGCCCAGGCGTTGCGATCTGGTGAAGCGGAGTTTTCCCGCAATAGCGGCCAGAGGGATAGCAATTCAAAGTTGAGCGGGTTAAGATTACCTGTATTTAAGAGCGAGAAAAGCTCATATCCCATTTGGAGTTTGCCAATTACAATCGGCAACTGTTCCACAGGAATTTGCTCTGCCAGCATATATGCTAGGGCAGGAGATCCCGTTGAGAAAGTAGAAACAAACTGGAGAACGGGACTTTTGAGCAATGCCGTTAGTCCCTGTGTTGTTGTCATCTGGAAAGTGTAATGGTCGATGATTTTGGCAGCAGCGACGGTGCGGGCTTCGAGGTTACGTAAAAAGCGGGCGAGACGGAGTTGCTTAGTAGGTGCGATCGCATTTACTAATCCCAACGATAGCGCCTCTACTCCCCAAGCGATTCGATTTGTTTTGCTCTCACCTGTAACCACAGGCACAACTAGATTGCAGAAGGTTCCCAGCAGTTTGGCACGATACTCAGTAGCTTCTCGAATGGCAATTTCTTTGGGGCGATTACCCCATTCCCAATCATAAGGTGGTTGCCATTCGCGGATGGGACGCAGACGATCTACTTGAGTGACGATTGCGATTGCAGGTAAATCTGCAACTTCTGCTTTCATATCTTGTAAAAAGTCTACATCCATTTGCAGGGCAGGATCGAGGGCAGGGGTGACTAACAGCAGCAAATCTGCGTTTATGGCATAATCAAGCACTAGGTTTCGGAGATCAGCACGGTTGACTTGTTCATAACCAGGTGTATCCCAAAGCGTTAGGGTTTCCCCACTTTCAGTCTGCCATTGGTAATTTTGAATGCGATCGGTACTGGGCAAAACATCAACGGCTGCTAAATCTGCCTGAAATAGCGTGTTAATCAGACTACTTTTTCCCGATCCCGTGCGCCCCACCAGCAGAATATTCACGGGTTTTTGCTCAACCACTTCGGCGGGTTGAGCTTGAGTCAGAATTTCTCGGAGTGTTTGGGTTTTTGCCTTGGGTAGAGTTGGTGTGGATACAGTTTCTGAAACTGGTAATGTACTACGTCCGTAAAGTGCGATCGCCTGCTGACATAAGTTTCTCAGGGCAGCTTCCCGAAATAACTGGCTCAAATTCCCCAACAATTGCTGAGTTGCCTGGTTACTAGAACCCTTGCTGGCTTGTTTTGCCACCGCCGCGACAGGATTTAAAACCCACTGTGCCCAGTTCCAAGCTTTCCAGAATTTCCGAGCTGATGGCTCTAACTTTCGATAGACTTCGTATCCTTGGTATGCTTGCCCAACTGTCACCTGATTGAGGACAGGGGATAACTTTTGCATCCATCGATCCATATCATCCACCGTTCCCCGAATCAGCCCATAAGCTTGGGGGACGTAAATGTTCAACAGAGGATATTGAATTTGAGGATTGTAGATATGAGCGATCGCTACCACCAAATTTTGGCATCGCGTCCAAAAAGTTGCCCAGTCTTCCCAAATCGGGCGATCGCTTTGTGCTGCTTGCAGAATCTCTTGAAGGGCGGCTTCTGCAAGTTTTGTAACATCACTTCCCACTGGTAGCCCTACTGTATCCTCTACTTTGGATTCTAGTTCTTCTTGGACTTGGGCTAATACAGCTTCTACTTGGTTAACAGCAGGTTGAGTCCATTTGACTAATAGCCAACGCCAGCCAACGAATAGAAGGGTGAATACACCCCAAATCCAATTAATGCCCCATGTATGGATTTGTAAACCGGCGGATACCAGTAAGAAAATAATGATAAACGCGATCGGGATTGCTAAGACGACCCACTGCCACGGTTTTAATCGCACCATTGCCCCATACCTGCTTTAAAATGTTGGGAAATTCGAGTTTTTGTAAAAATTACTCTTAGAACTAAATCTGGAGAAAAATATCAGATCAAGGCTAATTTTCCTGGATACTTTCACATATATAAGCCTGATCTAACTATTGCTTATCCAAAGTTATTTTTACTTTCATGTATGTCTTTTATAAATTTACCTGAAACCGAAGATTTAGAGTGCGATCGCTTTTTAATTATATTTGGGGATCTGAGGAGCGATTATCTTTATCACGCTCCGCAACGTTAAAAAACCCCCATTCCCCATGTTCATGTAGCGGTGCGAACATAGGGAATGGAGGTTATGTTTCTAAACACGAGCCGAACTAGCAAAAGTCCGGCTGAATTTAATCAATCGTCTATTCGCAGTAGTTTGCGATAAAACGGTTGTGAAAAATCGGTCGCACGATGACGTTTATAATTATCCATAAGTTCAATTAAAAAATTAATAAACTCAAAACTAGCCATCATCAGTTCGTAACTCAGGTCAGCGTTGCCATCAAACTGGATTCGGCAACGGGTTAAGTCTGAGGGTAAAGTAGCAACATTTTAGGAGGCGACAAAGGGAATATGTTCGCTGCCCTCTATCTTCCGATGTCCCTCCAAGACCCCTTTTTGATAGAGACTGATGGCATAAGGTAAGAAATTGCGCTTAGTGCCCTGAACGTAAGGTAAGTAAACACTGGCTTGCTGTTGAGTGGCAGGCTGGAGTTGGTCAATAGACATTATTAAATATTCCTTAAGTTAGTTGGCAACTGGGGATCTTATTGGATGTTAGTAGTATTCCCAAAAGATGTGTCTAAAGCACACAGTGGAGAATCGGGAATAGGGCATGGGGAGCAGAGGAGTGGAGTTCAAAGACTCATCCCTTATGCCCAATGCCCCATGTCTTATAAATGAAGTTACTGCAAAGAAATATTAAAATTTCGGTTAGAATAAGGCTGCATTAACTTTTATCAAAGCTGGGCGCAATAACATAAAAAATCCCCAATGTAAAGTTATGGATGTTATTATTGCTGTTTCTCCCAAAAACTAGCTGTTGCTAGCTTGCTATTACTTTGCCCAAACTGGAGTTCTCACTGGAGAAAGCACCATTTTACAAGCTTCCTGGCCAAGTGGCTATCAAAGGAATCAAGCCTCTGTCTAAGAGTAGCAAACGTGGTTAATTCGAGGTAATTACCCAGAGTGGCGGTGACAAAAAAGTTAGTCCCAGCGGCTTTTGGTTTAGGGATAGCGGGTATTGCAGTTTGCCCATTCCGATTAATATCGGGAAAAGTAGCTTAGGGATATTTGTCCGTAAAATTACTAACTGTAGACAAATAGTGGTCTTTGAATCAAGCAACCTAACCTATGCCAGCGAATTCCTGGCCCGAAGAAGATTCTTATCAAGAGCTTGATCCGTTCAACTCCTTGTTGTCTGACCTATCAGTAGATGAGGAGTCGGTGCTAGAGACAGATCCTGTGTCTCTAACATCCCGATTTCAAGGTCGTAGACGCAAAGCAGCTCTAGTCTTGACTGTTGTCTGGAGTGGCACGATCGCTCTACATTTAGTTTCTTGGGCTTCCATATTTATTCTAGGACTGACCACCATTTTAGGATTTCATGCCTTGGTGGTAGTGTTTACTAAATCCCGTCGCTATCCAAAAGAAATAAAGGGAGATTTGCCTTTTGTATCTGTGTTAGTGGCTGCGAAAAATGAAGAAGCAGTAATTGCTAAATTAGTCAAAAATCTTTGTAATCTGGAATATCCAGGTGGGCAGTACGAAGTATGGATTATTGACGATCACAGCAGTGATAGCACACCAAATTTATTAGCAGAACTAGAACAGAAACACGATCAACTGAAAGTACTAAGGCGTTCAGCAGAAGCTAGTGGTGGCAAATCGGGGGCGTTGAATCAGGTATTGCCCCTGACAAAGGGCGACATTGTAGCAGTATTTGATGCTGATGCCCAAGTTACACCAGACTTGCTGCAACAAGTAATACCTTTATTTCAAAGAGAAAAAGTGGGGGCGGTACAGGTGCGGAAAGCGATCGCCAACGCTAAAGAAAACTTTTGGACTAAGGGTCAAATGGCAGAAATGGCACTTGATACCTGGTTCCAGCAACAGCGTACTGCCCTTGGTGGTATTGGCGAACTGCGGGGCAATGGTCAATTTGTCCGGCGTTCAGCCTTGAAAAGCTGCGGTGGCTGGAACGAGGAAACCATTACCGATGATTTGGATTTAACAATCCGTTTACATTTGGATAAATGGGACATTGAGTGTGTTTTCCATCCGGCGGTGCAAGAAGAAGGAGTGACAAGTGCGATCGCACTTTGGCATCAGCGCAACCGTTGGGCAGAAGGCGGTTATCAGCGCTATCTCGATTATTGGGATTTAATTCTCAAAAACCGTATGGGATGGCGCAAAAGCTGGGATTTGCTGATTTTTATGCTGATTATGTATATCTTGCCGACAGCAGCAGTCCCAGATTTATTAATGGCGATCGCTCGTCATCGTCCACCAATGTTAAGTCCCATCACAGGCTTGTCCATTTCTATGTCGATGGTCGGGATGTTTACAGGTCTAAGGCGCATACGTCAAGATCAGAAATTTTTACCTTCTACATATTTTCTGATGCTGATGCAAACCCTGCGTGGCAGTTTATATATGTTGCACTGGTTAGTCGTTATGAGCAGTACTACTGCCCGGATGTCGGTAAGACCGAAGCGGCTAAAGTGGGTGAAAACCTTGCATACGGGGAATGGGGAATAGCCCCTTTGGAGAATTAAAAATTTAAAATTCAAAATTTAAAATGCAAAATTATTTTTGGTAATTTTGCATTTTTTTATTCATCATCCACTTCTGATTCTTCTACCCACTCAGGTGTAGTTATAGAATCGGAGAATTCTGGGAAATCATCTGCAAAACGAATAATTTGTCCATTGAAAAATTCTGCTAGACGTTGAGCTGCGATCGCTACTTCATCAACTTCCCAATCAGGTGTAGGTGTTGGCTGTGGCGGTGGAGGCAAAGTTTGCGCCCCATTTCCATTTACACCATTTCTATTTACTCCATGTCCATTTACTCCATTTCCATTGACTCCATTTCCGTTCTTTGCTGCCAACTCGGTTTTTTGTGGTGCTGGTGATGGAGTTACTGGCTGCGGTACTGGCGCTGGAGGCGGAATTTGCTGGTTATAACTGGGAGTTGGTGGCTGCTGAGGGCGAGTAGAGTCTTTTGGGGGAAGATTTTTTTTAGCTGAGGTAGAGTTTGAAGAACTTCCTTTTTCTAAATTTATCTGGATTTCACGCTGGAAAGTCTGCTGGAAAGCTGCCGTAATCATTGGTAGATAAGATTTCCCCTTGTCATACCATGCCTGTTTGATCGCAATTCGCGCCACAACACCGTCGAACTCTAGGAGTTGGCTCATTTGACGCAGCATTTCTTGCCTTGATTTTGGCTGGAGGTTAGCAAGCACCTGTTGCCAAACCTGAGTTAAGTCATATTCTGCTTCCTCAACAACTTCTGAAGTTACTGGTTCAACATTCGCAGGTGGCACAGGAACAGCTACAGGTTCTGGGGTTGGTGGTGAAACTAAGTTAGCAACAGAATTGTGATTTGTTTGCCGTTCAACTGGGGGAGATGAAGTGACGGGCTGATTTTGGGCAGTCGCTAGATGATGGTTTGTAGTCACTGAGCCTTGTTGTTCGCGCAGCGTCTCGCGCAGAAGCGCAGAATTATGATTTGTTTGCGGTTCAGCTACAGGTAAAGGAGAGACTACATGATTTTGGGCAACTGCTGGAGGATAGCTTGGAGATACAGCAGGTGTGTTAACTCGCGGCGGAACACTTGGAGTTTGTAGCTGAATATTCGCACTGGGTAACAATCCTAGTAATGCCACTTCCAACCACAAACGCGGCTGGGTGCTATTTTTAATTTGCACTTCAGCTTTTCGCAGGTGTTCCTGTCCTACCAAAATCGCGCTCATATCGAAGTATTGAGCAAACTCAACTAGCGCTGTCCAGGTTTGCTGAGTACAAGCAACCAAATCATGACGATTAGGTGCGGTTTTAGCAATGAGTAAATCGCGGTAGAAGGCGGCAAGATTTTGCAGAAGAGTTAGGGGTTCTCGACCACGATCAAGAATTTTGTTGGTACAGTCTAGAACAGCTTCGGGTTTATCTTGAGCGATCGCATTTAGAAGCCCCAACAAGTCATGTTCGCTTACTGTCCCCACCAAATCCCAAACTCTATCCGGGGTCACTTCACCCGCTAACAAGCCCAATTGGTCAAGTAAACTTTCGGCATCCCGTAACCCTCCCTGAGCAAGTTGGGCTACCAAGGTTACAGCATCGCCTGAAATATGAATGTTTTCAAAAGATGCGATCGCACTTAAATGCTTAACCATCGCCTCTAATTGAATGCGTCTAAAATCAAACCTTTGACAGCGTGAAATAATCGTTGGTAAAACCCGTTGCGGGTCTGTTGTCGCCAACACAAAAACTACGTGTCTAGGTGGTTCTTCCAGGGTCTTTAGTAACGCGTTGAATGCCTGGGTACTTAGCATATGGCATTCATCGATTACATAAACTTTGTAGCGACACTGCACAGGAGCAAACTGGGCTTTTTCAATCAACTCGCGGATATTATCGACACCAGTATTACTAGCAGCGTCGATTTCAATTACATCTAAAGCGTAGCCCTTGGTGATCCCCTGACAAACTTCACACACGCCACAGGGTTCAGCAGTGGGCTTGTCACTTTTGAGACAATTAAGGGATTTAGCCAGAATCCGGGCACTAGAAGTTTTCCCCGTACCTCTAGGCCCAGTGAATAAATAGGCGGGGGCAATTTTGGATGTGCCGATCGCGTTCGTGAGGGTGGTAGCGATCGCCTCTTGGCTCACTAGTTCAGCAAAACTTTTGGGGCGATATTTGTGGTGCAGGGGTTCGTAAGACATGGAAAAATAGACTTCAATGCCTTTCAAAGTTAATTACTAGCACCGAGTCGAGTTTGGGATTCAATTATTTTAAACTCTCGTACCTGCTTTGTTTATCGATGGCGCCATACTGCTTACACTCAACTAATGCCGTTAATTTTGGCACTCAGGAGAGCAAGCAAGTAGATCATATTTTTTACTATGATTTCAACATCAATATATCGGAATTATAGCATAGCATCTAGTACATTTGTTCTATAAAGAGTATTAGGAATCAGGAGCTAGGAGTTAGGAGTTATAAGAATTCTTCCCCTATGCCCAATGCCCAATGCCCAATGCCCTAAAGGAAAAATACATTTTGTTGAATGAACTAGCGCCATAGCCTAGTGCGATCGCTACAATTTTAGGATAAGCAAAACTCGATGGTGCAGCAGATGCTCAAGCGGCTATTTCAATGGTTTAAAAAGCTTTTTCAGAGCTTGTTTGGTGGAAAACAGACTGCTTCAAAATCTAGGGGGAATGTGGAAAGAAAACCAGCGCCACCCCTAAGCGATACGGATCTGGAATTTCTCTTCAACGAACTGTTGGAAGGAGTACATCAAGCACGAGGGGAAGAGTGGGTCCGGAAGTGGTTGCATAATATTGAACATCGCATCCCAACTGAACGCTGGGTTGAGTGGTTAGGACGCTTGGGTGAAAGATTGCTGGCATCACCCACGCCCAATAATGAAATAGCTGCGCGGTTAGTGCAACTGGGTGAGTTGGGCATCGGAGAAATCGGAGATGTTGCCTATAATATTGGGATGCAGTTGTTGACACGCAATCAAGGTGAGCCAATTTGGGAATATGAAGGGCCAGATGTTCTCAGCACGACTTTGCCATTTGAGCCAACCGCCCCAATATCAGAGTCAGCAGATGCCCCAGAAAACCTTCCAGAAGGAGAATACCAAACTGTTACCCTAGAAGAGTTGTTTGTGATGTTACAGCAGGATGAAAACTTACGCCAGCAGATTGCTCAACAGCTTGCCGTTGAGACAGATGACCCACAAGTGCTTGTCCAGGCATTGATTAATCAATTATATCCTGCTGGTCAATTGACTACAGAGCAAACAGAAAATTAACTGCTTCGCAAAGTCAAAACCAAGAGTTGAATCTGGGAATTGTAACGTTGTAATGCTATGCTCTTGTAGTTTGGTATATTTTTTGCTAATTTGCGACGAAAGCGCTGTCCTGATCTAATGGATTTTTACGTAATTGATGATTTTTTTAACACAACGATGGCTACAATCTAGAAAAACAAAATCCAAGAGTGTGGCAGATGCTCAGGCGGATATCGCAGTCGCTTAAAAGGTTTTTAAAGCGCCTCCTTGAAAGTAAGCAGGGTAATTCTCTCAAGGGTACGAGAGGACACAATCTGGTGGAGGTACTACCAGAATTAACCAATGCGGATCTGGAACAATTATTTATCCAATTGTTAGAAGGCGTGCATCAAGCACGAGGACGACAGTGGGCATTGAGGTTTCTGCAACGAATCGAAAATCGCGTTCCGCTTGAACGCTGGATAGATTGGTTGGTGATGTTTGGCGAAACCTTGCTAGCTTCACCTACACCAAATCCTCTTTTAGCAACAAAGATGGTGCAATTGGGGGAACTTGGTGTTGGCAGAATTGGCGATGTTGCTTATGACATTGGCATCCGGCTGATGCAAAACTCATCCACACAGATAGAGTATGAGGACAATCAGACGCAAGAAGAGGTAGAAACTACTCCTGGGCAAGAACTAATCCGGGATTTCGGCGAACAGTTATGGGAGTATGATCAGCCAAATGTCATAGAAACCACTCCTGGGCAACAACTGATTCGCAATTTGGGCGAGCAGTTATGGGATTATGATGAGCCAGATGTTGTCGAAATCACAACCCATGAAGAAATTCTCCCAACTTCGCCTGGACAAGAGCTAATTCGTAGCTTAGGTGAAGAGTTATGGGAATATGATGCGCCCGATATTGAATCAATAACGCCAGCGCCTGAAAATGCCACTTTTGAGGAAAGATTGTCCGACAATTTAGAGGAAATGGCATTGGAGTCTGAAAGGGAAACCCAACCCACGATCCTCGAAAATGTCCCTCTCCCCGCAGCCGAAGATTCAATCACCTCATTAGCCCAACTAAAGTTCGGTGATCAAGAGGAGGTTACTCCAATTACAACAAGAGCAAATCTCCTTTCCACTAGGCAAAGAACTGAATTAACAACATCTGCTTCGGAAGAAACCTGGGATAAAACTCTGACGAATTTAGAAGCAAATGTGGCTTATACCCTGGATGAGTTGTGGGTAAGGTTGGATCAAAGTACCAATTTAATCCAGCAACTTGCTTCTAACTTGGCTGTTCAAGGTAGTACCCCAAGTTCCCCAGGTTTTATTGAGCGACATAGCGATAATCCGATTACCAACGCTCAAGGGTGGTTTTACCAAGGTCTTCAGCAAGCGAAAACAGGTGATTTGTTGGGTGCGATCGCATCTTACGATCAAGCTATTGAACTTCAACCTAAATCTTCAGAATATTGGTTTAACCGAGGCTTGACGCTGTTCCATTTAGAACGTTTTGATGAAGCGATCGCATCTTACGAAACCGCCACACAACTGAAGCCCGACTTCTACAAAGCTTGGTACAACCGGGGTGGAACTCTGGGAGAATTAGGATATTTTGAAGAAGCGATCGCTTCTTTTGACAAAGCCATAGAAATCAAACCAGATTACCAAGAAGCTTGGGCTAGCAAGGGTTTGGCACTGCTGAAGTTAGGTTGGCTACGGGAAGCTATTTCTAGTTATGACCAAGCGCTACATTTGGAACCAGAAGACCAAGAAAACTGGTATCACCGTGGTATAGCCCTAGCTGTCGGCGAACAATTTACAGAGGCGATTATATCTTACGACAGAGCTATAGAAATTGACCCAGAGTATCACGAAGTTTGGATAGACCGGGGTGTAGTGCTGTTTAATTTAGGAAAGTGGTCAGAAGCGATCGCCTCCTGGGATAAAGCCCTTTCAGTTCAAGCCGACTTCTACTTAGCTTGGTACAACCGGGGTATAGCCTTAGACAACTTAGGACGTAGACAAGAAGCGATCGCCTCCTATCGGCAAGCGATCGCCATTAAACCCGACTTTCACCTAGCTTGGTATAATCAGGCAGTAGCACTGTTTTATTTAGAACAATTTACTGAAGCGATCGCCTGCTATGACAGTGCTTTGCAAATTAAACAAGACTATTGGGAAGCTTGGATTGGTAGGGGAACTGCGATCGCTAATTTAGTAGATGCTGACGTATTGCTGATTTCGAGTAGTATAACAGCGACAAATACCGCCTTACAACAGGGCGGCTACGAAGGGAAATTAGCCAGCTACGAGGAAGGGTTAAAGCATCTGCGGACAGATACCCACCCAGAAGGTTGGGGTAGATTGCATTTTGCGATCGCTAATACTTACTACGACCAAGGCAAAAAGAATACTAATCCCCGCGATTATTGGCGCAAAGCTGCATCTGAGTACCATCAGGCGCTGTTAACCCTGACACTAGAATATTTTCCCCAGTTCCACCTAGAACTTTTACAATCTCTAAGCAAAGTGCTGATGGGTTTGGGACAAACAACACAAGTTCAAGAATTGCTGCAACGCGGTACAGATTTATTGCGACAATTATTGAGTGAAGAAACTCGCTCAGACGAAAGTAAAAAACAGCTAGCTCTAAAATTTGCAGGTTTTGATCAATTGGCAGTTGATTTAGCCGTAGAGTCCGGTGATTTAGTTGAAGCTTGGGAAATTGCCGAACAAGGTAAAAATGCTTGTTTAAACTGGCTGCTTTCTGGTTGGAATGATAATATTTACTCACCTGATTATGGGGCGATTCAACAACTATTCAATCCCACAACAGCAATTATTTACTGGCATATTAGTCCAGTTGCCCTACATACCTTCATTCTCAAAGACCAAGCGCCATCACCGATCCTCCTATTTACACCCATGCAAGATACTGGGGCAATACCTTTAGGAGAAGATGCAATTCTTCTAAATGAATTACCCTTACCCGAAGCAGTGCAACGCCTAATTAAATTTGAAACTTGGCTAGAAGATTGGGAGCAAAAATATCAAAAATATCGCACCACGGCCCAAGATAAAGAAAGTAAAAATCAGCATTCTTGGCGAGTTGATATGGAACAGAAGCTGTTGCAACTGTATGAAATATTAAATATTTCCACAATTGCACAGGAACTCGAAGGCATCACCCAACTGGTTTTAATTCCTCACCGTGATTTGTACAGATTGCCCATTCATACCCTTTTCCATCTTTCTTCCCCATCATCGGAAGAATTGCCGAATGTGGAGTCAAATTTCGCTGTTTATCTACCTAGTGCCCAAATAGGTTTATCAATAATAACTGAAGATATTTGGCAGTGGCAAAATCAATTATTGCTAAGTGTTGAACATCCTGAGAGTACAGGTTCTCCCACACTTAAATTTGCCAAACTTGAGTCTGAAGTTATTAGTCAGATGTTCAATAATATCCAACGAATTCAGGGATCAGAAGCTACAAAAGATATTGTCGAAAATGCTTTGTTTGATAATTACAACATCTTTCATTTTACGGGTCGTGTAACTAATAATTTAGCTGAACCTAAAAAGTCAGAATTAGAATTAACAGGTGAAGACAGACTGACTCTAGATGAAATCTGCCAACAAAATCTAGGAAGTTACAACCTTATTACTTTATCTGCCTGTGAAAATTTAAGTACTAGCAACCACACTATCAGCAGCGAATATATAAGTTTAGCGACTGGTTTTGTGAGTCAGGGTGTTCCTCATGTAGTGAGTACTCTCTGGAGTGTAGAATCTTCGGCTAGTGCCTTGGTGATGATAGAGTTCTATAGAAGATTACAGCCTAATAAATCAGCAGTTACTGCCTTAGCTGAGGCAACACAATGGCTGAAAGAACTAACTGCTGGGGAACTGACAAAATGGTATGAAGATATCTTGAATAATCTGCATCCTGAAGAATTACGAATTCAAACTTATTTAGCGACACAAGTATATAGAAATAGTAAAATGGCATCAGATAAAAATCTTTATAATCATCCTTACTACTGGGCAGCATTCACGATTACAGGTAAACCAGATTAATCTTTTGAAACTTGGTCAAAATAATTTATAAATAATAATTAGTAGGTTAGGTTGAGGAACGTAGCAAGATCCCCGCAGGGTAACCCAACATTTCCGGGCTTTGTTGGGTTGCGTATTGGTTTATAACTCTTAATTAAGCCTAATCTAGCTCCCTGCGTCCTTCCAATGCCCTTGCCAGGGTCACTTCGTCGGCGTACTCCAAATCACCACCTACAGGCAAACCAAAGGCAATCCGCGTTACCTTGGTAAATGGTTTCAATAGCTGACCGATATACAGGGTTGTTGTCTCCCCTTCTATACTCGGACTAATTGCCAAAATCACTTCTTGGGGTTTTTGCTTATTCACCCGGCGCTGTAAAGCCAGTACAGTCAACTGTTCTGGCCCAATTCCATCAATTGGCGAAATTACCCCACCCAAAACGTGATATTTGCCTTTGTACTCGCGGGTTTTTTCCAGCGCAATCACATCGCGGGGATCTGCTACGACACAGATAGTATTGTTGTCACGGTTGGCATTGCGGCAGATTTCACAAACAGGTTCAGCAGACAAGTGAAAGCAAACAGAACACAAGCCTATCTGTTTTTTTGCCTCAATTAAAGCTTGCGCCAAAGCTTCTACTTCTGCTTCTGGTCGCTTTAAAATATGCAAAGCCAGTCGTTGGGCAGATTTAGGACCAACTCCCGGTAGGCGTTGCAATTGCTCAATTAACCGTGCTAAAGGGCGTGCGTAAACCGTTGTTTTATCTCCAAAATGTTTTTACCTTAACTATGATGACATTCCTACAGAGTTTTGGAAGGCAGTGTTTATGATTTAGTGATGAATCGCGTCTAGAAACACAATTCATCCGGTTTTATGGTTTTAATCAACCAGGCGGCCAGTTCAACTGCCGTCCTCCTAAAATATGCAGATGTAAGTGGTAGACTGTCTGACCACCATCATCACCACTATTGATGACAACTCGATAACCATTTTCCAGCCCAGCTTCTTTTGCAACACGTTTGGCGGTTAACAAAAGATGCCCCAACAAAGCATGATCCTGAGATTCAGCATCAGCTAATGTGGGAATGGGTTTTTTGGGAATGACAAGGATGTGAACAGGCGCTTGGGGATGGATGTCTTTAAATGCCAGCGCTAAATCATCCTCATAAACAATATCAACGGGAATTTCCCGGCGAATGATTTTGCTGAAAATCGTTTCTGTCGTTTCACTCATACCAATCTACCTAGTTATCTGCTAGAGATTTTAAGGGTTTACTGTAGCGACTAGATCATTCACACAAAAAACTTTTGCAAGAGTTCTCTATCATTAGAAGTGCATAGAAGCAAAGCGGTGATGGGGTCGCAGTCTTGTCTTAAAGGGAGACGCTAAGAGCGATCGCGGTTAACTTATAATCAAAATAACTTGCCTTTAGGAGATTGGCTTTCATGACATATATCTCCCCAAAAACCCTCACATTTGAAAATTTTCTCTCCCAATACCGAGATAATCCCCGCTATGAATTAGCAGACGGAGAACTAATTGATATGGAACCCACTGGGCCACACGAAACGGCAAGTGGCATTGCAACCCAAGTTGGGATCTACCTTGTTGCAGAACAACTCCCCTGGTTTATTCCTCGCACTTGTTTAATTTATCCCTTTGCAGATACAGCTACAGCTCGTCGTCCTGATGTTGTAGTTCTTGATGAAACTGCTCTTGACCGTGAACCACTTTGGGAGCGAGAACCCGTAATTACAATGGGACGCTCAATTAAATTGGTAGTGGAAGTTGTTAGCACCAACTGGGAAACCGGCTATGCACAGAAAGTTGAAGAATATGCACTTTTAGGCATTCCTGAATAAGACCGAAAAGAAAAGGAAGGGCCTTACCACAAGGAAGAACCACATCGCCAGCATCCTTGGTGGCAGGTGATGTGCTTGACTGGTGTAGATTATTTCTCAACTCTTGGCTATCAACCTGGGATTGCAGCACTGGCAGCTGGCGCTCTTTCTCCTGTAGCTACCCTGATTTTAGTTTTACTGACGCTCTTTGGAGCATTGCCAATCTATCGGCGCATTGCTGCCGAAAGCCCTCATGGTGAAGGGTCGATCGCAATGTTAGAGCGTTTGCTCCCCTGGTGGCAAGGCAAATTACTTGTGCTGTGCTTACTCGGCTTTGTGGCAACTGACTTTATTATTACCATTACCTTGTCAGCTGCTGATGCCACAGCCCATATTATCGAAAATCCGCTTACGCCTCATTGGCTTCACAATCAGACGATCGCAATTACTTTGATATTAGTTGTATTACTAGGCGCAGTTTTCTTGAGAGGTTTCCGAGAAGCAATTGGTATTGCAGTCTTTTTGGTGGGAGTTTATCTGCTATTAAACTTCATTGTCGTTAGCGTCGGTTTCTATCAGATTTTAACTCACCCAGATGCGATCGCTAACTGGCAGACTGCACTTTTTGCCCGCAATTCTAACCCTTTGATTCTAATTGGCATAGCTCTTTTGATATTCCCCAAACTGGCGCGCAACCCCATACAATACTTACTGCGTTTTATCTTGTTTGGAGAGGGTGATATTGCTGTGGTCACCCGTGAAGTACTCCGTCGGGCTGAAAAGAATCCCCAAATGCGTCCTGGTGTTCATGTCGGCGGGTGAGGAAAGGCTATAGTAAAGCTCACATAACTTCAGGAGTACTTACAATGAATCAGATACAACTGACTTTAACTATTGGTTACCTGTTAATGACATGCTATTTTTTAATCAATTGGTTAATATTCTCCCTACGTCATCCTGCTTCCACTCCAGAAGATAAATTTTTATCGGTTGTAATGTTTTTGGTCACAACTATCTTCTGGCCTTTAATGATTCCGATGGCTTGTTTAGAAATGGTTCAAAAAAAGCAAATAGACTTTAATAAAATGGTTCCTGTTCTCTTAGCAATATTTGTATTTAGTATTTCATATTATTTTACCGAATAATTCATAATTAATCGTCACAAATTGCATATATAAAGAGAAGCCGGAGGGTTAACTTGTTAGCCTCCGACTTCTTTATGCAACACACTACCTTCACTTTTTAGGCAGTCTATTTATTGAATTTAGAATTTTCTAACGGCGTCTGCTGCCGAAACCAGTTGAGCGGCGGGTTGCTGAACTACGTCCGCTACCAAAACTACTACCAGAACTGCGTCTGGGTGAAGTAGCTCTGCCAGAGGGTCGCAACGTGCTACCACCAAAACCAGAACCAGAAGGGCGGTTATTACCAGTAGTGCTACGCGGTGCATTACGTACAGTTGAATTACCAGGATATGACCTTCTAATTGTCCCTGTATTGCGGAACGTAGTGCGATTTCTCACGGCTGCGGGTTGTGTATTGTAGCGGCTTTGGTAGCTTTGAACTGCTTGGCCATAACTTCCACCGTATCCACCGAAGCCACTTAATCCTTGTCCTGATTGATAGACAGGGGGTACATAATACTGTGGTCTAAACAACATACTACCAATTGCCTGACCGGCCAAGCTACCAGCTACAGACCCCGCAAATGGTGCCCAGAAGTTATTTTCTCGACGGACTACAACTGTCTCTTGTTGTCCTGTTTGAGGATTGACTTTATTCTCGGTAACATTGTGGACGTACTCGATTTTAAAGTCTTCCGTCAGATATAAAATCGGTTGACCTTTGTCTACCTTCAGATAGGTTTTCTTGCCCTGCTTGATTTCATCATCAGTTAACCGTGCCATTTGCAAATTTTCGGTTGCAAAGGTTGGGGGATTATTGTTAAGTAAAAACAGGCTGTACTCACCAGTTCCATCGTCGTATGTAGCTTGCTGTATTTGATACTCTCCGTCACTCAGCTTGGTGTTAGGAGAAGTTTGGCTAACATTCTTAGCTGGAGGGGTAGTAGTATTTTGCTCTCCTCCCCCACAGGCCACTGTTGTCAGGCACAAACTCATAGCTAAAAAAACGGCTGTAAATTTACGCACTATGGTCATGATCATTGGATTATTGTCCTATCTCCAAGCTTAACAATTTCTCGATGTGAGTAGTAAGTAGGGACTACCCAACACATTACAAAGGAATCAATTCTGGATAATATTGCAACAGTTGGTCGCTAGTGAGTTCATCGCCTAATTGTGCTGGCGAAAAATGTACTTGGATTGCCTTCAATCTATGTTTATAATGCAAATTTATCAATGCTTTCAATCCTTCTTTAAGTGCCTGAACGTTAGACAGATCAGTTTCTAGCTCTAGTACTTCTCCTTCATAAGCTACTGTTAGCATCACAATGACATTGCGGGTTACAGGTATAGATAAAGGTTCATTCAATCCAGAGTCAGAACTGTAATCTGGCTCGCTGAGATATCTTTGGGCAGAGTCAGTAAATAATTCATTCACGTAATCTCCTGCCTCGCCTTCATCAAAAAATACGTCACCTTCGTTAGCAGCAGAAAGCCAATATTCATCGTATTGCAGTAAGGTTTGGCTAATTTCTACCAATCCTTCTCCTAAAATTTCTAAATCACCATCGGCATCGATCGCATCTCGTCCTGCACTATTTAATACTCCCAAAATTGGTGCTACCTCACCTCCCCCTAAGTGCAGAAATAAGCGAAAGACTACATAGCGAGTTCGACCAATCATTCTATTAAAGGTATCGCGCATTCTTTCCTCCAAATTTTATTTTCTTCATTAGATATTAGTTTAATAATTCATGGCCAATAACTAATGACCAATGACTAATGCCCAATGCTCCATGCCCCATGCCCAATGCCTAATAACTAATATTGATATTGTGAAATCCTTTGACAAAATCCATAACCATATTCAACGAAGGCAATATATATATTTTGTTGCTTCACTAGATGTATCATCATAAGCTGAAGCATTGAGAGCAGAGCGATTAATAAATTTTTTTCCAAAGTGAGGATTGTCATGGGCAATCAAAGTGTGGGCGCTGGAATTCGTTAAAATTATTTGGGTTGGCGCTTTACAAAAATTTAACTTTGCAGCTACTTCGATATTTTTTTTCATCTGTTTAATTGTTGTAGCCTGACTCATCGCTTGCTCTATAATAATATTTAATTCTTTCACGCTTTGGGGTGATTTTAGCGATTTTAAATTTTGGTTTGCAACAACTTCATTGTTAATCATTTCCACCATTCTGGAAATATTCTTTTGGGTAGATACCGCATCTAGAAAGGGAAGAATCACAATGTAAGCAGTAGGAAATAATGCTTCATCACTATCTAGATGAAATGTGAAAACAGTTCGACGACGCCCACTTTCCATACTTGGGGGTTGTTTCAGCCCCCGGTATTCTTGAGCAATTTGATAATAAGCACCAGCAAGAGCAAAATTGGCTTCGTGTTCTAGGGCTGCGTCAACAATAATTCTGATTGTTGGCGGTGTTTCGTTAAAAAAATCTCGTGAGTCTTCGGCATGGAAGTTTTGGATAATGGAGCGATCGCCTGCGGGGCTAAGATCAACCCATTCACAAATCATGCCTTCGGTTTTTAAACCAAACCTGGAGGTGGCATAAAGCTTTGCTCCTGTTAAAGTTGCTCGTGTTAAGTCAGCACCAATCCATTCCGCCCTAATTAATTTGACCTGAGTTAAATTTGCGTGGATGAAAACTGTATTCGTTAAATTAGCATTGCTTAAATCTGCGCCAATTAAAGTAGCCCCGCTCAACTTTGCGCCGCTCAAATCTGCCCACCGAAGATTTGCGCCGCTCAAATCTGCCCACCGGAGATTTGCTCCACTCAAATCTGCTCCGCTCAAGTTAGTATGGCTGAGATTCGCTTGTCTGAGTTCGGTGTCTCGCAAATTTGCACCGCTCAAGTCACAACGACTGAGGTCGCTAGCATTTAAGTTAGCCATTTCCAAGTTGGCTCCCGTCAAAGAACCGCCTTTCAAGACCGCCTCACTCAAGTTAGCGTGGCGGAGATTCGCTTGGCGGAGTGTTGCTTCTCGCAGATCAGCGCTGGTGAGATTAGCCTCTAACAGGTCGGCGCGACTAAGGTCAGCACGAATTAACTCGGCACGAATCAATAAAGCTCCTCTAAGTTGAGCGCGACTTAGATCCGCTCGAATCAAATTAGCGACGTTGAGACTAGCGTTGTTCAAGATGGCGCTACATAAATTCGCGCCACTTAGTCTTGCTACATTCAGCTTGGCATTGCTCAAGTTAGCTTCACTCAAATTCGCGCCGCTCAGGTTGACTATACTCAAATTAGCATTGCTAAGATTCACCCCACTGAGTTTGGCCCCACTAAGGTTAGCTTCCGCAAGGTCAACACCATTAAAGTTTAAGACTCCTGCTGCGTATTGTTCCAGTAATTCCTCTACAGTCATTGATGCTACCCCTTGGATGCCAACTTTAATAGTTGGTAAAGTCATAAAAACGGAATGTCAAAATCAAAAATGAATATTGGGATTTTAGGACTGGGACTGATAGGCGGATCTTTGGGTTTTGATTTGCGATCGCAAGGACATCATATCTTAGGAGTCAGTCGCCGTGAAGCCACCTGTCAAAAGGCAGTTGCTCTCGGAAGTGTTGATCAAGCATCCGTTGATCTGAGCCTGTTGGCAGCCGCAGAGGTTGTATTTATTTGTACACCTCTAGCGCTTATTGTGCCCCAATTTGAGCAAATGATCGCTCATTTGTCTGCGGCTACTGTGGTAACTGATGTGGGATCGGCGAAAGCAGAGATAGTTAAGGCAATTTCTCCCCTCTGGGATAATTTTATCGGCGGTCACCCAATGGCAGGAAGGACAGACAGTGGCATAGAAGCTGCACAGCGACATTTATTTGTTGATAAACCTTATGTACTAACACCGACAAATACAACACCAACTAGTGCAATTACGGTTGTGGAAGAAATTGTGCGATCGCTTGGGGCTAATATCTACTATTGTCAACCTGAGCAACATGACCGCGCTGTTAGTTGGATTTCTCATTTACCTGTAATGGTCAGTTCCTCGTTGATTGCTGCTTGTTTGAGTGAAACTGACCCCGATGTTTTGGAATTAGCTCAAAAGTTAGCTAGTTCAGGCTTTCGGGATACCAGTCGTGTAGGTGGTGGGAATCCAGAGTTGGGTGTGATGATGGCACGGTATAATCGTCAGGCACTGCTGCGATCGCTGCAACAGTATCGTCACAATCTCGATGAGTTGACTAACTTAATTGAGCAAGAAGATTGGGCAGTTTTAGAACAAAAGTTGAAATCAACAGGGAAAGCACGACCTGATTTTGTTGATTAGTTTTAGGGTGCGTTACGTTATTGATAACGCACCCATTTAAACATTTGGTAAGTTAATTGCTTATTGGTTATGAATGCTTTTTGAGCTTGTTGATCAAGTCGGGTGGCTGCTTTCTGGTTAAATCAATAAATATAGCCATTAAGTAATTTTGACAGTAAAATCTTTACAAAATGCTACTTAACAGTTTTATATTCACCAAACTGATGTACTATACAGATAAGTTTACAAAAATAAACAATGGTAGAACGCCCAATCAAGAAATCGGAACGTCAGTCCCAAGGAAGCACTGACAATAATTCCGAAAATACGGATTCTATTCCTCCTATTGAATCCAACCCCAAAAGCTCAAAACCCAGCCGTAATCGCTCGTCTGACAAAGGGAAAAAAGCATCTTATGGAGAAGAAAACAGGCAGCAGGGGAATCCTGCCCTAGCACGTGGTCCAAAACCCGTTAAACCTCCAGTCAAAGTCCAAACAGAAGAACTTGAAACCGAATCGGAACCTATCTCTGAGGAGCCTCAAGAGTAACATTACAAGTGCTGCGTGTGATGTGGGAGGCTATAAGCGTATGAAGACTAGGATTTCTGTCTTGAAGGCAGTCATCATAGCCCACATCACCATTGGATTATTTTGATATTTAATGCTTTTGCTCAATTTCTGTAACTAGCCATTGCCACTCAGTGACTACAGTGTTAGATATGTTGAGAACCAATTGCTGTCCACTAGAGAGTGGCACATAGAGTTTGAGTGCATCAGTTGTTGGTAATTTAGGCAAGATATCAGTTAAGTTATATTCGCCCACATTAGGGACGGGTGCAGTTAGAGCATATGCATCTGATGCATTCAGCAATTTTCCTGCTGCTGTCTCAATCAATAATGGTTGGGTGTGAGCAATTTCAACAACACCCGGAAAAGCAACCAAGCGTAACCGTAAGTCTTTTACCGGACTGTAGTAATTCTGTTTGAACAGTAGCACTTGCCAAGCATATCCTTTTTCATCCTTGATAGATACTTGTGAGTGGTAGCGTAAGACATCAGGAGAATCATGGTGTTGACGCAGCATTGCTTGTGCTGGCTGTACACTCCATCCACATACAGTTAACGCTAGAAATACAACTAGGGCACAACGCCAAAAATATTGTTGGAATTTTCGCTTCATGTGACGAAATAAATCTGCATAAGAATGATAATCGCGGTAGTGGAGGGAGAGGCTGCTGTAGCTAAAGTTTCTTCATGTTTATATCCCTGTGGAATAGATGTGTGTCAAGCACTCACGGGTAAATAAATTTGGCTCTCCCAGACTAGTTATAAAAAAATAATACTTCATATTGGGTTAAATGCTTATATAGTAAGGGATTCAAGAAGAACAAAGCATATTTTTATTAAATCTTCGATTTATTTTAGACAAACCTTGTTATATCAATTTTTTTAGCCGTTTTTTGGTGTTAATTTATCAACCCAAGTTTAGGATAGCCATAAATTTTTACCTCTGCAATGAGCTATTCGCTCTCGGTAGAAAGACTTTCAATTGCCGGGTGAGGAGTTTGGAACCAGAGCAAGGCGGCACAATTCAAGCGATCGCTTTAACTACTAGCGTGGAGGGATAAAAGCCTGTGGGGCAATCCTAGAAGACTTGCGTGTAAACAATAGCACTAGTTCGGAGTATCACTGCATCTCTACTCTGGTCATAGCAAACTTGCTGGAAATCGACTTCTACCTTTCTCCACAGGATGACGCTAGCTAAACAAGCGATTAAACTATGGATAATATCAAGCAAGTGGTGCTAAAAGCAACACTTACATAAATTTAATTTCATTGTTACATCTAAAATCTGATCCTGCTATATAAATATCGATTATGTCAGTGTATCAAGGAAGTTGTGGGGAGACCGCCGATTTGATTATTGGTGTTCACAACCAAGAAAGCAGCGAATTACAAGCAAATTCTGCTCCTGTAGGTGCTCTTGCTACCAGACAAGGAACTTTTTCTACGTTTCTTGCTCCCCTGACTCAAGATACTTTTAAACAAGTCGTTAAGGATGTCGAGCAAAAATTACAGATTGTCCATCAAACCCTATCAATGCTAGATTCTCAGGGTTTTGAAACTCTTCTGCAAGAAATGTTGCATTCGATAACCTTGAAAACCGGGGAATTACTGGGGGCAGACCGGACGACAATATTTTTATTGGATGAAGAAAAACAAGAACTCTGGTCAATTCTGGCTGAGGGGGAGGGCGATCGCTCTTTAGAAATTCGTATCCCTGCGAATAAAGGCATTGCTGGGGAAGTCGCCACTTTTAAGCAAGTTATTAATATTCCCTTTGATTTTTATAACGATCCGCGATCGCATTTTGCTCAAGAACAAGAAAAAAGGACTGGCTATCGCACCTACACCATGCTGGCTTTGCCATTGTTAAATGAACATGGACAGTTAGTTGCAGTAGTACAATTGCTGAATAAATTAAAATCTGCGAATAATCCCGATACTCCACTTGCAGAGCGCATTGATACCAAAGGTTTTATCTGTGCTGACGAACAATTATTTCAAGAATTTGCCCCTTCTATTCGTCTAATTTTAGAATCTTCGCGCTCTTTTTATGTCGCCACCCAAAAACAAAGAGCAGTGGCGGCGCTGATGAAGGCAATCAAGTCTTTATCTCAAAGCAGTCTTGACTTAGAAGACACATTAAAGCGGGTGATGGATGAAGCCAAGGAATTGATGAATGCCGATCGCAGTACACTATGGTTAATAGACCGCGATCACGATGAATTGTGGACGAAAATCACCCAAGATGATGGTTCAACTAAGGAGTTACGAGTCCCCGTAGGTAAAGGCTTTGCTGGTATAGTAGCGGCTTCTGGCAAGAAATTGAATATTGCCTTTGATTTGTACTACCATCCTGACTCTGATACTGCCAAACAACTCGACCAGCAAAATGGCTATCGCACCTGTAGCTTGCTTTGTATGCCAGTATTTAACGCCGATCAACAACTGATTGGCGTTACCCAATTAGTAAATAAAAAGAAAAGTGGAGATTTTCCACCTTATAATCCAGCTGATTGCCCCAAAGCTCCCGACTGCTTCCAAGCTAGCTTTGACCGCAACGATGAAGAGTTCATGGAAGCTTTTAATATTCAAGCGGGAGTAGCACTGCAAAATGCTCAGTTGTTTGCCACAGTCAAGCAACAAGAACAAATGCAACAGGACATTCTGCGTAGTCTTTCCAATGCAGTAGTTTCCACTGATAAAGCCGGGTTAATTATCGCCGCTAATGAAAGTGCCAAACGTTTGCTGGGTATGGAGCCAGAAGACCGTTTAGAAGGCAAATTAGTTACTGATGCGATCGGCATCAAAGAAGGCGACTTTAGCAAGTGGTATCAGGATGCTTTACATGCAGCCGACTTGAAAGGCCGCCAACAGTATTACCCCGATCGCACACTATTAACTACTGGAACAGAACAGCACAGTATTAATTTATCGATTAACACAATTGCTGATGCTAGCGACCAAGAGCAAGTCCCTGGGGCGCTGGTAGTGATGGAAGATATCAGTGATGAAAAGCGGCTCAAGAGTACCATGTACCGCTACATGACTCAGGAATTAGCCGAAGAATTGCTAAAATTGGATGACGCTAAACTAGGAGGCGATCGCAAAGAAGTTTCGATTTTATTTTCCGATATTCGCGGCTATACCACTTTGACAGAAAACTTGGAAGCAGAAGAAGTGGTGAGTATGCTCAATGAATATTTTGAATCAATGGTGGAGGCAGTCTTTAAACATAAAGGCACCCTTGATAAATACATTGGCGATGCGATTATGGCTGTGTTTGGTTCTCCTCTACCTTTGGAAGAACACGCCTGGATGGCAGTGCAAACATCCTTAGAAATGCGCCATCGCCTGCACGAATTTAATCAACGTCGTTATGCAGATGATAAGCCTAGAATCAAGATAGGCATTGGCATCAATTCTGATACCGTGATTAGTGGGAATATTGGCTCTAGCAAGCGGATGGAATTTACCGCTATTGGCGATGGCGTTAATCTTGGTTCTAGACTAGAAAGTGTTAGTAAACAGTATGGTTGCGATATTATTATTAGCCATAACACTTTTAAACCATGCCAAGATCAGATTTGGGCTAGGGAACTAGATTACATTCGTGTCAAAGGCAGAAATGAGCCGATAGCCATATATGAATTACTGGGTTTGCGTTCCAACCCTATTGAAAGCGAAAAATTGCAAGTGATTGAGCATTATCACAAAGGGCGCAAATATTACCTCAATCGCCAGTTTTCTTTTGCTAGAGCCGAGTTTGCCAAAGTTTTGGCAGCAGATAGCCATGACAAAGCTGCTATGTTGCATCTGTTACGTTGTCAGCATTGGTTACAATCACCCCCAACAGAATCAGATTGGGATGAAGGAGTCTGGACGTTTCAGGAAAAATAACTGGTCAAGTTGCTTCTCTACGAGACGCTGCGCGAACGCTCCAATTAAAAATTGATAATTAAAAATTAAAGAATTATTTTTAATTATCAATTTTTAATTTTTAATTCCCAAAGGGTGGGGGCTTGTACCCCAAATTAATTAAAAATTATTATTCTTCTCAATTTTTAATTTTTAACTTTTAATTTTTAATTAAAAAAAGGTCAACTGCCCCACCGACTTTTACAATGCGGATTGGTATCAATCTATAAGTTCGCCCATATTAAAATCTATTCTTATCCAACCTTTGAGTCTTCGTAAATTGTCGAGAATGAGTAAGGGAATCTGCCAGTGATGTACCATCAAGAAGGGTAAGGGATCACTCACCTCAAAAATTGCTTCTTTCCCGCGCCTGATGTTTCTTACCCAGGTTTGCAGTTGCTTAAACGATCTGATCTCATTTAGCCGCCAAACTTCGTGGTACAGCCAATAGGTTGGCTTACTATCACCAAGAGGCTGCAAAGATTCAGCCAGAGGTTCTTTACCAAGATAGGCATCCGCTACTCCTGGATGATTGTAAAACATAGTAATGGCGGAGTGAGTACGGGGGTTACACTCAATCGCGTAAACAGTTCCGTCTTCTGCCTGGATGAAGTCAAAGGAAAGTTGTCCGGTTTTTCCCAGTTCTTTGGTAAAATGACTCGCCCATTGCATAATTTCTCGCTGATCAACGTTTTCGTAGTTGACTTGAAAGGCGGATGACTCACAGCAGCAGTACATTCTTGATTCTCCATCTCGCGCGGTAGTGTGAGTGCAGTATTCCTTTCCAGGGATGAATTCCTGCATAATCCAGGGCTTTTCCTCACTGATGGGCAGACTCTTGACAAATGCTGCTGTTTCTGAGTTTGTATCGCAAGGTAGCTTGGTGAGATTCAAGCGACGCACTTGATCGTAGGGGATGCTTTTAAGAATGTATTTGCGCTTCTCCTGAGAAAAGTCGAAGTTGAGAACTTGTTCGGGATCGGTAATTTTGAAGGATTTGGGGACAGATAAACCGAACGATCGCGCTGTTTCAGCAAAGGCAAACTTGTCATCCAGAATCTTCGTGACATCAGCATCGAAGTGGAAAAACTCTACACAGTCTGGTAATGGTGGCTTGCCTTGATCGTAGTGAATAACGGAAAAAATGGCTACCGGGATAAAAAAGTCGATTTTTTCTGTTTTAGCGATCGCGTGTAGGGTTGCAATGTAGCCTTCTAAGTCTTTGCTGGGATCGGGAACAGTATAAAAGCCTGCAACTGAGTTGGAATATTTATTACCACTTGACCAGAATTTCTCAATGTCAATTATAATAACCCGATGTCCAGCAGCATGAAATGATCGCGCTAGCTGAAGAGTTTTAGTCATTCTAGCGCCAGCAATCAAGATATTTTTAGAATTGGGGTTGACAACAATTGACTTACTGAATGGTTGCTTAAGAAAGTTCCACAGTAGCGATGTTAAGACGATGATACAGTTTAAGGGAAATGCGATCGCTAGTAATACAAGAGTGCCCAAGTTTTGGAACACTACAAAAATATGCTTTCTCATAGTTATAATTGTGACATCAAAGATTGTATTTTTTCTCGTCAAATATTTTTAAACAATTGCAACTGCTTTAACGAGATAATTTGATTAAGTCTCTATTCGTGTTCAAGCCAATAACCGGGCTTACTATAACTTAGGGGTTGCAGAGGTATTGCCATATTTTATGTCTTCTCCAAACTGTATAAGTTTGCCGATGTTGAAATCAATCCTCACCCAAGTTCGTAAGGAGCGCAAACTATCGAGTAATAGCAAAGGAATGTGCCAATGATGTACCATTAAAAACGGAGCGTTGCATAATAATGGGATGAATTGAGGTGCTCTACTATGCATTGCCCATACTGCGAGTCTGCTAAGATTAGAAAAAATGGTAAACGTCGAGGTAAACAAAATCACATCTGTGTTGATTGTGGTCG
>JAESGI010000217.1_pt1 | contig 34681 bp, 30 predicted proteins | sample 9269671 | NCBI WGS metagenome assembly JAESGI01 (sample SAMN14515641, study PRJNA621666) | algae metagenome | isolation source: Nostoc indistinguendum CM1-VF10 and co-occurring heterotrophs from gravelly... | place: USA: Clark Mountains, San Bernardino, California | collected 1998-06-05 | reverse complement strand
CCGTTTTATGGCGCAATTTAATAAAGATTCTAATTGTTCATAACTAATCCCTAGAATTTGTTTTGTTCTGTGAGGATACTTTTGGATATAATCAAAAACCATAACTAATTGCGAAAAATGGTAGACACTTAATTCAGCATTTTACCATTTTTATTTTCCTCAGTTAATATTTCGGACAAGTCTATTATGCTTAATTTTTCTAAAGTTATTGCTTTAGCTTTAACAAGTTTAAGTTTTTACACTGCAAGTATACCAACATTCTTAAAACCTACGTCTGCTGGGGAACCAATTATTGATAGAAACTGCCATCGTCATGAGAGAACACAAGCAGTATTTCAAAAAATACCACCACAAAATCAAGCTAGAATATTGCTGACATCTCCCTTTAAAGTTAATAATCAAAAATACGCTCTACAATTACTAAAATTTCCTAACTCTACAGGTGTTTTATGTCTTTGGAAACCTAATGCTCGGCTACCACAAAGATTAAAATTCCTGTCGATGATTCAAGACAAGGTAATTGAAAAAATTGAAAGAGATGCGTCTCACCCAGGAACTTATATAGTTACAGTCAGAGGCGAGAAAGCTGAAGATATATTAACAAGGGCTTATAGATTAAACCTAACTAATCCCAATCAACCAAAGAGACTGCTCTTTTCCCATTATATAGCGAGCTACACTGGCACACCAACCATCATGCTGGAAAATTTGGAAGGACTGCTCTTGTATTCTTTGCGGTAAACTTTCATGAAACGATATTGTAGACCAGATTGGTGTCCAAACACCGACTAAAAGCCGTAATTGCTCTGTAACACTAAAAACAGGATTCTGTTGGCTCAATTTTATAAAATAGGGAAGCAATTCAGTTTTATAAAATTTTATTTCGTCATTTAAAGCCTCTGAATTTCTACCTTGAACTCGTGCAAAAATTTCATTTTTAAATTTTAGTTTTTTTGGAGCACTTATTTGATTTTTCAGTAAGAGGTCGAACATTACCATTTACCTTTTTCTAATTTTTTTAGATGACTTGGTTGGTAAGTATTAAAAACTGCTGAGTTTAGCGATTATAAAGGTACCATCTATTTTTTTATTTTGTAGCTTAAGCCTTATTGCCCCTCTTTTTAACAGTTTTTGGGTGCTTATCTGCTTGATATTACTTATTTTAACTCACAAAGTGGTGTGATCCAGATCACTGTAAACTGAAATATATTGAAGAAGCATTTAGAAATCAGAGTATTGCATACATAGATGTGTAGCGGCTGACCATCCGAAATTTCTACGATTCTCTTCCCGATGCCTAGATATCACACCATTTTACAGTGCCTTTTTTCGCAATCACCCAACGGTGATTTACAAGTAACGCACAAAAAGAGCTAACTTGATGCGTTACGCTGACGATCCTACAATTGACCTGCAACTAATTTTCCAAAAGTAATCTAGCAATTACTCCTTTTATTAATTTTCTTATCTTGTCGGTTACATTGAGAACCGCAACTGCTGATATCTCATGAGTACAAAATTACTAAAGCATCTAACTAGTACACTATGGCGCACACTGCGGTTCAATACCCTTATTTGTGTATTTTTTGTTACCTTAAATTCACAAATAATGAAGAGTGAAGAATCAAAATTTTAATCCTTCACTCTTCATACTTCATTTGATATCTCTACGATTCTCTTCCCGATGCCCAGGTATCACGCCATTTAACGGTGCCTTCTTTGGCAATCACCCAACGGCGATTTACCAAATTTTCCCGCAGAGGCGATCGCCCTTCCCGCCACATGGCATATTTATATGCAATCAGCTTACCAGCACTCTCATCAAAGGGAATCTCAGCAGACCAGGTATTTTGATTGATGTACTCTAAAGGATATGCTTTGCTGATATCCCAGTTACCCAACTCTGGGCAATCTCCAGTTACCACAATACTTTCGCCGGGTTGGGTATCCACGCCATTGAGTTGTACGCGCACAATTGTCTGTGCTCTGATGCGTTCCCCAACGTGGCTGAAAACAAGCACTCCCCGTTCTTCTAGTACTAGGTCATAAATCTTGCCGTCTTTCACTTCATACTTATTGCGAGTCACTACGCAGGTATGCTCCCCATCGGGCAATTCTGTTTCTATTTCTGGTAGAATGACTTCTCCTCCCCGGTTTAAAGCTACAAAACACAGCGAGTCACGAGAGCGGCGCACATAACAGTAAATATCGGGGGTGAGGTATTTTGGCCAATGGCTACCCATTGACACGGCTGGATTTAGTCGCCGTAAGCCAGACAATAGCCTGATGTAACGATATATTTCAGTATCAGTATCCCAACTTTCCATCATCGGGCGATTATACGGGTCGTTACCGCCATCGGTGTCGTTATGCAGATACTGTTCTGTGCCGTAATATATACAGGGAATGCCGCGACAGGTCATAATTAAGGCGATCGCAACCTTAAGCATCGCTGGATCGGGGTTCAGTGATTGGAAGCGGGACATATCATGGTTATCGATGAAGGTAACTAACTCTGTTGCCCCCTTGTAGCGATAATCCTGGTCAAAAATGTATTGAATTGTCTGGAATCCGTTTTCTGAACCTTGCGCCAGTGCGGCTCGAATTGCCACGCACAAACCAAAGTCTAACAGTGTCATGCCTGAGTGGTTAACAAATTCCACTGAGCGATCGTCACTAGGATTACTGTAGATCCATTCACCAAAAATAAATACATCTGGTTTGTGATTGCTCATATCGCCAGTAAATTCTTGCCAAAACCAGATGGGCATATGCTTGACAGTATCTACCCGCAGTGCATCCACACCCCGGTCTAGCCATTGTTTAATTGCTGACTTGATATACTCCCGATATTCAGTATTGTTTTCATTAAAGGTTGCTAGACCAGATAGTTCACAGTTTTGTACTTGCCACTCGTCTTCCCAGTTTTGCACTTCGCCATAGTGGTGATACCAATGATTGACATCATCATTAAAATCAGCAATTTTGACGCCATCATCATACAATTCGCCTTTGCTACCGCTAGTATCAGGGCTGCTATGGTTGCAGACAATATCCAGCACCAGCTTCATATTCCGCTTGTGCAGTTCCGTAACTAACCGATCAAAGGTCGTATTTTTTTCTTCTTGGGTAGCGTTTAAAGAAGGATTCTCTCCATCAGCAATGTACCGAGGATTGAGCCGCTTAAAGTCTTTTGTCCAATAGCCATGTAGCGCTGCATTGCCAACAAATAACTCTTCAACCTGCTCGAACAGAGGAGTTAACCAAAGGGCTGTCACCCCCATGTTTTTGAGATAATCTAATTTATCGATGACACCTTGCAAGTCACCACCCCAGTACTTACCCCAATCTTGTCTAGTTGGATCGTACAGTTCTGAGTTTGCACCTTCGCTGTTATTTGGATCGCCATCATAAAAGCGATCAACTACAAGAAAGTAAATGGTTTCCTGACGAAATTCAATATCTCTAGTGTACAGAAACTCTAGGTCAATCTCAGTTTCTGATGGTGATGTTTCTATAAGAGCTTCTACTTTTTCTTGCGCAGAATCAACTTCGTATTGATCTGGTGAAAATTGAGATGCAGGGGTTTTTACCATAAAAAAACTCAAAATTAATGTAATTCACACTTGTAGAACCAACAGTACAACGTTTTGAGTATTGAGTGCTACTACAAACATTGGTATAGTCGCATCCCACTCACGGGGTAAGTATCTATCGCTAGCTAGTTTATAATTCATCGTTAGACATAATTCATTTGTCAGAGGATAAAAACAAAGGACTATAGTACTTATTAACGGTAATTGCTTCAAGTTTTTACGAAAATAAGCTGTTAAGCATATAAGAAAGCACATTGAGATCGCAGGGGGCAGAGGGGAGGGAGCAAGGGAGAGGATTTGCAGCTTTTATTACCATGAAAATGGTGCAATTTAAATGACGATTAGCTGATCACCAATTGCTTGCTGTATGTCTCAAATCATGATATGTAAAGTCAGCAGTTTGTGGAGTCGGATTACAACAAGATTTAATTAGTGCCGGATATTAGCTGTCTACAAGGTTTCATTACACCTAAGCAATACTGAGTAAAGCATTTATTAGCTAACTTTTTCTCTAGAAGATTCGCTCCATTGGTAAACTGACCATTGTCACTTTCAATCTGTTATTACTATCAAGCAATTAATTCAGGTAGCAATTATGACAAAATATGACAAGGTTTTTAACTCACCAAAGACATCAGAGGAATCACTAAGTCCAGAGGAAGCGGTGGCGGCGATCGCAACTGTCACGGCGATCGCTGATTCATCTATTGAAGATGTAGATGCAGAAAGTTTAGCGGGTATCCTCTGGGAATTCGAGGTTTTCGAGGAATACTCAGAAGATGAAATCGCTGAAATAGTTGATAGACTCATAGGCATTACAGAAGAAGAGGGAATTGGACCTCTGTTTAATGCCGCCAAAGTATCTCTATCGGATGAATTAGTGCTGGATGGTTTTGCAGCTGGAGTGATAGTGCTTTTAGACGAAGAACTCGCTATCCCCAAATCGAAACAAGCCTACCTCAAAAAGCTACAAGCGGCTTTGGAACTTGAGGATGAAGAAGCAGAAGAAATCATTAAGGAGGTAATTGCAGCTTTTGAGGAAGAAGAAGATGCAGATGATGAAGATGAGACGGTAGTCATAGAAGATTTTAGCGACCAGACATATCAATCTCCTTTAGGCAATTTTACTGTACCGATTCCGGTTGATCCGCAGCAAGGCGGTAGAATTCAAAGCCAGGAAGGAGTAGTTGGCTTTTCTGATGACATCGGTACTTTACTGAGAATCGATTATTATCCTTTCCCTTTAGAACAGTTAGAGGAACTGGAGGCTATTGGACAAGAAGAATATTTACAAACAATTTTAGTAAACAAGTATGTACCCCAGGCGATTTTTGCCAATGTACCAGATGCTTCTGTGGAGTATACCGAATATCTGGAAGACACTTTGCGAGGCGCTTACTACGTGTTAATCGATATGCCCAAAGGTTCAACGATTTCTAAGCAAGAAAATAATGGAACTGCTATGAGATTAGATGCGTATCGGGGGCTACTTACCTTTATCAATGGTGAATTTTTGTATATAGTTAGTAGTCAGCACAGCTTTATTAACGGCGAAACTCCCGATTCTGTTGAAGAAGAGGCTGAAGACATCAAGGAGAGTATTCTAGAGTTTGTTGAGACTATAGAGTTCAATTGAGTAGTGTAAACCTTAGTTAACTTGTTCAAACTTTAGTAATTCTAGTAATATTGCTCAAATCACAGATGCGATCGCATCTGTGATTTCCATACCTTTTTGACGGTGACGTTTTTAAGGAATCTCTGTTATGCAAAAAAGCGACTGCTAAACGGATTCACGCCATCACTGTACCAATAAACTGTTGGGAATGGATGGCGTTCTCAATTCAGTGTTCATAACTCATGAACTTATCTGATGTACATTTGGAAAGGGCCCTCTCTGACGACAAGCCCAGAGGCGGAATGCCTCCGGTGTCTACGCTTGTGATTTTTCATGACAATAACCCTGCTAAACAATCGCTATCAAGTTATTCAAGTAATCGGTGCTGGTGGGTTTGGCGAAACCTTTCTGGCAGAAGATGTCCATATGCCTTCTCGCCGTCGCTGTGTGATCAAGCAACTAAAACCGATAACCAATAATGACCCGCAAGCCTACCAACTTATCCAACAACGGTTTGAACGGGAAGCCGCAACCTTAGAGTATTTGGGTGAAAGTAGTAACCAAATACCTAAACTCTACGCCTACTTCTCTGAGAACGGGCAGTTTTACCTCGTTCAAGAATGGATTCACGGTCAAACCCTAACAAACATTGTCGAAGCCAAAAGATTTGAGAGTGAAACTGCTGTTCGGCAAATTCTCTTGAATCTGCTTCCAGTCTTAGATTATGTCCATAGCAAGGGCATTATTCACCGGGATATTAAGCCTGAGAACATTATTCTTCGTTCTGTTGATGGCAAACCAGTTTTGATTGATTTTGGCGCAGTCAAAGAAACAATTCGTTCAGTGGTGAATTCTCCAGGATACCCGACGCGATCGCTAGTGATTGGTACGCCTGGGTATATGCCGAGTGAACAAGCCGTTGGCCGCCCAGTTTATGCCACTGATATCTACAGCTTAGGTTTAACGGCGATTTATCTGCTGACTGGCAAACACCCGCAAGAACTACCAACTGATCTCAAAACTGGGGAAATACTTTGGCAGCAGCACGCCCCTAACGTCTCTTCCCAATTTGCGGCGATCCTCAATCAAGCAATTAAACCTCATGCTGGCGATCGCTACAGCACTGCCAGTAAAATGCTACAAGCTTTGCAGTCTGTTAATAATATACCTCCTGAGTTAGCTGCAAATAATTCCACAGTCAGTTTTTCTCTGGCTGCTACATCGACTCGACAAACCCAAGCATTATATTCCCCGCAAAAAAATTCTGCTATCGCATCTCCTAGAAACTGGCAAAAACCTGCTGTGATTGTTGGTAGCTTGCTGATAGGCGGCTTGCTTAGTGCAGTAGCAATTTCTAACATCACTCGTCAGCAACAACCAGAAACGACCATTGCTACAAGTCCCACCCCATCGCCAAAATCTTTGCCCACTCCTGCATCTGCCGAACCGTCCGCTTCTTCTGAAACTTCTCCAGTCCCAGTTATACCCACCTCACCACCACGACGGCGAGTAATTCCTGATGTGCCAACTTTTAATTCCCCAGTTGTATCCACACCACAGCCAGAAAAAGAGCCTGTAACTTCAGATACTCCAACGCCAGAACTGCGTTCTACACCACAGCCAGAACCAGAGAATATTGCACCTTCCACACCCCAAAACAACGATCAGCCGCTTAGTAAAGTAGCTACCACTAACAGTAGCCAAAGTGTTCCTGCATTTCCTACAGGTACACCCAGAAGCGCCGTAGAAGCTGCCCTCGGCAAACCAAATCAAGATTTAAGAGGTGTGTGGGGCAATACCCGTGCTGTTGTTTACAAACTAGTACCAAACAAAATTGATCTTGGTTACTTATTTGATCGTAATTCTAAAGTGTTGCGCCAAACTGAGGTATCTTTTGCCCAATCGGTAGACTCGCAGGTAATGGAGGCTACCTTGAATGGATTGTTAAATGGGCAAGCCACTGAAGAAATTAAGCAGGGACTCAAAGAGGTACAACAGCGCCAGTCGGATAATTTTAGGTTTAAGAAAGGCTCAGTTAAAGGTCAGATTATTCGTCAAGAATGCAATTTTATTTACATCAGCATTTGGGATGCAAATTTACATGATTTTGTGAGTCCAGCTACAGCCAAAAGGTGTTAATTTCTGGTAAAAATTATCTTCAAGAGTTAAGTTTTTGTATCCTATAAGACAAATATAGTATTCAATATAGTAATTAAAAAACTGGCATTCTTGGGCAACAATCAAAATAATTGCAGTCCTTACAAACATAAAAACCCAGTTTTTAGAATTTAGTCTATTTGTCTTCTAGATTTTAAAACTAAACCCATAAAAATCTGTCTTTTCCATGCCCAATGCTCATTTTCAAACCGAGTTTCAAATTCTTAATCTTCATAAAGTTATAAATACCATTATTAAGTTTTTAATAATACTTGTCTCAGCTTCTACATTCATGTCGTAAAGTACGATCGTAATTGTGTAATCTGAAGACAGCAAAGCTAAATTATTCAATTGAGGTCTGATGACTCCTAGAATCATGCGTCAGCTTTGGTCAGTGGTTGAAACTACTCAAGCCAAGCTCCTCTTACAACTGGATGATGCTAGCTTGGTGCAGTGGTTAGTGAAACAAACCGAAACGCAGGTGTTGTTAGATTCTAACGAAACTGATTTTCTCTGCCACTACATCCAATCCCGGCTAGCCCTTATACGTGATATGGCTCATGAACGCCAATGTTGATGAGCAATATCACAATGAATTGATTGATAGTCAAATGTTATTACTATTGACTATTGGCTTTTTGAGGAAAATAACCTTCCACTAAGCAGTCAGAGCCTACTACACGCCAACGAACACGTTCTAGAGACAACGCCTCAGTCATGGTAGTAAAACCTAGATCGCCCACAGGTGTGGGAGCAATGGTACCACCAATGATTTTCGGGGCAATAAATGCCAAAACTTTTTGCACTGCTCCTTGAGCGATCGCACTAGCAGCTAAAATACCACCACACTCCCAAAGGACGCTACAAAAACCCCGTTCATACAAGTACGCCATTGCCTTATCTGGTGTAAGTGATGTTAATTCCACCACCTCCACCCCCTGCTTGAGCAACAGTTCTTGGAAATCGGGATTAGCACCTTTCTGTGTCAACACCAAAGTGGGAGCATCCGCAGTTTGCCACAGATGGGCACTTTCCGGTAAGTCGAGATGGCGACTCATAACCACCCGCAGGGGATTATGTGCTTCCACCTGACGGGTAGTTAAGTAAGGATTATCTTGTCGGACTGTATTACCGCCGACAATTATTGCATCGCAAGCCGCCCGCAACTGATGTACTTCATTGCGGGCTTCTTGGCTTGTCACCCAGGTGCTATGACCAGAGGTAGTAGCAATTTTGCCGTCTAAAGTCATGGCATATTTTAAAATTCCCAAAGGTCGTTTGTAGAGAATGCGATGCACAAAAGCTTCATTTAGCTGATGACAAGCTGATTCTTCTACTCCTACCAACACTTCGATCCCCGCCGCACGTAAACGGGCAATACCACCTCCAGCTACTAGTGGATTGGGATCAACCATACCCACCACCACTTTTGCCACCCCTGCTTGGATTAATCCTTCTGAACACGGGGGAGTTCGTCCGTAGTGATTGCAAGGTTCTAGGCTGACATAGATTGTTGCACCGCGAGCGCGATCGCCTGCTGCCCTCAAGGCAAATACTTCTGCATGAGGCTCACCTGCACGAGGATGAAACCCTTCGCCGACAATCTCGCCATCCTTAACAATCACCGCTCCCACTAACGGATTTGGCGAAGTCCGTCCTAAAGCGCGGCGAGCAAGTTCCAAACACCGCAGCATCATGCGAGAGTCAAAGTCACTTCCGATCTTTTCCTTTGGTGCTGAATTCAATCCTACTGCTGACTCCACTAGATGTATACTTTCCTGAGTGTAATTTGCTAAGGATGCATCTGCTTGAGCGACCACTGGGGAATTATCCATAATTTTAGGCAACACTGTAAATATTCTGCACGCGATCGCGCAGCCTTTCCACAGGAGAATAGCGCTTTGCATATCTATTTGAACCGCAATCTCCTATAGGGTAGCGTGCTACCCACCCATTTACAGCGTCGCTACAAGTCCTTCAAGCAATTTCTCTTCTCTAAAAGAGGCTGCGCCAACAGGAGCCACTGTTGATGTTTCTTTGTCCGCTCTTAGTAAGTTGGCGGAAAAATTTATAAGTATGTAACGAAAATTTAACCAGAACGATTTGTTTTACATAGTTTGGTTTTTTTATGCCCACCTACGTAATCCGGGGTCTTTAATCTCAGCAAATTGCTCAACTAGACTCTGTTGAATATTTCTGATGTCTGCCACTTGCGTTGGCTTTCGCTAACGACGGGAATTTATGACTACACCACGCAAGTTATGGCAATATCAGCAGATTTAGTTTCAGAGCAATATGACATCAACCTGGCTCCTGGAGATTTTTAACGGCAGCATTGAAGTCGTCAAGTGCGTTTTTTACACAGTCGTTTATGCTTCTTCTCTTTAACTTTTCAAGTTCATTTTATACCAAACTAGATGAACTTACCCTTCTATTTATGTATTCTTTTGATTAAGACCTTGAATTGTATTAACATATCTATTGTTAATCGGATAGAAATATAAGTATTAATTCAGCACTAGTGCCATCTGTATATATGATTAGCACCAGAGTAAAGATTTTAACAGGCAAATAGATTATGTAAAATAAGTACTATATTCAATAACTATCACTTATCTCTACAGTAAATGCGACGATAAAATTATCAATCGCTACGATTTTTTTTAGCGAAAATAGAAGTTTTTGCTCTACTAAAACTATGTTAATGGAATACAAATGATTACGTTAGAAAATTTTCAGCCTTGGCTTGATATTCCTAGTATTAATCATGTAATGGAAACAGGATGTAGAGACGCAACAACAAGCCCAAAAGCCCTCTATATATTTATGCAGAGATATGTTCAATATGGGAGGGCTTTCAGTATATCAGTTCCAACACTAAGTGGAACAATTGCTTCCAGTCATCTTTTCCAAGATCCAAGCTGTGCTATCTCAGTACATGGTGATCGCTCAATGGATGTTGCGGCAAAAGTTCTAGCAGCATCCACAGAAGAATTTACAGATCCAAAAACAGGCGTCTCACATGGAACGCTATCCTATGCTTTACTAGATAAGCTTGCTGAGTATGCCGATTTGACTGATGCAGAAATCAACCAAATTGCCCAGCCAAAATCCTGGCTTTTAGGCATTCTCCGTTTTGTAAAAACCGCTTATGGAGCAGAATCAGATAATCTTGAGAGCATTATTCGCGCAATCGGTTTTCATGTTGCTACCGAAACGGTTGGCGATAACGAGTTTAGTGGCATGATTGCTAATCCACCCTATGTCCCCAATGCTTTAGCTCACAAAATGCAACCCGAAGTCGCTCATGAACCACAAATGGCTGTATACGGTAGTGGACAAGACGGTCTAGATCACATTCGGCACCTCATTACTTTTGCACCTGATTACTTAGTTCCTGGAGGAGTTTGGTTACTTGAAATGATGGTAGGTCAGGACAAAGTGGTTAGCCACTTACTAGAGAGACAGGGTAATTATCCAGATATTCAAATTCATTCCGATTATGCAGGACGTAATCGTTTAGCGCTAGCCTACCGAGTTTAAGAATGGCAAGGTAGAATTGCCTTGCCTTGGTTTCTAGCACTTTGTCTCGAAGAACATCAAAAGTGAGTGAACCCTCCAATAATGTCTTTTTTAGTCACTGTATCTAGGGCATTTGTGATCCTAGTAAGACTCTAACAATTGAAAATAAAGAAGACCAACAAGACTATTTGAGTGTAGGGCTAGCTCTTAAAGTCGGCATCGCCCCCACTCATTTACAACGTTGCTACAAGTTCTTTTAAGCGATCGCGTCCATCGCGGAAGACAGGCCAGCCATCTCCCACTAACACTGCTTCTACCCGACTCAGTTGAGCTAACCTCCGCACAGAAGCAACAGCCTGCTCTCGATTCAGCAGCTTGTCATCTGGCAATATAGTTAAGCTACCTGCTTTACGTGCTCTGACTAAATCTCCTGTAATCAACGTTGTTTCCTCCAGTAACAGAGCCAATTCACCGGGAGTTTTCGAGCCTTGGAGTTCAATCACCTCCAATCCTGGCACAAATTCTTCACCATCAGACAGCCAGCGATCGCAAGCTATAGGAAAAGTGTCTTTTTCTGCCACAGGGCCAGCTATTTTAGCGTATGTTTGATCGGCAATTTCTTTACTTGCCCTGACATGCTCGGAATTTGTCAGCACAATCCAAACCACACCACCGAGGGATTTTAGATGATTCCAATCATGGTTTGATAGGGCTACTGGGTCAATCAAGATGTTGCCATCTGGGCGAATCCAGGCAATCCCATTGAAATCAATATTTCTTGCCGGATTGAAATTAGACCAGCTATAGAGATCGGGACGGTGCAAAGATTTCATGATGATTCTGGATCAGTACTTCAGTAATTGACTATTAATATCAATAATTAAGTATATAGATAATAAGGGCATTGGGGATTGGGCATTGGGCACTTGTACTGAGTGTACTCCTACGGAAAAGTAACCTACGCGCAGCTTCTCGTAGAAAAGTATTGATTATTTCCCTCTGCTTGTTCTGAAATGTGCATGATGTGCATGAATATGATGATGAGTGGTTCTGAGTTCATGGGACACACTTGTATGCTCTGTGCTGAAATGTGCGATCGCTGTGCGATGTCTTGTGAAATGATGAGCGATGATGCAATGTGCTGCTGCTTGCCGCAAGTGTGCAGAGTCTTGTAGAAGTATGCAGATGATGTCCGCATAAATTACTTTAACTAGCAGAAGTTTCTCTGCAACCTAATATTCAAGCGCTCAGACTCTTTGGGTCTGGGCGCTTGAAGTAATATTATGTTGAAGAATTTCTCGCATCTTGTGTATCTCTGCGTTTATTCCATCAAAATCAAGCGCTGAGGATCTAAACGCACATACCAAGGAAAAGGTTGGTCTTTCATAATCGCCCATTTTTCTTTAAAGACTTCAGCTTGCAGATGGTAGTCTTGAAAGTTCTTGCCAACAGAATTTAGTTTAAGAAACAACGTCATTCGATGGGGCGTTTCACTTGTTCGTACTACCCAGCAGGGAAAAGTATTTTGCTGGGATGAGTCGTTGGTAAAAATAAACTGATGGGCACGAATGCCGATGTGGGATAATTCGCTCTTGATTGGTTCAATTATTTGAAGGGTACAATCCCAATCAATTGCTTCTACTTGTTGCGATGATTGGAGAACAACGCGGGAAAAGTTTTTACATCCGGTAAGTTGGGCAACACTAACAGTAGCAGGATGCTTAAAAATATCATGTTTGCTGCCATAATGAACGGCTCTACCATGCTCCAATACCAACAGATTTGGGCATATCCGATAAGCTTCTTCCATATTATGAGTGACAAATAGAGTCACACCTTGATAGCCAGCAAGAGTTTCTGTCATTTGCTGCTCTAATTGACTACGCAGATGGGTGTCAAGTGCCGAGAACGGCTCATCTAAAAGCAATGCTTCCGGTTGACTTGCTAATGCTCTTGCCAAAGCTACCCGTTGTTGTTGGCCTCCAGAAAGTTGGTGCGGATAGCGATCGCCTAATCCTTGCAACTGCATTGCTATTAGTTGCTGTTCTACCTGCACTCTAATACTCCCAGCCGATAGTCCTTTAGGCAAACCAAAAGCGATATTTTGCGCCACACTCATGTGCGGAAACAGAGCATAATTCTGTACTAAAAAACCGATACGGCGATCGCGGCTGGGTAAATTAATTCCTTGTTTCGAGTCAAACAAGACTCTGCCATTTAAAACTATGCGCCCATGAGAGGGTGTTTCTATCCCCGCAAGGCAGCGCAAAATCATGCTCTTACCTGCACCAGAACCCCCTAACAATCCCAAGGGTTGCTCATCAGTAGTAAAAGCAACTTTTAAATCAAAGCTAGGAAGTATTTTTTCAATATTGACAAACAATCCACCAGATTCAAAGCTAGAGTCCAACGTATAAAGATTTTCTCCCCCTGCTCCCTGCTCCCCGCTCCCTGCTCCCCTCCTCTTTTCCCTCAATTCTTGCCAGAAGTTGACTGCAATTATTCCAGATAGAGAAATCACCATAATTGCGATCGCCCAGAACCACGCCTCATTCATTGCTCCTGCTTCCACCGCAAAATAAATCGCCATTGGGATTGTCTGCGTAAGTCCTGGAATGTTACCAGCCAGCATTAGCGTCGCCCCGAATTCTCCTAAAGCACGGGCAAAAGCTAGCATTGTGGCGGCTGCAATTCCGGGTAATGCTAGGGGGAAACTGATGCGCCAAAAGATTGTGGCTTCGGTTGCATCAAGGGTTCTGGCTACTCGCAGCAAATTAGCATCTATTTGTTCAAAAGCTCCAAGTGTAGTTTTATACATTAAAGGGAAAGAAACTACCGTAGCTGCGATCGCGGCACCATACCAAGTAAAGACGATGCTGAAGTCAAAAGCCTGCATCAGTTTCCCTACAGGGCCATTTTTTCCAAAAAATAGCAGCAACAAGAAACCGACAACCGTAGGGGGCAAAATCAGTGGCGCAATAAAGATACTCTCAATCAACGATTTACCTTTGCCACGATATCCCAGCATCCAGTAGGCAGCAGCGATACCCAAAAAGAAGGTGATAAATGTAGCAAGTAATGAAGTTTTGAGTGATATCCAAAGAGGCGATAAATCCAATGGCATAGTTGTCTGGAAAAGAATTAGCTCAACTAATCCATAATTTACCAACTTTAGTTAAAATATGTTCGCCAAAGTTGGTAGATTACATTTATGGAAAAATAAAAGCACAACAATGTTGTGCTCCCGTAGTTCCTTTGTATTCAGTTAATTATTACAACAAGATACTTACTTAATTAGTCCAGTTTTGTGCTGTAGGCGCTAAAACCATAAGCTAAACTTTCCTTTAGACTATCTGATGGCTTAAGGCTCCTATTGATCGTATTAGCAAATGGCACTGGAATTCCTTTAATGGTTTCCGGCAAAATTGCATATTCTTGCGTTGGTTCGACAGTATATTGTGGACACTTCGTTTGTATGCCAGCAGTTGCTAACATTTCATTTATTTGAGCAGATGTATATTGCTTAAGATAAACTGGATTTCTCACAAATGGATTCAGCCTTCTGATAAAATTATGAATAATATGAGAAGGACAAGACTTGTTGTGGAAAGAATGATTAAAAACGAAAATTCCACCAGGTTTTAGCACACGAGATATATCAGCCAACAAATTTCTTAATTGTGCATCTGGGATATGCATAAAGACGCAGTTAGAAATTACCAAATCTATAGAATTATCTTGTAAAGGCAATATTTCGGCAGAAGTGCAAATCAAGTTAAATTCAGCTTCTGGAAAAAAATCATATTCTTGTTTAACCTTAATTAACCGCCGCAACAAAGGTTCAGAAATATCAATTCCATAATATTTTTCGCATCTCAGATTTTTGGCTTTAGAGAGATGCAAAGGTGCGCGACCATAACCAGAACCAATCTCCAGAATAGAACCAACAGATTTATTCAAGGGAAATTTGTTCCAAGTACCTCCAGGTGTGCCAGTTAATAGAGTGTAATCTTGTTTGATGGGCGATGTATCTGCAATTTTTTCGATCTTTTGGGAACCATAATATGTTTTACCAATCGCATCCCATGTTTTTTTATGTTGAGTATTATTCAATTGCTCATAGTCACTAGGAAAATAAATGCCATCTCGTAATTCAAAGTCATTCAAACTGAATTTTACATTTGCTAATTGAGCCATTAGAATTATTCCTTATGAATAGTTAAGTCTGTTTCCTGTTATACTCTTAACTCAGCATTAACCGCAAGTGATTTTTACTGACCTGCTCCACTTTAGCCTTTCTATAAAGTCTATAACTGTTTTCAATCCGATGGAATATAGTTCGGAGGGCGCACAGATATCGTATTGCATCCAAACAAAAACCACTCTAATAGCAACCGTCATCTGATGAGAGCGGCAAGTTCGTATACATTAGTTGATAGACTGCAATAATCGGAGGCTGGGATGGTAGAAGGGTCGCAACAAAAACGGGTGGTAGTTGTAGGTACAGGTTGGGCTGGTTTAGGAGCAACCTACCATTTGGCAAAACAAGGCTATAATGTGACACTTTTAGAAGCAGGCCCCTATCCCGGTGGACTGGTGGCAGGTTGGCAAACAGCCGCCGGAAAATCTGTTGAAGCTGGCATTCATGGCTTTTGGTATCCTTACAAAAATATTTTTTCCCTAATCAATGAATTAGGAATTAATCCTTTTACTACTTGGACTCGTTCTTCGCAATATTCGCCAGCAGGCTTGGAAGTTGAATCACCAATTTTTCAAGACTTACCGCGACTTCCTTCTCCACTAGGAACTTTTCTCTACACACAGTTTAAGCGGCTGCCACTAATTGACCGTCTCAGCGCCTTACCTTTACTTTATGCTGTTGTTGATTTTGACAATTCTGATGAAGCTTGGCGGCGCTATGATTTTGTAACTGCCCGTGAATTGTTCAAAGACTTTAATGTTTCTGCACGGCTTTACCGCGATGCTTTTGAACCAATGTTATTAGTGGGCTTGTTTGCCCCTGGTGAACAATGTTCAGCCGCAGCAACTTTAGGGATGCTTTACTTTTTTATTCTGGCTCATCAACCAGATTTTGATGTAGTTTGGTGCCGGGGAACTGTTGGAGAAATGATATTTCGTCCTTGGGTGGAACGTATTGAAAAAGCTGGTGCGCGAGTGTTACCTAAGCGCCGGGTTACAGACTTAATTGTTGATAGTAACCATCGAGCCAAGGGTGTAGTTTGCGGTGATGAAGTAATTGAAGCAGATGCCGTGATTTTTGCCGTTGGGATCACGGGAATGAAGAAAATTGTCTCAACTAGCCCTAGTTTACAAAGCCGTGAAGAATTCCGTAATTTGAGCAATTTAGGATCAATTGATGTTTTAGCAACGCGATTATGGTTTGACCGCAAAATTGATATTCCTCGTCCTTCCAATGCTTGCTTTGGATTTGACGCAACTACAGGTTGGACATTTTTTGATTTGAATGCTCTACATGATGAATATCGAGATGAGCCGGGAACAGTGATTGAAGCTGATTTTTATCACGCAAATCAGTTTCTCAATTTGAGTGATGGGGAGATTTTACCAATAGTTCAAGGTTATTTAGCAACTTGTGTATCGGCGTTTCGAGGAGCAAAGATCATTGATAGCAGTGTAATTCGGCTACCTCAAGCGGTGACTCACTTTGCACCTGGTAGTTACCGTTATATGTTGCCCGCTAAAACAAGTTTTGAGAATGTGTTTATGAGTGGGGATTGGATTGTGAGCCGTCATGGTTCCTGGTCACAGGAAAAGGCTTATGTTACTGGTTTAGAAGCGGCAAATTTGGTGGTGTCTTATTTGGGAGAAGGTCAGCCATCTGAGATTTTAGCTGTAGAAGAGGATGAAGCGCATATCCAAGTGGCGCGATCGCTCAACCAAACTTTGCGTGACTTGGGCAAATCTATCCTACCTGAATTTTGGTTGCCGTAATCCGTAGGGGCGCAAAGAGTTAATCATTAATTGTAATCTAAATTCGGTAAGCTAAAGGAAGCTATTGCTATACCATCCTTCTAATGTAAATCAAATCACATAAGCTTATGGAGCCAGACTCTTTACAAACCGAGGTGATTCTGACGCATCCGCGTGAGTCACTCGGTAAAGTACAACTTGATTGGACACCCCAACCCGGAAATTATCTCGATTTTGAAGGTAAAACTTATGCGGTTTTAGAACGCCGCCATCGATACCAACTTAAAGCTGGGCGCTACCGCTTACATAATATTGCTATTTACGTACAGTCGGCTAAACGACCATCTGAGAAAAGTTTGGTAGGTGGACGTTGGGTAGTTGGCGATGCCACCTGCTGCTACAATGCTCATTCAGAACTCATTCGCTGTGCAGTCAACCCAGATGGCCCTTGCGAATCTTGCCGCTTTTATGAAAAGTTAGAAGTTAAGAGTTAGGAGAGACGCGATTAATCGCGTCTGTACAGGAGTTAGAAGTTAACGGTTATTCTCCCTCAACTACCCGCACCAAAAACTTCTCCCACAGTTAAGCGAGTACCATTAACAAAATCCCATCCCGACTGGGGACGTTTACCAGCTAGCTGAACCTCTCGTACCAGCAACAAACCTTCCCCAGTTTGGACGATCGCTCCAATTCCTTTGGCAATGCTGACTACAACTCCCGGCCTGTCTGATACATTTGACAAATCGGGCAATTTATGAGTTAATCCTTGTAATTCTGGTGGTAAATCACGATCGCTTACAGAATTAAGGGGAGCAGAAGCGGTGATTTTTAGCAGGTTGTTACGAAAGGTAGCGGTGCAGTTAGGGTAAAAGCCTCTGATTTGATTGTGTAATTGGATAGCGCTTGTTGTCCAATCCAAACCATAATCTTGTTTTTGAATCAGAGGTGCATAAGTAGCTTCTAAATTATCTTGGGGAATTGGTTGAATTTCCTGGCGTTCCAACTTCAATAGAGTTTCTACTAATAAATCCCCACCGATCCCAGCTAGTATGAAGGCTAAATCTTGAGTATTATCCAGTAATCCAATGGGTGTAGTGGCTATTTGTAGCATTGGCCCGGTATCCATCCCCACATCCATTAACATGGTTGTGATCCCCGTTTCTTTCTCACCGTTGTACAAGCACCACTGAATCGGTGCTGCACCCCGATATTTGGGTAAAATCGAGCCATGCACATTAATGCAGCCCAACTTTGGCATATTTAAGATTTTTGACGATAATATCTGTCCATAGGCGACAACAACAAACACATCTGCGTCTGATTGTTTGAGTTGGGTTAAAGTTTCAGTGTCTTTTTTCACCCGTTCCGGTTGCCATACTGGTAAGTTGTGAGCAGTTGCGATCGCTTTTACTGGTGAGGGGATCAGTTTGTTTCCGCGTTCCCGGCGTTTATCTGGTTGAGTAACAACTGCCAACACCTCAAATTCTGAATGATTCAATAACTTTTCTAACGTGGGCACAGCAAACTGTGGTGTACCAAAGAATACAATTTTCATTAATAATTAGTTGTTAACTGTTAGTGATTAATTAATAGTAAATAATATTGGCTGTTTGGTGGTACAATGTTTTCGTATTGGTGAACCAAAAGACTGCAATATTTAACTTAATAGTTAAGTTGACAAGTATAAAAGCTAATATTAACTGCATCTACCTTTAGTGGTCCCAATACTTTAGTGGTGTATCGTCACGAACCGCTAGAGCATCTACCGAGTAAATTTTGTTGTGTTCCTGATAATTTCACCCAAACTAGCGTTAAATGCAATTGTATTTCTAAAAAACTATTGCATCTTATAGCTATTTTTGCAGTAGTTGAGATTGCAATTTATAACTTTGGGTTGCTGACAGCAGTATTTTCTGGGTATGATGTGTTATGCGTCCGCTTTAAAAGCTTTCACGTAACGCTTCACGTTTACCATTATGAGGGTTTGCCCTCTAATATTAGTGTGTAACCTGGCTTGTTTGTAGTGTACTAGCGATCGCTAGTACGATCCCCAATAGCCGATTTATCTCACTCTTGGTTACCAGCGTTATTGGCTAAACTATACGCTGAATATCCCTTGACTAATACCTGTTTTCGGTGTGTTTAGGTGTAGCAACAGCAACATTACATATTCTGTAGTAATTACTGAGTTTTCAGCATATTTACTATACTCGCATATTTTTGTACAAAAACATCCAATACCTAAGAAAGAAGGGGTGTAAAGATGATACTTAATTTGTGTAAAACTCTGCAAAATTTGAATAAAATATATCGTCAAAGTTCTTAGTTTCTTGTTATACATATAATTACCGCCTGCCCCATTGCTGCATAGGTATTGCTTCTCACATAGCAACCGCCCCCTCTAGAGATTCTACAAATGCTTAAACTCCTTTTGCTGTCAGGATGGTTCCGCACGCAACCATTGATCAATTACGTTGTCGTTGTGATGCTAATCGCACCCTTGCTAGGCGCATCGGCTCACTCGTTCGCAGTAAAATCCGAAGTAGCTAAACTAACTTCGACCACTGGAGATTTTGATGTATCAAAGGAAACAGCTGTAGTTGGGGAACCTGAGATAGCTGAAATACTAACCACAGAGCAAACTTACTTCTTAACAGAAAAATTTGACTCTGTGCCAACACAAAGTACTGCTGTTCAGGAACCGCAAGTATTATCAGCAGAGAAAATTGAGTCTTTAGCTCAAATAGATAGTTTTGTGTCAAGTAGCGATTTAACTGTTCCTGATTCTTTGGCAGCAATTGAACTCGCACCATTAACAGATGTTCCTGTTAGTCAGCTTAATTTAATCCGAAAACTTAAAGCTGCTAATATCAAGTCTTTGAAAGGACAAGAAAATTCTTTCCTCAAAGAAAAATCTTTTACTGAATCATTGACAGCAACTCAAGTAACACCAACTCTTAGAAAATCACAACCAACCACAACGACGGAAGTACCTGTTTCTGAACCACGTGATGAGTCCCAAGCAGAACAAATAGATCCTATAGGTAGTCCTCATCCTATTCCTTGGAAATGGATTACAGCGACTCAAGAGGCGATTGGTTCCAAAGGCGGTTCAGGAGTGCGTCACTACCGTAGCGTACCGGTGGTTTCTCCAGATGGGAAATATGCTGTTTATAGCCGGGTGCAACTGGAAGTGAAACCAGAAATGTACAACAGCCGTGTTACCAGCGTTCTGTTTGTCCAAGATATGCACACCAAGAAGTTGTGGGTGATGGCTTCAACGACTCCTGTTAGCGATCCTTTATTAAAGCTAAAGGCTTTAAAGGCGGCGGCATCAGAAGAAACTGATACGAGTGGTAAAATTGGGGTATTAGTACCAGTTAGCTGGTCGCAAAAAGGCGATCGCTTCTTGGCACGTAAATTTGAAGGTATATTTAATGCAGGCGATTCTACAGATAGTGCAGTAATTTGGGATCGGCAAAAAAATTACGCTAACACCGTAGCTCCAGCTAATGAGGAAGATGAGCATGAAAAAATTGCAGTATTGTTAGGTTGGAGTAAAAGACAACCGGATCATGTGTTGTTCCGTGCAGGTGAATTGGGCGAGGAAAACTGGCCACTAATGCAAGTTGCTAATGATGGCAAAACTGTGCCCACAACAGACGAAGATCAGCCGATCACTTTTGGTAAAAAGGTTACAGAAATTTGGGCAGGTCCACAAGTTGCTTATCGATAGTTTAGGGAAAGAAAATTTTATAATCTCCCTTACTTTCATGAGCTGCATTTGTCGTCAGTAAGGCTTAGGACAGTGACCGACTAGTACCGCAAGGCGGAAGTCAAAAATCAAAAGTCAAAAGTCAAAAGAATTGTATTCTAAGCTTTTGCGCCATTTGAAATGGTATGTTTATTTTCGCCGTGTTGTACTAGGTTACTCCTGAGTCTTTCCAAGCCGCTTCGTAGCATCCAGCATCAATTTAGCAACTAGAAGCAAAACTCCAATCGGCACTGCTAGAGAACAAAATATTTTAATAGCATCTCCCAAGCTAGATTGAGCAGGTGCAGTAGTTGCAATAATAGTATTTTGAGGTTTGGTGCGATCATACCAAACCTTTACTATTTGTCCCTTGCCAAATTGAGGATCTCTGGGACACTTTCTAAGCCTTGAATCTTGACAAGGACGGCGTTTTATAACGCAAGGCCCACTTTGTTCTTCATACTGCTGACCTTGAACCGTAAATCGAATTACCGGACAGCTTAGTTTTTTACCCTCTGGCTCAGACTCCGTAAAGGTAAAGGTTTCTCGACGAACTACAGTTGCAAAGGTGGATTCCCATTGAATACGTGGCTGGGTTAAAACTGACCAAGTTGACAATCCAGTGATTGTAACAAGCATCACCCCCAAAAGAATAGCCACCCCGATAAAAATCGAAGCAGATACAAGCAAAGTGATACGAAAAAAGATGATTTTAAGCCGTGACATACAAGGCTAAACATAGTATCGATAATACCTGTATGTAAGTATGCCCAAATCAAATACTGTGTTATCTCAACTCATTTGACGTAGAATCACTTTTTTATAAAGACTTTTATTAATTCAAAAGTTGGGATGATTTGTCGTAATTGGCGATATTTTCACTACATCCTAAATAAAAATACTTCAGATTAAAACTATAGAGACTTATTTATCACCCCTTTCCCATTCAGGTATAGCTCCTTTGACTCGGCGGATGGGCAAATTAGCAATTAAAGCTGTGGTTCGTTGGTTGCTTTCTAAAGAGAACTCCAAGCCCTCCGTCTCAATTTCGACATAGCGACAGACTACATCTAAGATTTCTTTCCGCATTTTTTCCAATGTTTGAGGATCTAAATCAGCGCGATCATGAGCAATCACCAATTGCAGGCGACGTTTGACTTGAGTTCGACTGCTATCAGTACCGCGAGAAAAAAGTCGTTCTAGAAGTTCAATCATTACGAATAGGTCTGGCGCGGAGACTGGAAAAGTAAGTTAAACAATCTTTGTCCTGAACAACCTTCGTATACGGGCGAAGATGCTGTCTTGGGACGAGTCGATCTCCAGAAATTCGACACTTTCCCCTTCTAATCTACGAGCAATGTTCTCAAAGGCTGTGGCAGCTAAAGAGGGATTTTCTGCTAACACTAAGGGTTCGCCGCGATTGGTAGATACAATAACACGCTCGTCGTCAGGGATTACCCCGATTAGGGGAATGGCGAGAAGTTCCTGAACATCTTGCACTGACATCATATCATTTGCCTGCACCATTGAGGGTCTGATGCGGTTAATTATTAAATGAACACGCTTGATACCTTGTGCCTCAAGTAACCCCACTACCCGATCGGCGTCACGAACTGAGGAAATTTCTGGTGTGCTGATAACTAGCGCTTCTTTTGCCGGGCCGATCGCATTTTTAAACCCATTTTCAATGCCGGCGGGGCTATCGATGATCACGTACTGATACTTTTGTGCCAATGCATTCACCAATAACTTCATCTGTTCAGGTGTGACTGCATCTTTAGAGCGATTTTGGGCTGCCGGCAAAAGTACGAGATTGGGTTGGCGCTTATCTTTCACCAAGGCTTGTTCTAAGCGGCACTCTCTGGCTAAGACTTCCACCGCAGTATAGACGATGCGGTTTTCTAGCCCTAGCAGCAAATCCAAATTTCTCAGACCAAAATCCGCATCAACCAAGGCAACTTGACGCCCCATTTTGGCTAAAGCCATGCCCAGATTTGCCGAAACTGTGGTTTTACCCACTCCTCCTTTGCCGGAGGTAATCACAATAATGCGAGTCATGATAGAAATACGGTCAATAAGGGTTCAGAAAATATAAAACAGTAAATTGCAGTATAAAGTATGAAGTATCGTATCAAGTATGAAGAAATATCTGATCTTCCTCATCAGGGCGAGGCATGAATATTTGTATTATTTCATCCTTATCTACTTCATCCTTTAAGTAAATATTTATGGCTCTTGATTGCTTTAGGTAAATTGGTTTCTGGAAAAATCAGTAGCCCTAGCAATGCGAATTCCTTGGGGCGTAATATGTGCCACCTCTGGAAAAAACTGTATTGGCAATTTTTCTGGTGCCCTAGCGACAGCATCTGCGATCCGCAATTGGGTTGGTTCCATTTGCAAAGCCATAATCAGACACTCACGATTGCCTCCAGCACCAGCATGAGCGATTCCACGTAGGCGACCCCAGATGATAATATCTCCATCTGCAATTACAATACCACCTGGATTTAAATCTCCCAATAGAATTACTGTTCCAGGATGACGAATTTCAACTCCAGAGCGGACTGTCATTTCCAAATAGAGAGCGTCTTCTTGGGGTATGGCTGTAGGTTTTGGCTCGGAATTCAGGGAAGTTACGGGCTGCAATTGTTCTACAGAATACCCAGATGTGACGGCAGCGATCGCAGTTTGCCGACGACTAGTCGAGACTGATATGAGCCTAAGTTGTACTTCATTCAAAGCCTCAGCGAGTTCTTGAAGTTGCCTGGCATCTACTAGACGGTCTTGTGCCATCAGATGCACAGGAGTATTAGATATACGGAAGCGATCGCCTGCATTCAAACGTTGTCTTATTTGTTGCCAAATTTCAGACCAAGTGAGTTCTGAGGCAGATACTTGGGATTCCGGGGGCAAAATTAATAAAAGTCGTCCCTCCTTACTTTTTAACTGGACTTGAGTATTGTCATTTACGCGATGTCCTGGTAATGCTGACTCATTAGGGTTTGAATCAGTAAGGATAAAATCTAATGCTGTATCAGCATTTGACTCTACATTTGGGTTAGCAGGATTTGACTCTACATTTGGGTTAGCAGGATTTGACTCTACATTTGAGTTAGCAAGATTTGACTTTACATCCTCAAGGACAGTATTTGATTTTAAATAAAGGAGGACAGATTTTAACTCCGCATCCGGGAGGATAGAATCTGACTCTACATCAGAAACAGTAGGATTTACCTCTACCTCAGAAAGGATAGAGTTTGGTTCTGCATTAGGAAGTGCAGAATTTGACTTTAGATCGGGAACCGCAGAATCAGAAGTCATGCATTACTAGCCAAAAGACAAAGGATACACAGATTTTGGATTTGTATTACCCACGAGGGCTGAAAGCGCGTAGCAAGAAGTTAGTCTGGCATGAAGCAAAAGATTATTTAATCTCAAATCTTAAATCTCAAATTGGCAGGGTCAACCTCTGATAAACTGTCGCCAAGGCATCAGCATCGCCGACATTACCAGGAAACAGCACTACAGGTAAATCAGGAAACTGGGGATGATCGGAAGGCGTTAACACCATTGAACAACCAGCTAAAATTTGACCGAGTAAACGGGCTGAAGTTAAAGCTAGTCCATTACTCAAGACATCATTAGAGGTAATGCCACCCTTGCTGATTAAGAATCCTATATCAGATGGTAAACCGCGTACAATATCCATCAATAAACCTGAAACTTTTTCCCCAAACTCCAATCGTGTGTTGACATCTTTAAAATTCAGTTCCTGACGGCTAGTATAAACCACTGGTGTTTTGCCAGCCTTGTGTGCCGCCCGTGTACTTTCTTTGATTTCAGTTAGTAGTGCCGCAGATTGATTTGCATCATTAAGTAATCGCGCTACATTCACTTCGATGCCCACTGTTCCTTCTACTCTTAACAATGCTTCTAACTGCTGAGTAGTCTTTTTCACATGGGAACCAACAATTACCGCACCTGGTTTGCCTTGCCGCACGTACTGGGCCATGTTTTCGGCGGCAATGGGTTGGGGTGGTAAAGCGGCTAAAGCTGTTAAAATACTTGCTGCACTGCGAAACAAAAAGCGTTTCCCTTGACTTGCTGCGGCTAATATGTCTACTGCAAAGCGGTTGAGATCATCTTGAGTTTCACCATCTACAACACCGCACTTATTACCACTCAGTTGTAACAAGCGTTCCAAACTACCAGTGCGAATATCAGCTAGGAGAAACCTTTCTACAGCTTCGGCACTGATTCGCCCTTGAGTCTTTTCTTCGACGTACTTGGGTAAGTAACTGTGATGGTAGCTGAAGACTGAATCACGGGCAAATTCGGTTTCATGCACTGGGGTGGGTACACCGCCAATAATTAAATAATGAACGCTGTCGCGGGTGATGCGTCCACCCTCAAAAAATGCTGGTACGAGAAAATGAGTATCAAAAGGGCCGAGTTCTTGTGCGATCGCATCAGTTTCAATGGGATAATGTCCCCGCAAAGTAGAATCAGAACGGCTGACAATCAGAAAATCGCCAATTCCTTCAGCATTCAAAGCGATTTTCAGGTTCTGGCAAACTTGTGTGGTGACAGATGCAGCTGACTCTGGCGTTAGCGATCTAGTATTAGTCAGCACAAAGAAAATCGGCGAATCATCCTGCAACCCGATGCGTAAAGTGTCCACATCCCAGTGCATTAGCAGCAAGCAGCTGTGGACTGTTTGAGAACCCGTAGGGTCATCATCCAGGACAATTATTTTTGGTTTGTTGCTCATTTTAAGTCAACGGGGCGATTGTTTTTTAGGAAATTTATCAGCAAATAAAAACTCTACTTAGCCTTTGTGCAATTTTCTGATTTCTGCTTGCACATCGATCGCAATTTGCAATGATTGATTTAGCAGTTGAGCATATTCGCCTGCTTGACTACTAACTTGTAAAGCTTGCAGACTGGCTAAATTATTCACAAATAACTCTTGGTTATTAGCAAGCAATTTTTTATTATCCCGCAAAATTCGTTCCGTTTTCAGAGCGCGGACTAAATCTTCTCTAATTAGTTGCAGGGCGGCGGTGACTTGATCTCGGTCATGGAAACTGCTTTCTACGTTTCCTGATGCTGCCAATTGGTCATTAATATCTATAGCAGCAATCAGGTCATGATATTTATCAACTTCATCTAAAAGTATTGTCAGCCCTTCAGGACAGGTCAACTGCCGCCAGAGCCATCGCCCCACTAATATCGGCATTGGCACTAAAATTAGTAAAAGAATTCCAAGTCTAATTGAAGAACCAATTATCGGCAGAATAATAAAAGCGTAAATAAAGCCCACAATTATTGGCGTTAGCGCCAGCGTCACCAGCATTTCATTGATCAAGAATCCTAATCGCTTCTTGCTGTCTCGCAAAACAGAGGGGCGAAAAACGTCTTCTGGATCGAACCCAGTCAAACGTCTCAGTTCCCCCTTACTAATTTCCAAGCCTATTAAGTCCGGCTGCACGGCTGGATAACTCCTATGGAAGCCCAAGTTGCGTATTTATTTTAATCGGGTTTGGTAGATAAGCAATGGATGGTTACGTATAGTTATGATAAAAAGCAGATTGCGGAAGACGATTAGATAAAGCTAAAAAGCATTTGCACTTATTTCCTGCTCTCTTTTGGATACAATGCAGTACTTATGTAGGCGATCGCGTTTAAGCGCATACTAATTTGAATAGTATGACCGCAGAACGTATAAAACTAAATTATCGACCGCAAGCTGCCAATACAGCATTGATGCCGATAGTTATTTGTTTTCCCGGTTGCAAAAACTCTCACTTGAACAACGCATAAAAATGTTCGTGGCTCATGAACGTGCGGTAAAAAAAATTTGCCTTGCAGGAATTAAATCACAACATTGCAATGTTTCCGAGAAGGAAATTCGTTGTATATTTGCGCGTGATTTGTTGGTAGAAAAATTTTCTCCAATTAAACTCTTATTATTTGTATTTATTATAAACTGTGTGTTTTATACACCAATTATGCTTCAGGTTTTGAATATTCAAAATTTCCTCTAACTCTTCACCAAAAGAAAAATACCTTCGGTAACATCATCATAATAAGAAAGTTGAGTTACCCCACGCGCTCCACCATAAATCACCTGCATTCTATAAATAACTTCTAAGCTCTACTTTACCCAGCAATTGGCTTAGTGCTTTACTGTGTGGGAATCTTCAGATGGTATTCCAGGTTTAGGTCGTAGCTTTGAACTGAACTACTAATGATACATACTTAGTATCCATCATGCCAAGGTTATGGATTTTAGTTAAAGTGCAATAGCGAAAATATTCCTTAAGTCTAAATTAAAGCTTACTGAAAGAATGAGGTTTTAATTTACCAAGTCATTGAGAATATGCGGTATCTCATTTCTGAACCTCCAAATTCTCAGCCCTATAAATTGATAATTCCTAAGGGAAAAGAAAATGGCTAAAACTAAAGCAACAGACATTCTTTCATTAATTGAAGCAGAACATCGCCAAGTTGAGAAACTTTTTGCAGAAGCAGAAAAAGCTAAGGGCGCAAAATTGCTTGAACAATTCAATCAAATCTATATAGTATTGAACTTACACGCTAGAACTGAAGAATTAGTCTTCTATCCAGCTATGCGAGAACACGAAAAAACTGAACAATATATTGAAGAAGCTGAAGAAGAACATGAAGAAGTTTCAGTGATTTTAGAAGAGATTAAGGTGCTTAAACCTACTGATCCTGAGTTTAAAGAAAAAATGAGCGAATTTAAAGAATCAGTTGAGCATCATGTAGAAGAAGAAGAAAGCGAGATTTTTAATGCTGTGCGCGAATGTATGAGTGAGAAAGAGCTAACTGAATGGGGTCAGGAATTTCAGGAGGCGAAAGCTAAATTGGTACCCGATATAGAAGCTGCATTAGCAATGTAACAATGCACTTTTGCTAAGTGTTTCATCAGCAGTTAGACATAATTTGCACGTAATTAGTGCATGAAAATTACACAAGTATTCCTTCATCGGAGAGTAGAAAAATGACTGCTACAAATGGCAACCGCAAAATTCGCTACGCTGTCGTTGGTTTAGGTTGGTTTGCCCAAGAAGCTGCTTTACCTTCCTTTGCCAACACCGAAAACTCAGAACTAGTGGCACTAGTTTCAGATGACGCCACTAAAAACGAAGAACTGAGCAAAAAGTATGGGATTGAGCATACTTACTCTTACGAAGAATATGAGGACTGTTTAGCAAGTGGCGAGATTGATGCAGTTTATATTGCGCTGCCGAATCACTTGCATTGTGACTACACTGTGCGGGCTGCTAATCAGGCAATTCATGTATTATGTGAAAAGCCAATGGCAATAACTGAACAAGAGTGTGAGGCAATGATTAAAGCTGCCAATGACAATAATGTGAAGCTGATGATTGCCTACCGCTTACATTTAGAACAAGCCAATTTACAAGCAGTTGAAATTGTCCGCTCAAAGCAAATTGGTGAACCACGGATTTTCAACTCGATTTTTACTCAGCAAGTAGAAGAGGGCAATATTCGCTTACGAGATGTAACAGGTGGTGGCACGCTTTATGATATTGGCATCTACTGCATTAATGCTGCACGTTATCTATTTCAAGATGAACCAATTGAAGTATTTGCTGTAGCTGCCAATAAGGGAGAACAACGCTTCAGCGAAGTGGAAGAAATGGCTAGCGTTATCTTGCGTTTCCCGAATGAGCGATTAGCAACATTTACCTGTAGCTTCGGAGCTGCAAGTGTTTCAACCTATCAGATTGTAGGTACTCAAGGCGATTTACGAGTAAAACCTGCTTATCCTTGGCAGGGAGAACTGAAGCACTACCTGACAATTAATGGTGAAACTCAAGAGCGTACCTTTGAGGATCATGATCAACTAGCAGCTGAATTTACGTACTTCTCTGATTGTATTCTCGAAGATAAAGACCCAGAGCCATCTGGGACGGAAGGCTTGATTGATGTTGCTATCATTCAAGCACTTTACCAGTCAATTGAGACGGGGAAACCTGTGCAGATTGAAACTCGCGATCGCCATCAACGTCCTACATCGGAGCAAACTATTCAACGTCCTCCTAGTGACGAGAAGCCAGACTTGATTCATGCTGCTGCACCTTCTGGGCAGTCGTAAATTTGGTTGAAGAAGATGTTTAAATGCTCTGCATGGGGATGCTTCATGTGTGCTGCTGACTCAATGTCTGACTGGAAACAGCAGCCCCTAATTAGTCATTCCCATGCAGAGCATACGAACAAAAGAACAATGGGGAAATCTAGCTTTTTTTTTAGTTTGCTTGCTATATGTATTAAGCTTCTTATTGTAATATCGAAGACATTTAGTAGTAGTTATATTGTAGTGATCGCTCAACGAGAAAAGGCAGCAATTTCAATGGCTGTTCCAGTGAAATTGCTGTCAACAATGATTTATCTGTCCTGTGAACAACTAAGTATAAAATCTTAAGGATAAAGACCTCTGTCAGTCAGCGCCTGAGCCACTCTACCCACCCCTAAAGTGTAAGCTGCTAATCGCATAGGAATTTGGCGCACCTCGGACTGATGAATCACCCGATGGTAAGCTTGTACCATCAAATGCTCCATTTCGCGGTTAACCCGCTCCTCATCCCAAAATACGTAGGAAAGACCCTGCACCCACTCCAAATAACTGACTACCACACCGCCAGCATTCGCCAAGATGTCGGGTAGCACTGTTACACCCCGCGCTTCTAAGGACAAGCTAGCCTCAAGAGTAACTGGCCCATTAGCCGCTTCGGCGACAATTTGCGCTTGCACTTGATTCGCATTCTCTTCAGTGATTTGGTTTTCCAAAGCGGCTGGAATCAAGACATCGCAGGGTAAAGTTAATAAATCTGCATTGCTAATTGGTACAGATTGCGGGAAACCCATAATACTCTTGCGATTTTCAGCAGCATAGACTTTCAACTTGGGAATATCAAGACCGACTTCGGAAAATATTCCTCCAGCACCAGTTGAAACAGCAATAACTTTCGCGCCTGCAAGATGTAGTAATTCTGCTGCGGCACTACCAACGTTACCGAAACCCTGAATAGCTACTCGCACTCCTGCTAAGGATTTACCTTGCTGTGCCAGCGCCTCACGAACAATAATCATCACGCCACGTCCGGTTGCCATTTCCCGTCCTAGCGAACCACCAATAGAAACTGGTTTCCCAGTTACAATTCCTGGTACAGCATGACCAACATTCACAGAGTAAGTGTCCATCATCCAAGCCATCTCACGGGACGAAGTACCCATATCTGGGGCAGGAATATCTACAGCAGGCCCAATATCTTTAATCAACTCGCTCATATAACGGCGGGTGATTCGCTCTAATTCGCCAACACTGTAGCGTTTCGGATCTATGGGAATGCCACCCTTCCCACCACCGTAAGGTATACCTAACAAAGCACATTTCCACGTCATCAGCATTGCGAGAGCCGATACTTCGCGCAATGTCACAGCCGGATGGTAACGGGTTCCACCCTTGTAGGGGCCTAAAACATCGGAGTGCTGCACCCGGTGTCCAGCAAGAACCTGTATTTCTCCATTATCTAATTTCACGGGGATGGAAACCGTGACAACCTTACGCGGATGGCTAAGAATTTCCAGCAAACCCTGATTTAAATTTAATTCTTTAGCTGCCGCTTCTAAGTAGCTACAGGCTTGATCAAATGGGCATATATGCGCTGGAGAAGCTGGTTCTGGCAGCAACAGCGATTTTGAAATCATAGAATTTTCTCCTAATCACGGTATCTTTACGAACCGGATATCATCTGTATTTAGCTTATCCTTTTTTTGAGGAAAATAGGAGTTTTGTAGTTTTTGTTACAGTTTTATATTTTATATCCTGCTATTGCTGCGAAAGCAGAGTGTTTATAGATCAAAAACAAATACTTAACTAAAACTTATATGTGATGTCGGATAGTTAAACTTACAAATTTTTACCTTGCTAGTGCGATCGCTGCATTCTGTCCCCCAAAGCCAAAACTGCAACATAGTACCTGCCTAATTTTGCTTAGACGTGCTGCTGTAACGATGTTTAAATCAAATTCTGGCTGCTGAAATCCTACACAAGGTGGTAAAATTTGATGCTTTAAGGCCATGAGAGAAAAAGCCACACCTAAAGCTCCAGATGCTCCTAATGTGTGGCCTGAGCTTCCCTTGGTGGAACTAACTGCCACGCCTTGGGGAAACAAACGCTGGATTACCATGCTCTCCATCTGATCATTTAGCTGGGTAGCTGTGCCATGAGCATGAATGTAATCAATATCTCCTGGTGAGAGACAACTACGTTTTAGACATTGTTTAATGGCAGCGATCGCACTTTTCCCTTTAGGTTCTGGTGAATTACTATGATATGCGTCGTTGGTTAAGCCAAAACCGAGAATTTCACCATAAACTTTTGCTTTACGCTGTTTTGCCAACTCTGCTGATTCCAAGACAAACACAGCTGCGCCTTCGCCTAACACTAAGCCTTCCCGGTGCAAATCAAAGGGATAAGCCCCAGTTTTTGCCAAAGCACCCATCTGCTGAAATCCAGCTAAAGTTAGGGGTGTAATCGGCGCTTCCACTGCGCCAGCGATCGCCTGTTGACATTGCCCAGTTTTTATCAGCAAAGCTGCTTGGGCAATAGACCAAATCCCGGTTGCACAAGCTGCCATCGGTGCCAAAACTATCCCAGATGCACCGATTTGTCTTGCCGCTGCGATCGCATTCATGTGAGGTAATGTATCTAGCCAATTTCCAAAAGAGGGCATGGGTAGATTTGCCGCATCTTCATATATTTGCCGCGCCATAATTTCCCAAGACGCTTGATAAGAGCGACTCGATCCAATTACTACAGCACAATCAGCTGCATGTGAAACTAACCCAGCATCTTCCAAAGCAGAAGCAACAACCATCTGAGTTAACATTTTCAACTCAGATGGTTGTTGACCAATTAAACCTAGAGGAAGTGGTGTAAGTTCTGGAAAGGGTCGATGTAATCGAATTCCAGATTTACCTGCGATTAAATTTGGCCAACTATCCTCTAAGCTTCCACCCAAGGCGGAAATTAAACCAATACCAGTGACAAGAACCTTCACCAATTTAGGAATTAGGAGTTAGAAGTTATTCTCCCCCTGCTCCCTCTGCCCTCTTCCTCCTACTGCCCTGGTGTTTTCAGATTTTCAGCACCTTGAGTGACTTTAGCAGACTCAATGCGATCGCCTTGCTGAATTTTGTTGACTACATCAAAACCTTGAGTGACATTGCCAAACACGGCGTAGTTACCATCCAAGAAAGCTAGATCCGCCAAAGCAAAGTAAAACTGGGCAGAAGCGGAGTCTGGTGATTGCGATCGCGCCATCGCTACTGCACCCTGTTTATGAGGCAATATGACGGGTTGAGCAGTAGCATCAAACGGTTTGTTGTAAGTGGGAGTATCTGAACCTTTAGCCTTAACTTCTAAAGGTATATAGCGAGCATTTCCCATTTTTGGGTCAATATAGCTACCGGTTCCCAGGCTATCTGCTGAAACTTTCGGGTCTTTGCTTTGGGGATCGCCCCCTTGAACTACAAACGGTTGGGGTTCGCGTACAACTCGATGGAAAGCTAAACCATCATAAACACCCTTTTGCACTAAATCTACGAAGTTACCAGCTGTAATGGGGGCATTAGTACCGTCTACTTCGATAGTAATTGGCGAACCTTTAACCGTTAGCACCACAGTAGCTTTGCCTTCAAGACGTGGTAAATCACTGATTCCAGGAATATCACTACTAGTTTGAGATACAGATGTTGCTTCAGTAGTCGTTTGGGTGCTTGACTCGCTTGTGTCCGAGGTAGCTGTCGAGGTTGGAGAAGAGGTATTAGAACCTACTTGCTGTGTTGAACATCCTCCCAACATCAAAGCACTGATAATCACAAGAGAAAGCAAAAATTGTGAAATTTTTAAACGCATTGCCAATTACTGATTTAACCAGAGTATCTTATCGTTAGTCATTGGTCATTGGTCATTAGTCTTGAGTTCTTCTCTTCCAACGCCCCATGCTCCATGCCCAATTAATTAAAGTCCTTCTAGTGACACTCCCAAAAAGCGGGCTAATTTTGCGCCTTCTGTTTCCAACTCTGTTAAAGATAACGGTTGTCCAATCCGTGTTAAGGGTATATCTCGCCGGCCCTTAATGCGTAGATACAGGGCGCGAAGGGGATTAAGCCCTTCTTTGACGGTTATTCGTACAGACTGCACATCTTCTATGCGACCGTCAATCTCAATTCGGCGGTTTTTGCCAGGAAATCCCCAACGGAATATTTTGATTGTGCCAGTTTCCTGATTAAATTCGTTGTAACCGCCTCCCACGTCCCATAAAATCACTAACCACAGGTATGTAGCTAATAACAAGCCAGCAGTACCATATAAACCCATCACCAATCCCTGGGGGACAAATACCAGTTGAGTTGGATCGGAAACTATGAGTAAATTAACTTTTAAATAACTGGATATTCCAGCCAATAAAAAGCCGCTTGCTCCCAAGGTAACGATAGTTGCCCAGCCGTAGTTACTGAACCGACGAGAACCGAGAACATTTTGATGCAGGAGGCGATCGCCTTTGTTAATCGTTGTTGATGCCGTCATTGAACTACCATTGCCCCGTAAGATACTCGCTGTGACATACAAAGCACACTGAATGCTCTTGCATAGAGTGTTGGCTCTCTGTACCAATCCGGCTATTGCTTAGGAGGCACTAAGAGCTATGTTTTAAGTCCACGGGATACTTTACCGCAGACGATGAATTTTTTATCCTGTACCCTACAAATTTTACTGTCCCGGATGATACTGGCTTACTTGTACTATGGGACAAACCACTTAGGCTATTTGTATTATTCAAGATTTGCCAACTTCCTTTCCCCTTATCCAAAGTTTCACATATTTTCCAGAGGTGTATCAATGGGTGTGGCGGCGAAGTAACCATCCACATTTTACCAAATATTGCTGACAAAAACTCAACTGCGCTCCTCGCTGTTGCCGCTACCCATATAATAATAATTTCTTAGGGCACGTTATATTATTTGTTCACTTAATGACGGATAAAAATTCTTTCTCTCCTGCCCTTTAACCTCTGCTCCCCTCTCCCTGCCTCTTTTTGACCTCTTGGGAATGAGTTACCTGCCTACATCCATCTGCACTAATTTTTTTTACATTTCTGAGAAAAGTTGTGTCAAATTGTAAAATTTCTGATATTCATATTATTTATAAGGTTCGTGTTTCATACCTGATTTGCTTTTGTGTATCAGGCAAAAACCGTTACTAGTGTGATAAGTTAAGAATCATTAAGTTACCACAAGCTAGATTACTAGGCGATGGTACGTGTAATGGCATAAAGAAAGAGAAATGCTGATTTTACTGGTCAGCAAACTCTGAGAATCTCATTTGCTTTCACGCTGTTGAGATTGTCAAAAAAAAACGTTAATTCCTCACGGCAGTCGGTTACACTGGCTCTCCGCACTGTCTTAGAAACGTTGCAATTTTAGTAAAAAAAGAGGATTTTAGTCCGATGACCATCGCAGTTGGACGTGCCCCCAGTAGAGGGTGGTTTGACGTTCTAGACGACTGGCTCAAGCGCGATCGCTTCGTATTCGTAGGTTGGTCAGGGATACTATTATTCCCCTGCGCCTTCCTAGCACTAGGCGGTTGGCTGACCGGCACCACCTTCGTCACCTCTTGGTACACCCACGGGTTAGCCTCCTCCTATCTAGAAGGCTGTAACTTCCTAACAGTGGCAGTATCCACTCCCGCCGACAGCATGGGACACTCCTTATTGCTGTTGTGGGGACCAGAAGCTCAAGGTAACCTCACCCGTTGGTTTCAATTGGGTGGGTTGTGGCCATTCGTTGCCCTACACGGAGCCTTCGGTTTAATTGGCTTCATGTTGCGCCAATTTGAGATTGCGCGTTTAGTAGGTATCCGTCCTTACAACGCTCTCGCCTTCTCAGCTCCGATTGCAGTATTCGTCAGTGTATTCCTGATGTACCCCTTGGGACAATCAAGCTGGTTCTTTGCACCCAGCTTTG